>Ga0214542_1012989_pt1 | contig 10320 bp, 6 predicted proteins | sample CNSS1metaG_FD_160096 | JGI IMG/M metagenome (GOLD analysis project Ga0214542, IMG submission 160096) | Root nodule microbial communities from cowpea collected in UCLA plant growth center, Los Angeles, California, USA - CNSS1 | ecosystem: Host-associated > Plants > Roots > Nodule | place: USA...
AAATAGTTTAGTAATTTAAGCGGGGACGGGTATTTGGGCGGGTATATATATATCCCCATCCCCATCCCCATCCCCAGTTGAAAATTTCGGGTATTACCCATACCCATACCCAGTCAAAGCGGGGATTTCCCGTCAAAACGGGGACGGGTTCGGGTGATATCCACGGACACGGGTTTATTTGCCATCTCTATTGCCAACTCGATACCAAACTGGTGAGTTTGAGCGAGTTCCCTCCCAAGCCTATTGAGTTTTCACTAAAAACGAGTTTGCTTCTGAGTTAACTCGAAAGCTATGAGTAACCGAGTTCCCTCCCAAGCATATGGAGTTTTCACTAAAATCAAGTTTGCTTCCGAGTTAAGTCAAAAGCTATGAGTAAAACAGTAAACTCATACGAGTTAACAACCATGTTGATGTTAAATAGCTGTCCATGTCAAACCGTCACACAAGTATTGCAGGATATGAAACACTGCAGCACGTTTGCCATTCAGAATTCTTTTTCTTTACTCATTACATAGTTATACCTCAAAATGCTAATAAAAAGACTTAATTCATGACATTCATAATTAACAAAAAATCACGTCTTAAACAGAACGTACAAGTAAATAACAATTAAAGTTAATGAAAAAACAAGTTTAGGCCTCTAAGTCTCTAACTCTGAGGATACCCAAAAGGGTTGCTGTTTGTGTCTATGGGAGACAGATGACAACAAAACTCAGCTTAGAGAAAACAAAAAAAGAACTCAAGTTAGAAACCAAAAAACAGAGGAGGATAATAATACCCGTGGAAAAGCAATAACCTGTGGGACAGTGAGAGCAAAAAGGGGAAAACAGGCAACCTGGTTTAAAAAGGTGCAGAGTCAGTGGACAGATGCACACAGTCACTGGACAAAACTAGGTCATTGCAAGAAAACAGACAGAGCAATTGGTTGATTGATGGGTCACAATAAGTTAGAGTTGGATTAAAGAGAGAACATATGGATGAAAAGAAGCACAAAGAGTTTTATCCCAAAATGTTTTGAAAACCCTCTACTTTTTAACATTCAAACCCTAAAATTTGAGTTATTTAGGCTTTAGAATGCTTTCATGAAAGCGCCCTAGGAATGAGTGAAACTCCTGTGATGGTATCAATTGCTTTTGACACTAAAACACAATGTATTATGTGACGCAATGCTGCTATAGTGGTACAATTATGCTATTCACAAGATTGATAGATTATTTGAACAAAGTTTACTTATGATTCTTACTCAGAAGAATTAAATCACAAATAAGGGTAAATGCCAATCACAACAATTGAAGCTAAAAGCAAATCCAAACAAATTTGAGTGGAATTGTATATGTAGGCAACTAAAGTGAAAATGGATTTCCAATTTCAAATATAAAAGAGCATTTAGTTGTGTTTTTATTTCCGGCTTTCATTTCATTTTCTAACTGTAGAACTGTTGCTTTGTTTTCCATATGTTTGTTAATTTCAAAGATTTGCATAGGAAACAAAACAAAATCCTGTCTTTCTTCTCTGTACAAATCTCTTAGAAGAAGAAATGTATTGTGTTGGATCCCACATCAACTAGAGATTAGACTAACTATAATATATAAGTAGGTGTAAATTTCTCCTCATAAACAGGTTTTGTGAGGTTTAAAATCCACCTTTTAAGATGGTATCAAAGTCAATTCTAGCAAGGTTACTATTGGTCTCTATCGGACCATCCACAAATATCTAGTTCCATGCTTGATATGTCGCAGTTCTCAACATGAGGGGTGTGTTGAAAATTTTACATCAACTAAAAATGAGGTTAAAGTATAAGTAGATACAAATCTCACTTTATAAGCCAATTTGAATGGCTTAAAGTTCACTTTGCAATTTAAAAATGAAAACAGAAAATAAAATGTTCCCTAATGTTTATATAAATTTCAGATCAAAAGATTTTATTCATAAACACTCTTGTACTGGTTGATTCCAGCCTCCTCTTGAAATTCTCAGGCTCATGGCTTATACAATTTTTTTTGTATTGACACAATTATCCATCTGGCTAATTACTTCAGGATTTCTGGGGTTAGATAACCTGTTACACTGTTGTCTAACAGTAAGCGGTTTTCTAAGAGAGCTTACAATGTAACATTGATGTTTTTGTAGCAATTGCCGGTCTAGTAGTGTGATGCTTTTCCATCTATTATATATACGAACAAAATAAGAATGTGAAAATATTGGCGCGAGTGATGATCTGCTATGCGTCAAGATTATCCTAATATAAGGTTAAAATGCATCATTATATATCTAAAACATTTTGGCTATGATACAGGAACTCGTTGAGTGCTCAACTTATATTTTATTTTTTCTTTTCTTTTTGTTTAGCTGTTGGAGCAATATAGCAGTGTTTGGCATCATAGTAGAGTGAGGAGGTATCTGACATCAGAAGATTGGCCAGGTCCAGAATCCAAAGGGAAGCCTTGGTATGGTTTGCTTATGCTGTTAAGGAAGTACCCGGAGCATTTTGTCATCAACACAAGGTCCAAGGGCCGTGTCACCCTGGAGTTTGTTTCTCTTGTCTCTCTTCTATCCTGACCACATCGTCACTAAAGCTCAAATTGGAAAGGAAAATAACCATCAACCCTGGTTGCTTCTAACAGTGATATATGTTTTAGCTCTAAATCTGTATAAATGTACTTTTCTTGCTTTCTTTTTGGGTAATTACTTGTTACTGGGTAAATATGTCCCCCTCTCCCCTAGTGCTCTGAGAGCAAAATTAACAATTAGTTCTTTGTTTTTCATGGATTTAGTAAATGGGACTAAGACTTAAACAAGTAGGCGTGTCGAGTTTATTCATTCTATAAAATTGTAGGACCACTCCTAGAATTAATGTTAAACTGCTCGTCGAAGATGCACGCTCCATTATGTTTTCTGTGCAAAGCCACGTGTGGGATTTTTTGGCATTGCTGTATTGCATGTTGGACTAGGCCTTCACATTGGTGTTTTTGTGTGTTGAGCTATAGGTCCTTTTGTGTGGGCATTTTCTTTCTACACCCCGTAAATTTTAAAATTACAAGTTTACCCTTGTGGTATTAAATGGCAGTGGATGGGAGGTTTCGTTGGCGTGTTATTGTGGTATTTTTGAGTGTTTTTACACACTTCATCTTGGTGGTGATGCTGAAGTGTAGATGGATGTTCACACAAGCTTATGGTGGAGTGAAGAAGGAAAGCTTGGATAGGTAAGTTGCTCGTTTTGTTTTGATGATTTTCTCGAGTTTGCGATTTTGAATTTGATTTTTGGATTGTGCAATTTAAAAGCCTCTTGGATTGTGCAATCCAAAACAATATACAGAAGAATTCTGATTTTCAAATTCTGCAATTCGAAATAAATCTCGAAGTCCAAATGTATTATGGATTGCACAATTTGAAAGCCAAAATTAACTTTTAGATACACTATCCGGAATACAATTTGTACTTCTAGATTGTATTAAGTTTTGGATTGCATAATTTGGAATACAAATTTGACTTCCAAAGTGTGACATGAAGAATACTGTTGAAAGTCCAAATTGTATTTTGGATTGTGCTAACTGTAATACATTTGGACTTTTAGATTGTGGATCCGGAAGTCAATCTTGTGCTCTTTTATGTCCATACTTTAGTCGTTTAATTGTATCACAATATCAGTTATTACCTTCTTTAGTGGTCACTCTTACCATTATTACTTTAGTAGGGATTGTAGGATTGTAGACTACAGAAATGCAATTTGAATTTTGCAGCAAAATATCGTATGAAGTTGATAAGTTGTCTATGATTAATGAATTGCTTGATATTGTGAAATTCATAGCAACAAAAGATGAATTGGTTAGAGAAGATTTCATTCAACATTTCCAACAGATGAGTTAAGTCAAATTTGTTATTATTTGTATACAAAATGTGACACAAGACATATGCTTATGTTATAATGTATTTGTTTAGGTATTTGATATGTGGGATAACTTGAATGATTGCATAGGGAAGCATTTAAAACTTGGTTTTGTAATTGTCATGTTAAGGTCTGATGTAGCAAATGAACAACAAGAAATAAATGTGTTGTTAGGATGTGAAAGAGATGATAAATATAAGAAATACATAAATGATTTACAAGTCACTCCAATTAGAACACAAAATGGATGTGTTCTAATTGTAGGGGAATCCAGTTTGCAAGGAGGATAATGAGTTTTGAAGGTAGTACACAATAGGAAGAAATACATGTGTTGTTAGGATGTAAAAAGAGATGGTAAATATAATAAATACTTATTAACAATTTACTGATCACTATAATTGGAACAAGAAAATGTGAGTGTTTATTTAAATTATGAGAAATCCAGATTGCAATGGAGGATAATGAGTTGTGAAGGTAGAACATTAGTAGGTCATCCATATGCTACAACATTAAAGCCTTATGAGCATTCATTACATGATTGTTGACATGATTAACAAATATTTTACTTCGAAGGAGAATAGTGAAGACAATATGACCACAATGTCAGGTATTGAGTATGAGATCACAAAGGGAATCAAGAACTGAAATGTAGTAGTTAATGATATTGCTAAAACATTGGAGTAGGTTTGATAAGTGGATTTCGGACACTACCTAATTTAGTGAAATTGATAGTATTGTTGTATTATTGATGGAGAACGTACACATAACCAATAGATATATGTTGACTTTACTTGAAATTGTTGGTGTCATGTTGTCAAGGTTGACTTTTTCCATGACTTTTTTGTTAGCAAGTGAATGAAAGAAAAAACTTCATTTGGGTTTTTGAAAGGAGCTGTCACATTAATTATACAAATGTAATTAACAAGATTTTAGTTCACTGATAAGTTCCTTAAAATTAATACACAAAATGTAGGTATATAAATATAACAAACTAACTACTCAGTCCAACTAACCTTTGGTGTGGCCGTCATTGCCGGGAATGACTTCATGCACCATGTCATTTTTCTTCCTGCACCCTAATACTTCAAGAATTAATGTTCGGGAATACAAAAATAGCTAGGTTCGGAAGAAAAAAAAAATCGGTAGTTGTTTTGATGGGTGGATGGAGAAATTTGTATGGGTGGTGGAAGCAACACCCTAAATGGCTCCCTTTTTCAAAGACTAATTGAAGTGCAATCTGGGTTACTCCCATGCTAGAGTTCCTTTAGATACATGCTCATAGTTCATTATCACGTGAGGGGGCTTCTCCCTGTCCCAACAAACTTCTTTTTTAAACTTGTTTTTCCTTTTTTTTTTTTTTTTTTATGTATCTTCACTTTCTTTTTTTCAATTTCTCTTTATTTTTAAAATAAAATTGTATCAAGGTAAACTTGAAAAGTCAAGAAATATTTGGATCAATCAATTTTTCTCTTTTGAATAAATTTATTTTTGACATTTTTATAAAGCATTTTTTTTTGTTTGAATGTGATAAATTTACTGTTTCACTTGAATGTAATAAATTTATCTTTTTCTAATAGGTGAGTACTAATAAATTTATATTAGAAAAATTATAATAATGAGTAAAATAATTGATTCTTTCCTCTTCAAGGAGAAGACTTTGCTGTACATGAAAAAAGAAATGTATCTATGTCAAACAAAAAGTAAATTTTTTTTGTGAATCCAATAATTAAAGATAATGAAAAATTATTTTGTAAAGTTTTTATAATTAAATATAATGAATTTGAAAAATATAATTTGACACTTAAATTTTTTGTCCAAAATTTCTACTGTTCATATTTATTATATTTTAATTTAAATTAAAATAAATTATTAAAGCATTATTTCGAATGGATTATTTTTTATTAATTAATTTTAGAAAATCTTTATTTATTTATAAATTGTCATTCAATATTATTTAAATGATAAGTTATTTTTATTTTGTTTGAAATTTATAAAATTTATGTATTGTATTTTTATTTAAATTTATAATTAAAATATTTTATTAAATATAAATATTTTTGGTAAATACCTGTAAATACCTACGTGAATATTATAAAAATATATCCTTACTTCAAACCCCAATTCTGCAAGGCTCTATTCTTTGTTCTCAGCAGCGAGAGCCAAACTCCAATTTCTCAAGTCTCTCTTCTTTCTTCTTAGCAGCAGCGGCAAGTGCTCATCTTTATTTCTTCTCGACCAACAACCCCAACGTATCCCCTTTAGGCGTGTTAATCATTTTTGTTTGAACGTTTGTGTTTGAATGTTCATTGGTCATAAATTAATTTAACAACTATTTCACTCTTTGATAAAATGGAAAAAATGTTTCTCTGTAGTTTAATATTTGAAGAGATGTGAGATTACGGACGTTACCGGGACGTTACCGGAACCAATATTGAATGTTATTCTCAAAAACCGACAGATTTTGAAATCTGATATACAATATAAAACAGATTTCATATTATATATCGAATGACTGCATAATTATAAATTCTATCAGAATTCGAAAGTTAGTAATGTGAACCGGTTTGAATAATATGTTTTTTAATTATTTGTATTTATTATTTATTTATTTATATTTATTATTCGTTAATAATTTTTTAAAATATTTTTATAACTTTTTGATTAATTTATTTATAATTATTTTGAAGTTAATTTTGTTTATTTATTGTTTTGTTAGCTTTTAACCTCTTTATTTATTTTCTTAAATTTTTTTATATATTTTATGAATTCATATTTTTGTTGTTTTTATAATTTATAATGTTGTTATGTGTATTATTTAAATTATTTAAATTTTTTTTATGTTTTTTAATTTATGTAATTTAATTTTTTATGTATAATTTACATTTTTTATTTTGTTATTTTTTATTATTTTTTTAAAAAAAATATTCAGTAATAATTATTTTTAAATTTTTTACTTATAATTTCTGTATTAATTCATTTGTAGTTATTTTTAACTTTATTGTTTTGTTAGTAATAACCTTGAGTTATTATTTATTTATTTTACTATTTTTTTAATTTGTTATATATTCTATTAATTTAGTTAATTTATTGTTTGATTGTTTTTATAATTTATACTTTTTTACGTGTATTGTTTATACTGTTTGAATTTTGTTATTAAGTTCTTTTAATATATATAACTTAATTTTTTATGTATAATTTATTTTTATTATCTTTTGAATTTTATATTAATTTTTAATATTATTCAGTAATAAATGTTTTTAAATATTATTATTTATAATTTATTTATTAAGGCTTTTATAATTTTTTTAGTTATTTTTTTTAATTTATTTTTTTGTTGGTTTTGAACTTGAGTTTTTATTTATTTATTTATAGTATTTTTTTTCAATTTTTATTACCTTATTTTTTATTGTATTTATAATTTATATTTTTTTACGCGCATTGTTGGAATTTTTTTTTAAGTTTTTTTATTATATATAATTTAATTTTGTATGTATAATTCTGTTTATTAATTTTTAAATATTATTCATTATTTTTTTTTTCGAACTTTTTATTTATAATTTTTTATTAAATTTTTAAATAATTATTTTGTATTTATTTTTAATTTATTGTTTTGTTAATTTTGAACTTGAGTTTTTATTTACTTATTTTTAATATTTGTTATATATATTTTTTTAATTTTATTACTTCATTGTTTTTATGATTTATTTTTTTGTTACGACATTATTTATATTGTGTTTAATTTTTTTAATATATAATTTTTTTTATTTTTATTTTTTATTGATTTTTTAAATATTTTTAAATAATTTTTTTTAAAAGTATTTATAATTTTTGTATTAAATTTTTGGTAATTGTTTCGTACTTATTCTATTTATTTGTTGTTTTGTTAGTTTTTAACTTTTAATTATTTACTATATGAGTTTTTATTTATTTATTTTGAGTTTTTTTTTTCTCTTTTGTTATATATTTTATTAATTTTTTGGTTTATTGTGTTTATATTTTACATTTTTTATGTGTATTATTTTTATTTTTTTTAATTTCTTTTAAATGTTTCAATATAATATAATTTAGTTTTTTATGTATAATTTATTGTTCAAATTTTTTTAATTTGTAAAATTTTAGTTGCTAGAACATGAAAAGCCTCTACATACTAGTTTCAATAGGTCTGTATAAGAAGAGGTTACACGGGCCGAGAGTTCTACACGGGGTGTAGTTAGACGGAGACCTATGGCTTCTACTCGTAGAAGGTGTGACCATGGTGAGCTAGACAAGTTACACCATTACCTCATCCTCTTGTTGATGACCATCAGAAGGATGTTATTTAGCAGCACAAGGATGTTGTTCAGTAAGGAAATGAAGAAGGTGGATTTTCTGGAGGTCCATTTACCACTTCTTTGTTGACGAGTTATGCTGATAATGTAGCATGTGCTTTGTAGGTAGGCTAGGTTTGTGTGTGTGTGTGTGTGTATGGTCGAGAGATTCACATAAACTTTTGTTATCTAATCTAAGAATCTCTTTATATATTAGCTAGCATGGGCAGGCTTTCCTATGATAGTCCTGCTGCGACTTTTTACCGTCCATCATACCTCCTTCATGCATGAGATCTTAGTGCTACTGTCCAGCCCCCCCTTCATTTTTTTTCAAATTACGACTACTCAACTTTTTTTTCCAAAGTTGAGGGGAGAAGCTCTTCTTGCGTAATATACATTTTACCATAAATTCGAGGCTCGTATTAATAACCAACATAACCCCGAACCTTTTGAGCTAGCACTATGGAGATAGTGAATGCTAGCGTTAGCCCAGCCATCCACATTGCAAGAGCTCTAAGTGGGAGTTCTTTCCATTCAACTTCATTGGCCACCTCCTTGGCTTGCTCACTGAGGTGGTCAACTAGTTGCCTTACTTCTACAGAAGAACTTGTCGATTCCTCGATTTGTATTGCCTTCGCCAGTTGTTCTAACTTAGGGATGCTTGGGGGTGTGTGTGTGTTAGACAATCCCACCATATCACGCACCCAAGATATAACGATGGTAAGATTAAGCTGAGAACTTCCGTGACGTGCTGCTCTTGCCCCAACCTCGCCTGAGTGCTCTATTGCCCTAAGTGTATGTATCTCTTTGGTCTTTGACCCAGCCTAGGAGCTTTTTATCTTGTAATGCCCCGTAGGCCTCTCTTGGGTGACCTAAGCATTTGGTACTTCGATCTTTTATAAGGTTGGTGTCAGGTAAATAAGGGGCTCAAGAATCCATGCTCGTCGGCATCTTAGTATATGCCTTTCCTTTCATTCCTAGTAGAGATGGCAAATACACCCGCCCTCGTGGGTATTGCCCAAACTCTGTTGCTGATTAAGTGTATCTGAAATGTTTTTGATGATGTCCATAATAACATGACAATGGTTAACATGACATGTGTGTGATAATAAGAAAATGTTAATCTGCTGCTCCGATAGTCGACTAGCCAACTAATGTAGTCGACTAGGTTCGTGCCTGATAGCAGCTGTTATATAAAAACAGTTTCTGCACTTCCCGATAGTCGACTAGCCAACTAATGTAGTCGACTAGGTTCGTGCCTGATAGCAGCTGTTGTATAAAAACAGTTTCTGCACTTTCTGAAGTTGAATTTGTTCAACCAAAAGAAAGAAAGAGAAGTGTGAAACAGGTTCTTGAAGCTATCTTGGAAGGTCCTCTTGAAGAATTCTATCAAGACACATTCAATTTTGACTTGGAAAGAAGAAGAAATTTCAGTCTTGGAAAATGTGTACTTAATCCATTTTGTAGGCTTTGTTCTTGTATTTTGATACAGTTTGAAACTGTTTATTTCTGTTGTTTTCTGTCTAAAGCAAGTGTGTGTGATAGCCTTGCTGTTGTGTGGTTGTGCAAGTGTGTGGATGCCTTGCGTGTGTGTTCCTTTATCTTAGAATTTAGATTTATCAAGTGTATTTGTAAATCTTGAAATTCTTGTGATATAGTGAATATCTCTAGCTGTGGTTTGCTAGATGAACTGGATGTAGATTCTTAAGAATCGAACCAGTATAAAAATTTTGTGTGCTTTATCTCTTTCTCTCTATATCTTGTCATAGTATAAATGCTCCATACATTAAGCATCAAACCATACTATTTCAATTGATTCAAAAGAAAAGGTTTTTATCAAAACAATTTCAAAAGTGCTAAAACTGGGCAAAATTTGTTAATACCAATTCACCCCCCTCTTGGTTGTGAAATATTGCTGCATCAACTCTAACAAGTGGCACCAGAGCCAGGTTAGTCGAATACATAGTCGACTAGATCCTGACAGATGGCCAATATTTCACAAATGTTTTCTGAAGGGGTTTCTATCAATAGACCACCTTTGTTTGCTGGAGAAAATTATCTTTTCTGGAAAATAAGAATGAAAATCTTTTTAGAATCCATTGACATGGGTGTTTGGGATGCTATTGT
>Ga0214542_1012990_pt1 | contig 10320 bp, 7 predicted proteins | sample CNSS1metaG_FD_160096 | JGI IMG/M metagenome (GOLD analysis project Ga0214542, IMG submission 160096) | Root nodule microbial communities from cowpea collected in UCLA plant growth center, Los Angeles, California, USA - CNSS1 | ecosystem: Host-associated > Plants > Roots > Nodule | place: USA...
GAGACTTATCAGCAGTTTGGGAGCGCTCTTCCACAAATTTCATAAATTCTTTTGCGTCATCAGTTTTGGGAAGAGCTGACTTTATATTGCTTGCTATGCTCATTCTCATAAACATTAAGCTAAGTCTATTTGATCTTACCCAGGCTTTGTAATGGACTTTCTCTTCATTGCTACTAGCATCTGTGATAGCAGCCGACTTTTCAACTAGAAGAGCTAGATCAAGATCCAACACACCTAAGTGAAATTGGACTTGCTCACTCCAGTCAGGGAAATTCAACCCATTAAAGACTGGAACAGACGAAGCATGCGCGTGTAAAACTAATTAAGGATCTTTAAGAGTTATGATTTTCACTCTGATAAAACATAATAGAGCACTAACCTTGATCCATGAGAGATCCTGTGAATATGCGTTCTTCAAATTTGTAATCTTGTGTGCTCTTCAACCACCGTTTTCCAATCTATCTCTTTGCCTTTCTTTCTCTTCTCACACGTTCTTGATGGGTTACAGTGAAAAGAACCTTATGGCCAGAGACAAAACCTCTATTCCTTTTATAAACCAACGTCTATCAAGTTGGTTTTATTTTATCTTTATCTTTATTTTATTTTATTATCACTTCCCATAATAATAACCAAGTCTTTATATTTTTTATTAAATCACAATTGGGCCCATCATAATATTTCAAATGAGTCACTAATAGAATTAATTCGTCAATTAATTCTAAAAGTCTACCCATTTGACTGATAATTCCAAAATTTTGAAGTCAGTGTTTACTTTTGGCTTTTAGGGTAGAATTGGAACCGAGTATGAAAAAATTGAGTCTAACTCAAATTCTACTCTCAACAAAATTTTTAAAACGTATTTGGACTAAATCAAATTAAAATTAAATTGTATAAACCATTGAACTATTTAAAAAACTACATTAAATTGTCATATTAATTTAAGAAATTAAATTATTTAGATTAAACTAGATTACATCTTGAAAATATATTTTAAAGAAGAATGTTAGAATGACAATATAATTCAAATAATTTGTACAATTTAAAATGATTTAGAATAATTCAATTCATTAAATTAGGATATAATTTATTTAAATTATTATATAACTGTTGTGCTGTACATTTTGGAGATTACTTCCTGAGCTTACAGCTGCAGGAAAGTTGAATGAATAATTTGTTTCCGAGGAAAATAAGAGGTGGTTATCAATTCAAATGAAATCTTAAAATGAAAGGTTTAATGGGAAGAGAGAAGAATTAGAAAATTCTACTAAAAGAGAAAATAATTTGACAATGAAAAGGGAAAGTGTGTATTTGATGTCCAACCGAGCTAATTTTGGCCATGAAAATTATATCCAAAATTTTGAAGTAACTGTTTAGTTTTGACTTTTAGTGTAGAATTGGAACCAAATATGAAAAAGACTTGAGTCGAACTCAGATTCAACTCTTAAAGCGCGTGCTCATACAAATTTCAATAGAATTGTTAAAATTCATTAGGTCTTCTAATGCATTTGGCCTACTTTGAAAATTAATTTTGTACTAGCATTTATACCCGTGCATGGTGGGGTGTGATGTAGTTGGAATTTTGAAAATTAATTCTGAATAATTTAGAAAAAAACCAACGAAAAATATTGTAATGCATTTGGCCTACTTTGAAAATTAATTTTGTACTACTAGCCTTTATACCCGTGCCCACGGTTACGGGATTTTAAAAATTTAAAATTATTATATATTTATTAAATTAATTAAAAATTATTAAAGGATAATTGAATTTAATATAAATATTTTATTTTATAAAATTAAATAATATTTTTTTAATTAATTTTATGATAAAATTGTATTTAAATTATTTTAAATAATATATTAAAATTTAATTAATTAAAATTAAGAATTAAACTTAATTTTAAATAATTTACTGAGTAGACAATATTATTAAATATTATATTTGATAACATATTATTATATAGTTATAATCATCAATTTTTTTTTTAATTTTTGAATTTATACATTTTTTATCATAAATATTAAATATGTTTATTAAAAAAAACTTTTTGTATATATATTTTTTATTAGTTTTTAACATTTCAAATTTAAATTTAAACTTTATTATATATTTATTTATTTATTTTATGAGAAATTTCTCATAATTTAAAATCAGAGAAAACATTTTAATTTTCAATGAATTATTTTTGAAATTTATTCTGAAAAGAATGAATATATTACATAATATTAACTATTATCTAATGTTTGAAAAATGAACTATGAGATGTAGAGATCATCTTTCAAGGATATTAAATGAAAAAAAAAAGTTTTCAATATAAATTCAATATAGTGTAAAATTATATAAAGTTATAAAATGATAATATTACATTAATTCTATATAAATTTAAATTTAAATTTAATTATAAATTAATATAAATTTGAGAATATAAACATAATAATTAATATTACATCAATAAGTTTCAAAAACATTAATAATAGAAGAAAATGTTGGATTCTAATGCAATATTTTTAAACTGTCCGTTTAGTTTCATTAATTCTAATTAATAATTAATATTATTGAACAAGAATAAAAGATTAAATATTAATAATTAATGATAAATAAACAACCGATGACATTTTCAAAAAATAACGTCATAATATAAAATTTGTATATTTTATATATGCTTAAAATTGATAAATGACACTTTTTGAAATACCTTATACCCTAATTATATATTAATTTAGTTTTAAATAATACTCCTTAATAAGTTATGCATTATCTATTAAAAGAATAATATAAAGAAATAATATAATATAAAAATATATATATATATATATATATATATATATATATATATAATAAATTTGATTTTTATTGATATTCGAAAGAATATATATGGAAAGGAAATTAATGTTGAAACCTTCTATTTCTAAGAACGTTAATTGAAAAAACATTTGATTTGAAATGCAATATTCTTACATTATCATTTTTGTTTTATTAATATTCATAAATGTCATATAAAAATAATAAAATTTAAACTTTAAAACTATAAATGGAAAAAGAAAATAAAATTGAAATATATTGAATATTAGATTCAGATCTTATCAATTTTTTTAAAATAGTCTAAATTTTGTCTTTTTAGTGACTATCGGAGTCAAACATACCAAATATCATGTACAAAAAATATGTTTTTAAAATACGACAACACTTTACAATACATTATAACACTATTTTAGAAATCGTGAATACATTATAACGCTATTTTAGAAATCCTGAAGTATGGTAAGGTTTTTAGTGATAGAATGAAGAATATTTAATGAGCCTATTACTGAATTAATGTAATGCACATTATTTATCTTTTTAAAATTGATTAATCTAATAAATAAAATTTAAAATAAAGATTTGAAGTACAGGATCTCTAGTCTTCCAAATTTGATTGATGTTTGACATTGCATTGAGTCCCACAAATTATAATTGTTGTTTTTAGTAATAAATAGAGTTATAATTAGAAATGAATAAGTGTTGGAAGATGCCAATTTTCTTCATTTATGTGAATCTGCCTTATTGTACGTTGGCAATGCATCGAGATAGACAAATATTGAATTGTTTTTTGTTCGTAATTAATGTTCTCTAAAGTCCAATAATGCAAAATTTTTGGAAGACGAAAAGTTGTTTATATTTGACAACAAAAATATTGAAAGACAAAAGAATATGAGAAGTTTTTCATTGATAGTGTAACCAACATTTTTTCATTCATTCTATATATTGTTGACATTTATATTGGAAGACGTAATTGTTGATTTTTTTAAGCTTATTTAAGAAGCTACTTTGAACACTAAGAAAAAAATAATTTCGTATGAATTAACAATTGTTAGAAATTAAAGGTTGAAAATTTTCCAAAACCCCAATTCTTGATATATTAAGAAAATAAAACATTTTTACAAATTAACTATTGTTGCTAAGAAATTAAGAGACTTTACACATAAAAGCTCTCCACATTTAACAATTAAAGGAATATTGAAAATCGGAGGTAAACAAATATGACATTTCGTAACTCACTAATCTTTAAACTTTGAAGTTACAAATATTCAAACTCAAATTTAAAATTGTAAAATAACTTGGAAAAATTGTACTTTTCTTATCAATAAAGCTATCTTCGTTATGAAGTTTTCTTTCATCTCTGATTATATGACATGCTGATATGATATTAGAAGTACAATTATTTTCTTCTACAGCTTGTTTAAATATTTCTCCCCTTGTTTGGTCATTTACATAGTATAAACTTTTTTCAGGAAGGTAGGTAGATTTTTTTAAAAAAAATTCCATTTAAAATTATAATACAATAAATTCAACTATAACATTGCATTGAGACACACAAAAAATCATTTGTTTCTTCGTAATTAATGCTAATTAATGACAAAATCGTGTTGGAAGTAGTGTTGGAATAAACTGAAAAGTTATTTTTATTTTTCTCAAGATCTTTTAATTTTTGGAGGATGAAAAATAGTTTTTGAAAAGTATAAAAAACTGCTTCAATAACCTAGGTATAAAAAATAAAAGTCTTAATTTTAAATTTGGTAAATAAATGTATTTAAAGTAAGTAATTTTATTTGTATTTATTATTATTATTAATTAATAAGAAATTATTAATTGATCAGATTCAAAAAAATGTGTAATATGTAATGATTATTCTTAAAACAAAATTATAAAATACCTAATTTTGTTTATAGAAAGGAGAAACTATTAATATTTATATAAAAATATTTGTTAGTTACAAGCTGGGCCATTATGTATTTCTTTTTATTTTAAATTATAAATCTTTTTTCTACTCTGAAATTTTTAAAATGTGTGTTATGGATTTAACCTATTAAACTTTAATAAATATTTATTGGGGTATGAGCTTCATATTTTAAGTTTGTTTGTCCGAAAAATTTAAAAAATTTGGATTCTACCTTTATGATTTGCATTTATTTTAAAAATAAATTGTAGTTTATAATTTTCATTTACTTCACTATTATAATTCTCAAATAGTAAATATTAATATTATCCTATCAAATAACATTAAAATAATATTTGAAAGTATTCACTCTCAAGGCTGCGAAACATTTAAGTAAATATCGTGTAATATCTGTAAAATCCACACTAAATCCTAATTAATTTATTTTATTACAAATTTTAATTTAATTTATTCTGAAAAAATTAGTTACCTTCTCCAAGAAACTATGAAATTTAAAAACAAATTGGTTACATTCTCAAAGAAACTTTATAAAGGTTCTAAAGTGTCATCTTATGATACTTACTACTTCAAAACATTAATTATGAACCACCAATTATATATTTTTTTGGGACATGAAATTTCTTCACTACATTAAATGAATGTTGTATCTTCCAATGCACGCCTTCTCCCAACATGTCATTTCCAACCTTTGTCAAACATAAATGTTCTACCCAAAGATTAAATTTTTCACATTAATTTGTGTGCTCTTATGACCTCTATCAAACATAAATGTTCCACCAAGATTAAATTTTCCCATATAGGCCTGTGTTCTCTTTTGTTCTTAGCAATTGCGTAAATGTCTTGGGCACAATTTTGCATCTTCAACAAACATCTTTTGGCTCCCTCATTCTTCTTAGACACCCACCATATTCATCTTTTCAAAAAACATTGCAGGTGTGGTCTGTGAGGAAGAAAATTTGGAAAAAAAGACAAAAAAAAAATAGAATGAAGTTTTAAAAATGAAAGATTATTACTGATTGTTATCAATATATTACAGTCATTCAATATTATATATTAAATTATTTCATATGATAAAATAATTAAATATAAAAAATATATCTTGATAATGTTCAAAAATACAACTTTGAAGATTGAAGATTGTTATTGCACTCTGTTAATTAAAGAAAAAAATGAATGAAGTTTTAAAAATGAAAGATATTTAATGAACTCTGTTAATAAAAAAATAAGAGATTTTTGAAAGATAATTATTGATCAAACAAGATTAAAAAATCTAAGTAATCTCGCAAATAACTATTGATTCAATAGGTTTCACCATTTTTCTATTGTTCAATGAGTTCATTGAACCATTTCGCAAAAAATCTTCACGGATATCCTTGCCTCAATCAATTAATGAATCTGAAAAAAAAAACCTGACCTAACAGTTAAATGTTACAAAGAAAATGAGTTAGATATTACATATTGTAGAAGAAGAAAAGATAAGACAAAAGAAGAAAAACATTGACCTTGTTTGGCGTTCTTCAATTAGTTAATGAATCTCAAAGAAAAACCTTGGTATAACATACAAATACTACAAATAAAAGTAGTTAAATACGGTAGAAGAACAAAAAATCAAAGTGAAGAAGAGAAGTTGTTACCTTTTTTGTGTTCTTTACCGTGTTCATGAATATCACCAGAAGACATCCATCCAATAGAGAAAAACTACAAAGAAAAGTGTTTAAATATGATAGAAGAACAAAAAATCACAGAGAAGCAAAAAAGTTGTTACATTTTTTGTGTTCATGAATCTGAGAGTAAAACATCTATCTAACAGAGTAATACTACAAAGTAAGTAAAACAGTTGAATATGGTAGAAGAACAAAAAATCGCAGAAAAGAAAAAAAAGTTGATACCTTTTTTGTGTTCTTCACCCTGTTCATGAATGAGAGCAAAATATCCATCCAACAGAAAAAATACAACAAATAAGAAAAGTAGTGTGAAATATAGTAGAAGAACAAAAAATCACAGAGAAGAAGAAAAGTTGTCACCTTTTTGGTGTTCTTCACGGTGTTCATGAATCTTAGAGCAAAATATTCATCCAACATAGAAATACTTCAAAGAAAAGAAAAGTAATTAAATATGGTAGAATAAAAAAAAATCACAGAGAAGCAAAAAATGTTGTTACCTTTTTTGTGTTCTTCACTGTGTTCATGAATTTGAGAGCAAAACATCCATCCAACAGAGAACTACTACAAAGAAAAGTAGTTAAATACAGTAGAAAAAAAATTGTAGAGAAGAAAAGAAGTAAAAGTTGTTATCTTTTTTGTGTTCTTCACAGTGTTCATGCATATGAGAGCAAAACATCCATCAAACAAAGAAATACAACAAAGAAAAGTAGTTAAATATGGTAGACGAAAAAAAAAAATCACAGAGAAGAAGAATATTTGTTACCTTTTTGGTGTTCTTCACGGTGCTCATGATTATGAGATGTGCAACACACAGGTAGAAAAACCTTTGATATTTTTTCGGTGTTCTTCACAATACTCATGAATCTTAGAGCAAAACATCGATCCAACACAGAAATACAAAAAAAAAAATAGTAGATCTGAGAGTAAAACATCCATCAAACAAATAAATTTAACAAATAAAAGAAGTTAAATATGGTAAAGAACGAAAAATCGCATAAAAGTTGTTACCTTTTCCATGTTCTTCACGGTGCTCATGAATCTCAGAGCAAAATATCAATCCAAAACAAAAATAAAAGAAATACAAAGTAGATCTGAGAGCAAAACATCCATCCAACAGAGAAATACAACAAAAAATATTAGTTAAATATGGTAGAAGAACGAAAAATCGCATAAAAGTTATCTTTTTGGTGTTCTTCACGATGCTCATGATTTTGAGACCAAAACATCAATGCAACACAAAAAGTTGTTACCTTTTCGGTGTTCTTCATGGTGCTCATGAATCTCAAAGCAAAACATTGATCTAACACAGAAATACAACAAAAAAGTAGATATGAGAGCAAAATATCAATATGACAAAGAAAAGGAGTTAAATATGGTAGAAGAATGAAAATCGTAGAAAAGTTGTTACCTTTTTGGTGTTCTTCACGGTGCTCATGAATCTCAGAGCAAAACATCAATCCAAAACAAAAATAAAAGAAATACAAAGTAGATCTGAGAGAAAAATATCCCTCTAGCAGAGAAATACAACAAAGAAAATTAGTTAAATATGGTAGAAGAACGAAAAATCGAAGAAAAGTTGTTACCTTTTTTGTGTTCTTCACGTTGCTCATGATTATGAGAGCAAAACATCAATGCAACACAAAAATAAAACAAATACAAAGTAGATCTAAGAGCAAAATCGAGATCAAAACTCGATATCTAGCAGAAAAGAACCAAAAAGATGATTTTTTGAGTAGATCTGAATGTTTGAGTCAGAAAGACAGAGATGAAGTCTCGTAAAAAGGGTAGGACGTATGTAAAATGAGAAAGATAATGTTCTGTGTGAGTGAGAAAGAGAGAGATGAAGCTGAAGATGTGGTGTTCGCTATGGTGTTGTATGTGAGTGATTTAGAGAGAGATGAAGAAGCTGAAGAGGTTTGAGAAAGAGAGAAGAAGCTGAAGAGGGTTGAGAAAGAGAGAGAAGACGATGAAGAGGTTTGAGAAAGACAAAGAAGAAGCTGAAGAGGTTTGAGAAAGAGAGAGAAGTTTGAAAGATGATGATATTGTGTGTGGGAAACGGAGAGTGAGATGAAAGTAGCGTGAGAGTGAATTCTTTTTGATTTTTTTTAATCTTCAAAATTCTGAGAGAGTGACACATTGTCATTTTTTCCTGTTGTAGAAAGTAAATTTTGAATGCAAATGGTTCAGAAATATTAAAATATTGAAGAAGTTGTCATTTGTTAGTTCACAATTGTAATAGTATTAGATTCAATCTTGGAAAAATGAGTTGGGAAAGAGATTTAGTTGGAGAAAAAAATTCAACGAATGCATTCAATAGTTGATAACAACGGCCCAAAATGTCTTCCTCGCCTCTCTATAGTTCACTACTTACAAATCTCTCTATTCACTCTGTTTAATGCTCATGAAGGAGGTTGTTGGACTATGTGAGTCTATCTTTGTTTTATTAGTCGCGGAGACATGTACTTGATTATCATCATTCAAACTAAGTCAGTATAATCATCATTCAAAGAAGGTAAATCCAAGTTAATTATCTCAATCTAATTATGAAGAAATTAGGTCAGCTGAACCAAAGCTCATCTAGGTAAGACTCATGACCTCTGGTATAAAAGATATATTTTACGAAGTACGTGATTATGTTTTCTCTTATATTTATTCTTTGTTATCTCGAACTGACTTTGACATCAGAGTGTCTTTTGAAGGCACATACCCTTGTTCTTGACTTTGGAAGACGAGTTCCCTTTGAGATCGAATTTGTGAACCTTTGAAGTTTTTTAGGAGTCTTTACAGAATATACTTCGAAGCAAGAAGAGTCAGACCCTCTACTGACTTGGTTGCTATACTGGAAGCCCAAACAAAGATGCAATAAGAATTTGCTGACTATAGGAAACAAAATGTTGAAGAGATGGATGTTAGAATTAATTGACAAATTAATTCTATTATGTGACTTATTTGAAATATTATGATGGATCCTATCGTGATTTAATAAAATATAAAGACCTATATTGCTATTATGGGAAGTCATAATAAAATAAAGGTTAAAATATCTTTTTGGTCCCAATTTTGGTCAAGTTTTGTCAAATAAGTCCTAATTTTGGTTTTGTGTTCAAATAGGTCCCAATTTTCATCAATTTTGTTCAGTTGAGTCCTTTTTTGCCAACACTGTTTAAATCATTAACGATCATGAACAGTGACTGTCATGACAACTTTGTGTGTTTTTTTTTTTAATTTTTGTAAATGTCCACGTGTCAACCCAGTAGGGTGTCACGTGTTAAAGTCAATATTCTATATTCAATTTGGTCCCTATATTTGTTATTTTTGTTCAATTTAGTCCCAATTTTTGTTAACATGAACCAATTTGGTCCCTCTCCAAATTGAAACAAAATTTAATTTTTATATTAAAATTCATATTTTTTATTAAATATTTTTATATAATATATTAAAATTCACATCATTATAAATTTTATATAAAAATTAAATTTGGTCATATCTTTGATAGGGACAAAATTGGTCAATTTTAAACAAAATTGGGACTAAATTGAATAAAAATAACAAATATAGGGACCAAATTGAATATAGAACATTGACTTTGACACGTGGCACGCTATTGGGTTGACACGTGGACGTTTAAATTTTTTTTAGAAAATAATTAAAATAATAAAAAAATTCAAAAAAACCATGAAGTGACACGTGACAGTCACTTTTCATGGCCGTTAATTATTTAAACGGTATTAGCAAAAAAAGACCCAATTGAACAAAATTGACGAAAATTGGGACCTATTTGAACACAAAACAAAAATTAGGACTTATTTGACAAAAGGGTTAAATATGTTTTTGGTCCCTCAAGTTTCAGCGAAATTTGGAATTAGTCCCTCATCAAAACTTTTGACCAATTTAGTCCTCCATCTTTCAAAATGCATGAATTTAGTCCTTTTAACCAAATT
>Ga0214542_1012992_pt1 | contig 10319 bp, 2 predicted proteins | sample CNSS1metaG_FD_160096 | JGI IMG/M metagenome (GOLD analysis project Ga0214542, IMG submission 160096) | Root nodule microbial communities from cowpea collected in UCLA plant growth center, Los Angeles, California, USA - CNSS1 | ecosystem: Host-associated > Plants > Roots > Nodule | place: USA...
TACCCGTTACCCGGTGGGGATGGGGATGGGAAAAAAGTTTGATACCCGTTGGGTTTGGGTATGGGGATGGGGATGAATTTTTTATGTGGGGATGGGTATGGGATAGCGAAACCCGTCCCCGCCCCGCCCCGTTGCCATCCCTATATGAGACTAGAAGTGACATGGTCACAATATTTTGAATTCTATGTAGGGAACGTGGTTGGTTAAGAATTTATTTGATTGCCTAGATTTTAATGTTTATGAGTTTTGTTTTTTGGTCAATGAGTGATTGTTTAAAACATTTTGAATTTGATACTTGCAGTCATATGTCAATCTAGAGACTATATTAGGCATGTTAATTGTAGAGTTTTCTTGAATTGAGTTTTGAATATGGTTTCCATATTTTTTTTTTATGATTATTTATGCAATTGATATTAGAATAAACATGCATATTTTGAGTTAGGGACCAAAAATTGGTTATATATGGGTAAAAGATAGTTTGACCAAAGTTGTATGATATAAAATACATTTGAAAACATTTTTGAAATTGATCATTTTTTCTTCTTATATATTTTTTTTAATATTTTCGCTCAAGTGGAGGAATTTCGCTTAAGCAAAAATAGAATAGAGATTCAGACCTATTCTCGATCATATTTTCATTTTGAAAATATAGGTAAAAGTAACTTTTCTTAGCCATGTTTTTTATCAAGTGAAGAATTTGTCGCTTAAGAAAAAATAGTACTCAAACAAGTAATTTTTCGTATAAGCTAAAAAACTGATCTCTTAGACTGATTGAATATGTATGTTTTTTATATATGCAAAATAAGTATTAATTTTTATATTTGATTGATTTATGGTTTCATTTGAAAGAGTTACATTGCATTATAATACTTAATCAAATTGATGAAACTTGTATGAATTTGAGACTATACATATGAGATTATGTGTGAACCATTGTTTGTCAATTAAGTATTAATGCCTATGTTATAACATATATTTCCTAGTTTCACTAATGGTCTAAGTGACATGAATTAAGATATAGTGTTACGTAATCCTTCGGATTAGTCACATGACACATCAATAAAACTAGTTCATACTTTTATATAATCAACCTAATTAACTTTTTGCGGGTCAAATGTGAGAAAAAAATAAAACGGAACAACATACATCAACTATCTTCTTTGCATGTTAAGGATGTATGTGTTTGCTTCCAAATATGAATTTGAGGGAAAGTGACTGAATGGATTTAAGGGGATATAGAGAGAAAAGAGAGGTTCTTTGTTTTAAAGAACAAAGAGGTAAGTGTAAAAGGATTTGAAGGTAAAGTTTGTCAATGATTTGATGAATGTGATAAATATAAAATAAATTTTAATAGATAAAATTGTTAGATTAGAGTTTTATTCTTATGATTAAAATTTTATAAAATAAATTTAATTTTTATTATTAGTTTTAACATTATTATTATTATTATTAGTTTTAGTATTATGATTAATATTATTAATATTATTATCAATATTATTAGTTTTAATATTATTATTATTATTATATTATTAATTTATTATTATCATCATTATTATTATTAATATAATAATGATTATTATTATCATTATTAATAAATAAAAACATATTTATTAAATTGTAATTTAAAAAAAATCGAAAAATATTTAGATAAATGGGTATTATTGAGTTTTTTTTTCCTCCCATTCTCTTTATCCATACAAAAATAAAAATATTTTATTCTTTCTTAAATTCATTTACAAAAATAAGTTCTAACTCCTATAAGAAAACAAAGTTTTCATTCTTATTTATCTTCGTAAATTTCTAGAAGAGCATGAACAAATTAATTTATAGTAGTTTGCTACCATATACGAGCTAGCCATAGAATGTCCCATCATTGGTGAAAGCTATGTATGCTAACGTTACCAATGTACCATATGATAATTAAACATCACTGAACATTTAAATAGTTTAAATCGACAGTGATATACTGTCGCTTGACATGTACTATACTCATCAAAGTCACACAATAAAACTCCTCTTTCACTCTCAACTCATCATCTTTATCTCTAGTGTTGCATTCTTCTCAAGAAGTGAAGCAAGTGGAAAATAAAGCATATTTGTATGAAAAATAAGAAGACAAATATAAAAATTAAAGACAGATTAGCTTTTTATTTTCTTAAATCTTTTTTTATTTATTATTTTTACTTCTGTTCACTTTAATTTTTACAATCAAATGGATAAACCACTTGAGAAGTAGTGTACGGTTTGGATGGTGGCTAAACTCAGATTTGCCCCATAACCGAGGGAAGAAAGAAAGGGAGTATACAAGGTAATAGACGGTTAAAACGGGTAATCTGGCTCGATCCGATTTGATCGATCATAGGTTGATCATTTAGTGAGCTAATTCAATCCAGTTCATTTATTAGCAAATCAAAAATATTCGAATCCGACCCGGTCCATCACGGGTTGACTCATAGGTTCACTTAATTAAACAAAAATACAATTTTTTTTATTTTTTCTGTCAAAATTAAATTATAATTATAATTAAAATATAAATAAACTTTAATACAATTCAAATACAAATCAAAATCACAAAAATATAAATTATCTATGTATTGGCTAAAAAAAATAAACTAACATGACCAAAATACAAAACCAAACTTAACAAAAACACTTGTTTGACCATTTATTTGCGGGTTGGTGAGTCAACTCGGCTCATCACGAGTTCAACCCGGGTGAGCCGGGGTTCTAGGTGAGCTGGGTCAAAAATAAACTTGTATTGAAATTTATAAAAAAGAATTCAACCCAACCCGATCCTATAATGAACCGGGTTGACTTGTGAGTTCCAACCCATTTTGACAGCTCTATGATAAGAACCCAATGAAATGGTATTTGTTTTGAAGATTTTTTTTTTCATAAAAGAAAAAAAATCTATTTAATAAATCAATTTATAAAATTTACTTTATATTAATTATTAAGATTAGACATTAATCTATGCATTATAGGATACTCTACTAAATAAATTTTGTATATGTTAATTTGTTAACAAATTTCGTAATTTTTTAAATTAGATTTTTTATTTATCTATAGGTTCGTTTAAATTTATAAAAAAATATATTTTATTGTTTTCGTCTATAAATATTTATGAAAAGACATGTCGATTATAGGCCGAATAAACCTATACTACACTGAAATTGACACGTGTGATATGGTTGTGGTTAGGCTTTGTACGTTGATTGTGAGAACAACTCTGTAACCATTTATAATTTTTTTTATTTTTGTCGCAATTTGTCGAAAATGCTAGAGGGTGGAATATTGAAAACGAGACATTAATCAATAACCACTAGCTGATTTAAAGAAATGGTTATGGCATGTAACAGTACCACACCTACATGTCCTTTCCTTTCTATATAATTATTTGATTTGATTTGCTCGAGTTATGTATGGTCCTTTTCCGCGTTAAAACTTACTATTAATATTTATATTGATTATGTATTTCATATAATTAATTATTTATAAGTAAAAAGCTATTTATATTTTTTATATTTTCTATTTATTTTTTATTTCTCGTAAACCAAAAATTCTACTTCATTCTATCTTTCTCTATTTTCACTCATCCGATTTCTTAAGTTCCAGTTAAATACATTTTATTTTGTAAGCAAAGGCAATTACACTAAAACAAAAACACTAACTACTATTCGTCATTAGAAATTTCATCTAAGATTTTTAAAATTTTCACTTTCTACAAAATTTTACGAAAATTCATAAAAAAAAAGCTATAATAATAATAATAGGTGAAGACCCATATTAATGTGCTTGTCCATAAATGTCACACTTATTTCCTTTACCGAAATTGCAAACACTACTTTTTTCTTCCACATTTGCAAAATAATGTTCTCTGGACTCCAATTACGGTGATTGGATTGCATAATTAAGAAATACTTAAAACTCGAATCACACAAACATAATAGTTGTAACATCTCAATTCTTAGATTTTACCAATACTAATAAAAAAACATTTATATAATTATATCACGGCATGAGCACAACCAAAATTATCAAGATAATGTAGTTATCTCATTACTAACAAAGTTTCAAAACCAAAATTACCAAGATAATGTAGTTATCTCATTATTAACAAAGTTTCAAAAGAAAAACAATTATAATCAAAACTAATACATCCTGATATAAATTCTATTTATTCAAAACTAGCTATTGGTCTTAGTTTCTCTTTCATAAAATATGACAGGGTGAATTCTATGTCTATCAAGCTCGACTTCTGCCGACACTCTAGACAAGAACCTCCTTCAATTCTCACTTCTAACCTATTTTCTCTATTTGATTTCAAGGATTAGTAGAGTCGGGATAACATTATTTCAGTTCCTAACATTAATACATCTCACACAAACCACAAACCAAAATGATAGTTTTCCCTCTTGAGAATAACTAACTTCACAACTCTTACATACAATCATTTATCATCCATACAACCTATAAATAAACTCGAAAATAATTTATTTTTGTATAATGATGTTTACACCTATACAGTGGCGGAACTTCAACAAAAATTTTAGGGTGGCCAAATTATATTTGTTATATATAAATTATATTTTCTAGTTAAAAAAAGTTTTCATAACGATAGAATCCAAAAAATATGACAATAATACATATATATATATATATATATATATATATATATATATATATATATATATATATAAAAGAATAGCATAAAATTTATCATCAACAATAATATATTAAAAAAAAAGCAAAAGTTACCTTCCCAGGATCACGTTCTAAAGCATTTCCAAATTCATTATATATAACTTTAAGAACCTTAGAAAGTTGTTTTTCATTTTCTTCAATTTTTGGATTCTCATAAAGTTTCTAAAGTTTATATGACATAGATGTACTTTTTTCATTTTCATCACAAGCCTTCCACCTGAAAAAAAGAATCAATTATTTTACTCTTTAGCATAATTTTTCTAATATAAATTTGTCACCTCTCACCTATTTAGAAAATATTAAATTATGAATATCCTAAATTAAATTTTAAAACCAAGACTCAATATTCTAAGAAAAATAATTACACGACTTCAAAGCCTAAAATAGCTCTATCTATACAAAGAAGAGTTTGATCAATAATCAGAGCATGATTTTATGATCTCTAACAGATAGAGATATGCCTAGAGCGTAAAAAAGGCACATATTGTTTAAAAAAAAGAGTAAAAAATGAATTTACTCAAAAGAAAAAATTGTTCAGTCCAAAATGTTCCTTAACTCCTCATTTTTTTCCTGGTGCAATTTGATTTTGAAAATAATAAGAAATTGATGATGAAAATTGAGATGGAAATAAAAGAAGAGAAAAAGATGAAGACAGAAAAAAAAAACCAAATAAAGAAATAAAAGAAATTATAATAAAGAGGAAAAACATGATTTTTAAATTTAAAAAAGTTTTTAAAAACTAAATTAATATAAATAAAATAATAATATATAAAATATTTTTTAAAAAAATATATAGAAAATTAGAAAAAAAAGGAAAAATATGTTTTTGGTCCCTCAAGTTTGACTCAAATTTGGAAATAGTTCTTGGTCGAAACTTTGTCACTGTTTGGTCCCTGTACTTTCAAAATCATTGTTTTTAGTTCCTATTTTTGGATGACATTAAGAATAACAAACGGCGTGCCACATGTTATTTAATTTTTTATATAAAAAATAAAACTAGCGTCGGCCTAGCCCGCGCTTTTCACAAAAATTGAAAAAAATATGCTTTTGATCCCTGAAGTTTGAATTTAATTTGGAGATGGTCCCTCATTAAAACTTGATCATTGTTTAGTCCCTGCACATTAAATAATAATTATATAATAATAATAATACTATACTAATAATAATATTATTATGTAATAGTAATATATAATAATTATTATATATAATTAATAATAATATTAAAATAAATAATAATATTATAACTATTATTAATAGTAATATTAATAATAATTATATAATAATAATATATCAGTAATAATATACATAATAATTAATAATATTAATATATCAGTAATAATATTAATAATAATTAATAATATTATTATTTATAATATATAATATATAATAATAATAATTATTAATATTATATATTATTAATAATAGTAATATTATTATTTATTATTAATATTTTTTTAATATTAGTAATATTAGTAATTAATAAGATTATATAATAATAATAGTATTAATATTATTAATAATATAATTATAGTACTGATATATAATTATTAGTAATATTATTAATATTATTACTTATTATTAATATATGATAATATTATTATTAAAAATTATATAATATTATTATTAACAATTATATAATATTATTATTATATAATGTTATTATTATTAATAGTAGTAGTATTATTATATTTTAACAATGATTTTGCATGTGTAGGGACCAAGCAATGATCAAGTTTCAATCAGGGGCCATTTTCAAATTAAGTTCAAACTTCAAGGATTAAAAGCTTACTTTTTCCAGTTTTTGTTAAAAGCGTCCCACGCCGTTTGTTATTTTTAACGCCGTCCAAAAATAGGGACTAAAAACAATGATTTTAAAAGTACAGGAACCAAACATTGACCAAATTTTGACCAGGAACCATTTTCAAATTTGAGTCAAACTTGAGGGGCTAAAAACATATTTTTCCCAAAAAGAAAAAGTGTTGGGGGAGCCATATGTCAACACTATGTTCTGCCATTGCACCTATTGTAGGTTCTCAAGTGGGTATTCACCAAAGTCCCACATCGAGTAACATGTAAAAGAGAGTAGCAGAAAAATACTATAAAAGTAAAGAGTTGGTTTTGGAGTTGTCACCACAACTCAATAGGTCTCTTGGGTGTATGAGGGGACTTGGGTAGTTGTGTGTCATTGGAAAGTTTACAATTTTTGCTAAAAAAATTGTACTATAAAGGGTTTGCAATTTTGGTCCACAAAAATTACACTATGAAGGATTTGCAGTTTTGGTCCATAAAAAATTGTATGAAGATTTGCAATTTTTGCCCAAACAATTGCACTGGGGTGATAATATTTCTTGTTAAGTGTTTGTGGATGTAGGCCTTGAGGTGCTGAACCATGTTAAATTTTCTGTGTGCTTTTATTTGTGGGTGTGCTTCCGCGCTTGAAGAGATTATTATTTTTAGTGTGTGATTTCCCAACACTTATATGTAGTCAAATTTCACAGTCTATTCAATTGGTCCCTTCTGGTACCCTCACTCTATTCTAAATTATTATTTGACATAAAAACATGTAGTTAAATCGTACCATTAGGGGCTAATTGTTCAAACCTCAATCTCTTCAAACAACTTCTCACAAACTGAACTAAACTCAACAAATCAACCAGCCACAAAGAAAAATCTCCAATTTTTCACATTTAACACAACTAACTTCATCAATTGTAGTTACAAATTCAAAAACACTCATGTCTAACCAAAATTATTTGCTTAACAATTATAAAATGTCAAATCAAACTAACTCTCCTTACTTCTTTTGAACTCTCAACGAAACCTTGACCCTTACATCCTAGCTTCCTCCAACCGTTCTAAAGACATAAAAAGAAATTATAATTTAATGATCTGAACACACTTTTGTATGTATAGAGGATCAATAATTTTAAACAGTTTGTTTGAGACACATGCAACATCCAAACACATATTATCTTAAGAAATATAGCAAAATTAGAACTTATTCTATAAGAAATTGATGGGTTGAAAATATTGTCCTTGCTACTAGGACCACATAGACACGTTCAAATCTTCAAGAAAATGAGAAACATAGTTAGGATTTTAGAGATATGTAAAAGGGTTGGTTACCAAAGAACTATCCTAAGGAATTAAAAGCTTTATGAGAAAAATGAAAAAGATTATGCTGAAGATCTATATTTATATGTGTGTCTTTGTTTTTACTGATTGATTATAAGACCTCTTTTCTCTTCTAATTATTTTATTATTGTAATTATTATTATTATTATTAGTTTTTTTTGGGTCTCCGAATTGTTATGAACCATAAATTTGATAATTTCTATAATATAGTAAAAAAATCATTAAATATCAATCAAATTTAAAAACAAAAATGATTAATGATTTAACCATAAAGCAAAATAAATGTAGTAAAAAAATACATATAGACACTAATTTTACAAAATAAAAACTTACAAATATTGTGAAAACAAGAAGTGTTTGCATTAGGAACATATGACGTGAGTATCAAAGGTAAGAATTATGAGTCATTCGTATGTTCCAACAACTTGGGTGTGAATGAGACATGGTAGAAGATAAAGATTACACGAGAAATGAGTCAGAGAAAATGAATCTGACGTGAGAAAGTATGAATGATAAAATTATTAATAGTATTTTTCACGTTTTTCCAAACATATGGGTTGTAATTGACTGATACTACTATACTCCATTTTACTTCTGCATATAAAATGTATTAACTGTTGATGTAAAGGACAAATGAAGATGGTAGAATATAGATACTTTGGGACAATAATTGAGTCTTCGAACTTTAAACCAGACGGGAAAAAGATCCAATCAATGGTGTATATCCCAAACCACTGAGCTATGTAGGTAGTGGAATACTAGTACTAATATTTTAAGGAAATTATTCCCACATCTTAGTACTTTATTTATGAAACCCATTTTCTCTTTTGTTAAGCTTATTAAATGGCTGGGTCTGTCCCAGTTTGCTTTCAATTCCTTGGTCATTTTTTGGAGATGTTCTTCTCTTGCTTCAAGATCAATGACTTAATGTATCACCCTTTTCGTCTTTCGGCTGTAAAGTATTAAGTGGATCATTGATTAACTAAAAAAATTGACGACACAAAAGGAATTACGAGACCATATCAAATTCTTTATGCATTTGAATTTGAAGGTCGATTCTTGCTTCACCATGACATGTATGTGGCTTCAAACCCAACGTTATATGTTTTTCAACGTTAAGTTATCATTATGTATGCATGGCATGCACAGAGAGTGTAGAGATACAATATTTTCATACTTAACATTTTGATCCTATCTTTTCATACATTAAGTGAATAAATGGATAATTATACATACATTTTACAATGGATATTTTAAATTAAATTAAAATAATACAAAATTATTTAGCATGAAAACAGCCTTACGAACATTATTTAGTAATGGCTTATTCAAGATATAATGAAGGGAGACAAGGCATCCTAAGAAGACATCTTAGTAAAGAGAATACATTATAGCAATCAAACATAAGTATATTTATAGACTCTACACAACGGAAAATGTCAATAAAAAATTTGCGAACGCTCTATATAATCAAAGTTGAAGGGATTTTAATCAGTAGCGTGTTATCGAGACTACCTCGTATAGTTAAACCACACAGTAAATTAATTAATTGATATTAGTTGTTATCTTTATTAAGCATCACAACAGACTAATTAATAAGTTTAATTGCAAATATATGTTGAACATTGTGAATAATGTGATTTTGTTTTAACATATTATATATATATATATATATATATATATATATATATATATATATATATATATATATATATTATTTCGGGTGTAGGGACCAAGCACCTACTTATACCATTCCAATTTTACTTTTTTCTCTTCAATTCCTCCTTTCCAAGTAATCTGCTAAAACTTCTTCTCCACGCAATCTTCTGCCTAGCTCGATTGGTTGAACAGACGATCGGTGTACCTGTCTAAAAGGCTTCGATGCTTAAGTCAGTTAGGGGACCGATCGGTCAATAATCGTAACAGCTGTAATAAATGCGAATTAAAGATCATCACCAACTTACCTTTGGGCCCTGTTTATAGTTTCCGACATGGGCCTGTAATTAGGGCTCCTTAAGCACGACCCAATGATCCCCTAATCATGATTACTGACTTGTTTAATTTTAATTAATCCCTCTGATGGGTCCAGGTTCTGTTTGGCCGATCGACCGATGGTCGCTTGGCCAGGCGGGTTATCTTTGTGATTTAACAGCTTTAAGTAATGAGACGCATTTAATTTGTGTGACCGATTGACCGATGGTCCTTTTTACAGACTTGTACTTTGACCAGTGAAATGTTTCATGTGTGTGGCCGATCGACCGATGTTCCCCTCTATGGGTTGTTTTATCTGTGTGACCGATCGATCGATGCTCTCCTTGATAGGTTGTTTCATCTGTGTGACCGATCGACCAATGGTCTGTTTAGTGTGCAAGCCCTCCCAACCTTGTTCGATGGACCAGTGGGCTTGCGATGTCGATGGTCCATACAGTATATATATATATATATATATATATATATATATATATTATATTTGTTATATG
>Ga0214542_1012994_pt1 | contig 10311 bp, 4 predicted proteins | sample CNSS1metaG_FD_160096 | JGI IMG/M metagenome (GOLD analysis project Ga0214542, IMG submission 160096) | Root nodule microbial communities from cowpea collected in UCLA plant growth center, Los Angeles, California, USA - CNSS1 | ecosystem: Host-associated > Plants > Roots > Nodule | place: USA...
AGTAGTTAGAACACGGGTACGGGTATGAGTACGAGATTATACCCGTTACCCGGTGGGGATGGGGATGGGAAAAAAGTTTGATACCCGTTGGGTTTGGGTATGGGGATGGGGATGAATTTTTTATGCGAGGATGGGTATGGGATAGCGAAACCCGTCCCCGCCCCGCCCAGTTGCCATCCCTAGGTATATTTACTGATTTAATCCTTTAATTTTTTGGTATGGTTCACTTTGATTCCTTTATTATTTGTTAGTTTAATTTAGTATTTTAATTATTTAAAAAGATTCAATTTGGTGCTCTATATTAAGTTGACGTTAACATCGTGTCTGTATATGTCACATGTCAATTGGTGGAATTTTTAATTTTTTAAAATTATTTTAATTATTTTTAAAATTTTAAATTTAATATATATATATATATATATATATATATATATATATATAATATGTGTGTATAAACTGTCACGTGTCAAGTTACTGTCGTGCCATGTGACAGGTTACTGTCATATGCTATATGGCAAGGGTAGTAGTTGTATTCAATTTAGTTCTTTATTTAAATTTTTGGTTCAATTTAGTTCCCTTATTTTTTTTTTTAAATTCAATCATGCCCTCTCTAATTTGAGACAAAATTAGTTAATAAATTTAATTATAATTTATATATACATGTTAAAATATATTTTTTTTAATTTATACATCAAATCACTACACCTAAATATTCAAATTATTTTATTTTTTATGTGTAAAAAAATTCAAATGTAAAAGATTACAAGGGAAAAATTGTAAAAAATAAGATTAATTACTAATTTGTTCTCGGATAGGAGAGAACCAAATTGGATCATGTTAAAGAATAGATTAACTAAATTGAATAAAAAATTTAAATAGAAGACTAAATTGAAAACAACTACCAATAGTGTCATGTGACATGACTATAGTCTGACACATGACAGTTTATATAATTTTAGAAAAAAATTAAAAAATAAAAAAAAATCACGACTTAACACATGTTATATAATCAAATTGAATCAACAAATAATAAGACTCAAAAATGAATCAAACTAAAATATTAGAGAATTAAATCAATAATTATACTTATTTGTAACAATGATTAAATATTATCTTTCTTTTTATTCTTTTAATTAATTTGGTCATGTATTTTTAAAAAGACTTCATGTGATATCTTTTGTTAGATTAACGTTTAGTGAATGACGAAGTGCCTTATGTTAATACAATCACCCATTTTTTGACGTGTTTATTGTCAAATCTTAAGAACAAAATGAAAAAGAATATTATTAATACTGATATAACAAAAGAAATTAGATTGAATTTTGAAAAGATATTGAGATAATATTGAATAAAAAATAAAATAAAAAAACATTAAAACATAACTATAAATATATATTAATATATATATAGAAAACAAAATACTATTCAATGAATATAATATGGCATCCATATGTAATACGTTAATATACAAATATTGACTTCAAGATTTCCCCCCTCATCCAGGAACAATCTACTTTGAACTTTGAAGTGTGAGATGTGATTGTCGCATAATAAGACTATATGAATGAATGAATGAATGAATATATTAAATTGATATCTGTCACGAATAATTGACCAGCACACGCTTGTGGAAATTGAAGACAAAAGGCCCATAGTTCAACTTGCCATTATAGGGACCAGAAACAAGGAATACAAAACATGTGTTTAACTTGCTAACAATATTTATCATGTTTCTTAATTAAAAATTATCAATATTAAGCGTCTTTTGCTTGATGGAAGGTAAAAAGAACTTGCTTTCCTCTAATATTTAGGCTACACTCAAGGGTAAATGAACTCTTGCAAACTATAATTGTATCAATATCTTTTTAACCATGTATGATGTATTTTACTAAAAATATTTGAAGTTGTTCTTGTATTTTAGGAAGGTCAATTTTAGATCTGTGTAGTCACTTTCAGAAAAATAACTTTTATGATTTGATTTACAATGTGAGTTACTTCATTTTTTAGACATTTAAAAACTCGTTTCTTCATTAAATATTAAAATTTATCATAAATATTCTGCAAACTATGCATTTATTTTAAAAACGAATAAATCGTTACTTTATAGAAAGTACAATATTTCACTTGATGTTTTAAATATATTATGATTCTTATACTTAAAGGGCGTAACTCTTGATAATTGCTCATTAAAAATCAAACTCGTGACCTTGGTTCTGATACCAATTATTAAGGAGGAGATTATTGCGGGTTGCACAATTGTTCCGTGGCAGAGGCTAGGTGGATCAAGTCACAATCAAAGAGTGGGATTTCCAGTAGGACAATTCCTGATGGGGAGATTGTTGCGGGTGACAGCAATTGTCTCGTGGCGGAGGCGGGTGGGCCGAGTCACAATCGAATCATGGCGCTTGTACTCATACGCCCTTAAATAGAAGGAGTTGCATCCTGACTAATAGCTATAACTTTTGTTAAGAAACAACTTTTAAGATTGAATTTTGGTTTCAAATTTGGAAATGAGTTTGAGTCTGTTTGTAGATGTACTTACTTTTCCTTAGTCCTTATAATTCTTAACCCATTCTAAGTATGTAGAGATAAACATCAATGGCAAATGAACTTGTTATTTTGAATATTATTCAAACATATTTCAATTTTGATAGAAAATTCACAATATATATATATATACTTTTTATTTTAAATTATTAAAACACTTTTATTTTATTAGGTTACATTAATTCTTCTCTAATTCTTAATTTTGTAACTTCTTTTTAAGATAAATCATTTGCATTATTTTTTATTTAATTGTTATTTATTATATGTTAATTTAATATTTATATAATTATAATTTTTTTACTAATGTTTAATTTTGTCATTTTTAAGTGATTTTTATGTTTTATAATATAATTTTAGTCCATATTTGAAATTGAGGCAAGTAGATGAATGGAGACGAAAATATGAATAAAATTTTGTATCTATTAAACATGAAAATTGAATTGGGACGAGAATGAATATTTGTTTTATAATAAAAACAAGCACCACCTTAAACAGGAGTAAAAAGTGTATAAGATATATTACATAAGTAAAATTCATACTAATTATACATCCTGACGACCAGACTTTAGGTAAACTATGTGTATGTGCATATTGGGCCGACCTCAGGACGACCTATATGTATGTGTGTACTGGATCGACCTCCATACAACCTTGTGTATGGACTACTGGGCCGACTTCAAGACGATGTATGTGTGTGGATTATTGGGTTGACCTCAAGATGACCTATGTGTGTGGATTATTGGGTTGACCTCAAGACGACCTATGTGTATGGATTATTGGGTCGACCTCAAGACGACTTGTGTGTATGGACTATTGGACCGACCTCTAGACAACCTAGTGTATGGACTATTAGACCGACCTCAAGACGACCTATGCGTATGGACTATTGGGCCAACCTCAAGACAACCTATGTGTATGTGTGTACTAGGCCGACCTCAAACCAAGCAAGGTGTGCGGACGTATTGTGTTTGCCTGGAACCGACCTCATTGCAAGGACGTACTGTGTTCGACTTGGAGACCTCTATAAAATTAAGCAGTTGCTCTCCACCAAAGAGAAGAAGATATGACCGAAAAAAACAAATCTAAAAAGAAACAAAAATATTTCTTTGTAAAACATCTGACAAAAAGACCGAGTTGTGATCAATATGCACCTCAGATTCCCCTTTTGTGAGAACACTAATAAATTCATAATTCAAATACAGGATCATGATTTATATACCGAAAGAGACATAACTGTCGATCCATGGTTTTATGGCAAAGGTTAGTTTGTAGAATATATAACACGCGTACGCATTCGGTTTTTTTTAACAATTTAACATACAAATTAATTATTATATTTAATTAGTTTTTAAGATTTTTAATTGCTTTTCAATATTCAAATCTTTAATTAAGTTGTATACATTATTTAAATTAAAAAAATAACTAAACTTAATCATTTTGTTAAAAATAATATAAGAAAATTGATTTTGCTAAACAAAAAAGGTGAAGCGAATTACTTTGCATCTCCATCTCTATACTTTTGGCTTTGAGAAAGTGGTGTTTATTGTCATGCCCATTTTAAAGTGACGCTGAACATGTACTTTGTTGAATACTATTCTTGGATTCTTCTATGGAAAACTTGGACACAAATTCATAAACAAGACCATTCAATCACCCAACCCAATCATTCAAACATGCTCTTTAGACCTAAAACATTATCATCAAAAACCTTCTACCACCAAATAAGATAAATCAAAACTCGGAAATCACGGTGCATTATATTTTCTAGAAATAACGATTTTATAAGGATTTGCCAAAAAAAAAACATTTTTTGCGTCACATTAAATAAGAAACACTATGATAACCAATTAAACATTAGTATAAATAGATTTCATAAGGGTATTCAATATATCGTTAAAAAGAACAAAAACATTAAGCATTTACACAGCTGAGTATTTTAAGAATGTCTGAGATTATTTTCCATATCCAAGGGTGTGTATTTTTGGCAACTACTTCCTGCACCCCATTATTTTGTTCCTGCACCCATCAATTCCAGAATTTACTTTTCAGAACCCTTTTACTGAAAACACTTCTCCAAAGGTTTTTAATGGGGTGAGCGAAGAAATTGATAGAGTGCAGGAAGTAATTGCTTGTTATTTTCTGGAGGGGAGTGTTTTCATTAAATGGGTCGTCTCAGTTAGGAAATGAGGATTGAGCCCAACAGTCCTAAGCTATCATCATTGGCCCAACTAAACCTAAACTATCACCATCAACTTTCTTTCTTATCATCAGAAGAAATTAAGTTGTAACACATGAACTACTACACCCACCCACATAAAGAGAAATAAATAGCTTTGATTGACCAAATAATTTATGTATGTAATACCACACAAACCAATTCCACGTATGAATAATGAAATTTGAGAGTAAACAAATAACTGATATCATGTAAAAATAGAATTGAAAAAACTCGATACTAAAGTAGTGAAAAATTAGTTAGGTTCCATAGTTATATATGAAAATTTGCATAACCTGTTACAGTAATGTCTTAGGATAATGTCTTAAACATATAATGTCTTAGGATAAGAATAATATTGCTACAGAAAATAAGACCAAACAGATGATCCCATTGCTTGATACAACAAATATTTGAGGAACACTGCAACTAATAAGAAAAGTAACAAGTGACATATATGTATGAGAGTTAGAGTTTCACAATTTCATGTTGAGAACCTTACCTAAGGGCTGGTAGGATCCAGGTGTTCCATATGATGAGGAAGGACTAAATGGTTTAGGGGTAGATTCCTCCCTAAGGGCAGTAAGAGCAAGCCTTCTTCTCTGCCTATGTTCCCTATGTCTCCTTATTTTCTCCTCTAATGCAGTTTTAGCATTCTCTGCAAACTCAGCCCTACTTAGAGCTTGTTCTGCACGAGCCCTTAACTCCGAAATTTTCACTGATGCATTTTCCAGCTCCTTTTTCATCAATGCTAACTCTGAAAATCCAAATAAGGATTTCTCTGTCACATGCTCATTCTTCTTCTCACCATTTCTCTCTTCAGCTTCTTCCTTTGAGTCATTACTTGTAGAATCTTCAGTAATCTTTCCATTTTTGTAAACCACCCTGTGTTCCTGCAGCTTAGACTTCAGCAATGCAATTTCCACTTGTGTTTCAATGTCGCTTCCCTTGTTCATGTTTAGTTCTGCTTTAGCCTCATGTAACTCACTTGTAAGTGATTCATTGGTAATACTCAAAGCATTTATTTCTTCCTTTGCAACCGTAACTTCTTGCTTTAACTCACTCAATTCCATTTCTAGTGTGTGAATATACACAGATTGATCCATCATCTTTCTGTCCTTTTGTTCCATCTCAATGTTTAATTGGTCTATGGCTTTGCGAGCAGAATCCTCAGATAAAACGAGTTTTTCATCAGCTAGCATATGTTCCAGGAGAAGAGAATCAACCACTGTAGGCACACCCATTGGTTGATTCTGTAACATTTCCGCATGCTTTCTCATATCTTCTAGCTGTTGTTGTACCTCAGCAGTAGCTTTTGTAGCGAAATCAATTTGCTCATCCTTCTCACACAATAAAGCTAACATCTCTTTCTCAGATTCAATGGCAGCTACTTTTGAACTGTGAATAACTTCATCGAGCTCCTTCACTTGCTGCAGAAGTTCTTCTTTCTGTTCCTTTTCGGCCTCCAATGCGGCTTCCAATTGTTTTGCTTTTGTCAAAGAGTTCATTTCTGAATCTCTAGCAGCAACAAGTTCTGTTTCTTTGTTAAGAAGCTCCCTTTGTGTGGCCTTCAGTTCGCTCAAAACATGTGCAAACTGGTCTCGGATCTTTGCAGCCTCCAAACTCTGATCAACCATCTCCTTCATCTTGGATTCAAGTTCACCTTTGCGAGATCTACATTCTGAACATTCGCTCGTGTTCTTGTTTCTTTCAATGTCAGATTTCTTCAATAGGGTGGACAATTCGTGAATCATCTTCTGGCTCTGCTCCAACTTAAGAAGTGCTTGCATGTGTGCAGCATGCTTTGCTTCTAACTGAAACTTGCAGTTGGCCAATTCCTTTGTCAGCTCCTCAAATTCATTTCCACAATCACTCTGACCAACAAATGAAGCAAAATCGTGAATTCACTTGCCGATTTATTTTAAGACACTCTAAATAAAATCTTTTATTTACCTTACTCTTTGCAGCTTGGTATTTCTTCTGATCACCTTTATCTCCAAACAAAGAGACAGCATTCCGGACAGGTTCAATTGATTTAGTATCTATCTCACTACCCATGATTTTGAAAAACTATAATGTATTGCACCAGTGTCACAAGAAAGTCAAAACTAACTCCAAAATCCCAGGTTATCTGTCAAAACATGGTAGAAAGAGCATCAAACACAGATCTGTTCAACATGGTTAAAACAACTAGGGAAATTAAATATATATGAACTTAGAAACAACTTAATCCAATATCTTTATTTTATGTGTGTGATGTGGAGAAAATGTAAGGCCCCATCGAAAAAAGTAAAAGTAAGTATCAGAGAAGATAAGAAGATACCTGATTCGAGGGTAGGAGGAAAGGTTGGAAGGAAAATGGGAAAAAAGAAGGCAGAGAGAATAGTATGAAGGAAGAGAGGAAAAAAAAAACATTAAAGTTATGATGTTGGAGGTCTGTTTTGGAAGTTGTATTAATGGAGAATAGCATTACGGATAACACAATGTTGTGAAGTTGTCATGGAGTGTGGCCGTCGAAGAATTATTCTTGTTTGGTTCTTGGGATTGTCGGGTGGGAGGGAAATAAACGTTGGTTTATGCTTTACCCTGTAAACTTGTACATTTCCATGCAAACACTTTTCCTCTTATATGTTTTCCATGGAGTGTGATGTGGAATAGGTATTCCTTTGTTTGTCTTGTTAAATATGTCAATTGTGAAAAATGTTAATTTAATCATATATTTACCAAGAGATAAAATTGTAACTATTTATTTTTAATTGAAATATAATGTGATGGATGGATCTCTTTGAATGTCCTAGAACATGCTACATCACCGTCTCATTGATTTAGGTTTATATTTAGAAAAATATTTGATTGGTATAACAGCCTAAATTAACCAATGTTGTGGCTTGTCTTCTGTGATAAATTAACGGCCTAAATATATTATTGGTATTACATTCCAAAATGAAATAAGACTTATAATTCAGTTTTTTTTTTTTTTTATCACCGTAGGTTTGTGATATTATTTGTATATTCAGTATATTCAATCAAACATGAAAGACATAAAAAGTTGTTTAGAAAAGGATCTTATTTCGAATAAAATTAGAATAAAATGAAGTCCTGCATCTAGGGATAGTAAGGAGGCTAGAAGATTTTTATTATCCCATACTCATTTTGAAAGAAAGATTCTATCATCGTCCATATGCTTAAATCGGATGGATATTAAAGTTTTGTCTTATATTCGTCCTAATCAAGTAATATGTATAGTTGCATACTCATATTTTTATTTGTTTTTTTATTGTTTCAATTAGGGATGTCAACGGAGCGGGTACGGGTAGTAGCCCCCGTACCCTACCCGCTGAATAAATATTCATCACGTACCCATACTCATATTGTCAGGTATCCATTATGCGAATTATGTAAATACCCGTCTATTTTTTTTCATATTCACGGGTATTCACGAGTATCCGCGGGTATTTATAAAATTATTTAAAAAATAAATATTTAATCATAAATTTAAATAAAATAAAATAAAATACATTACTATCATAAATTTTAAATAAAGTTCAAACAAACTCAAGTTCATACAAGTCCAAATAATTATAAAAGTAAATATAAAATGACTTTCAATACAATGAAAATTCTTTAATTAGTGTTTTGATCAACAAGTCCAAATAAAAAAAATAAACAAATAATAAACCTCAACTATCATGTGCTAAGTATTCTTATTTTGATTTCATCATTTGACAACAAGCATATTATAACCGTCATTATCTATATAGGGTTTGATGTATATGACAAATTTCAAAGAAAAGAAAGAGAAGAATGTCAAGGGGTGTACTTGGAAACATGCCAACCAATACTTGAAGCTGGAAGAAGGAAGACAAGACAAGAAGTGCAACTTAGAAAAAATTAGGTCAGAATGTTTTTTACTAATATATATATATATATATATATATATATATATATATATATATATATATGAGGATATTTTGATGAATTAAAGTTTAGCGGATACGGGTATCCACGGGTACGGATACTATAATACCCGTACTCGCCCCGTTAATCAGTGGGTATAAAAAACATCCGTACCCGCAGGTAGCGGGTATCCATTTTTAATATTCAATTCCTACCCGTTGCGGGTTTTATTCGCGGATACCCGCGAGTACGATTTTTTTTTATTTCCCTATTTTCAATATAAATTAATTAATTTATATAAAATAATAACAAATTATGGTAAAAGAAATATAATATTTTTAAATATTCAACATTAAAAGGTTGTTTGTTTACATATCAAATATTTATAAAGAAATTGTATACATTTCAAATTAGAATAACAAATAAAATTTCATGAGAACCAAAATATTTATTAAATTTGCAAATGTTAAATCTAGTTGATAAAATTTAAAAATATTTTTTATAAAAATATAAAAGGAAAACAAATTAAATATTATATTACTGAAATTTAAATTAGATAGACTTTTATTTCTTTAATGAATTATAATATTAATGTTAATAAATAATAAAACATAAAATTAAATACAATCAAATTAAACAAATTTATTGAGATACTTTTATGTTCTCATTATTTTTTGAGTTTTTCACAGTTTATCACTTTCACATGTTTTTTTATTGCTGAAGAAAATAGAGAGTTAGAGAGAAACTCATTCTTTTTATTTCTCATGCATTTTATTATAAAAGATTAATTATCATAAACTTTTCTTTCAATAATTATGTCTCTTAATTTTTTATTAAATTTTGATAAATTATTTTTATTTTTAATTTTTTTTAAATAGATATATAGATAAATAATAAAAAATAAAAGATAAAAATAAAACATGTTCTATTTTTTTACCTGTCTTAAAATATTATACTAAAGATCTAATTGTTAAAATATGAGACATTTTTTAAAATTCAAATAATGTCTGTGAAACAATTATAAATTTTGAATATATTATTTTGATATTTCTATATTATGGTCAAAATTCGTTACTGCAATCACTAGCGAACACACAGGCGCTGTCGCGCCTGTGTATTCGCATTTTTTAATTTTCAAGAAAGTTAAGATTAATAACAAATATAATATATGTAAAAAGAAAATTTAAATGATGATTTAAGACAAAAGAGATTTGTAGAAAAATGATTAAAAGTAAATTATTTATAAAATAATTAATTTTTAAAATAACTAAGTGTAAAACGGGTATTATGAAATGTGGACACAAAAAGAGGAATCCCTTTTATAATTAGAAAAATGATTAAAAGTAAATTATTTATAAAATAATTAATTTTTAAAATAACTAAGGGTAAAACGGGTATTATGAAATGTGGACACAAAAAGAGGAATCTCCTCTATTATTGAAAGTTAAGATCAATAACAAATATAAGATATGTAAAAAGAAAATTTAAATGATGATTTAAGACAAAAGAGATTTGTAGAAAAATAATTAAAAGTAAATTATTTATAAAATAATTAATTTTTAAAATAACTAAGGGTAAAACGGGTATTATGAAATGTGGACACAAAAAGAGGAATCCCCTTTATTGTTAGAAAAATGATTAAAAGTAAATTA
>Ga0214542_1012995_pt1 | contig 10310 bp, 3 predicted proteins | sample CNSS1metaG_FD_160096 | JGI IMG/M metagenome (GOLD analysis project Ga0214542, IMG submission 160096) | Root nodule microbial communities from cowpea collected in UCLA plant growth center, Los Angeles, California, USA - CNSS1 | ecosystem: Host-associated > Plants > Roots > Nodule | place: USA...
TTGCTTGAAATCTAACACATAAGCATACTCCAAACTGAATGTTTGGCCTACTTGCTGTAAGATAGAGCAAAGACCCAATCAACCCTCTATATTTGGTTGAATCTACTGGTTGGCCAGCCTCATCTGCTTCCTTTTATATTTTTTTGAAATATTTTTTAATTTTATCAACTAAGTTCATCAATGTTGTAGTTTGCAAATTTAATAAATGTTTTGGTTCACATGAAATTTTATTTGGTATTCTAATATAAAATTTAAACAATTATAATTTATTTTAAGGTATTTGGCATCGAAGAAAATCCTCCTAATATTGAATATTTCATAATATTATGTTTTCTTTACCGTAATTTTTTTTCTTTTATAAAAATTAATATTGAAGTAGTTAGAACACGGGTACGGGTATGGGTACGAGATTATACCCGTTACCCGGTGGGGATGAGGATGAGAAAAAAGTTTGATACTCGTTGGATTTTGGTATGGGGATGGGGATGAATTTTTTATGCGGGGATGGGTATGGGATAGCGAAACCCGTCCCCGCCCCGCCCCGTTGTCATCCCTACTTCTTCCCCACAATTCTCTTCCCATTTGCATGATGGAAGATGGAGCTAATCCCGCAACAAATTCGCTCATATTTGTCCCTCTTAATCCCGTGATGATATATTAAAGGAACACAACATTATATCTTCGTGCATGACAAATGTCAAATATATTATTATTTTTTTAATGGTAAGGAAAAGTCATTTTTATCAACCAAATTAGTTTGTAATTTTATATTTAGATTTTTGACAAAATTTTATTAATAATTTTCTCTTTTTTGTGTGAAATTTATTGCAATATAATCACTTATTTTTCTCTTAAAACATAACTGAAAGAGAATGTAATATCTTTCTATTATAATATTAACCAAACACATTGATATAGTTGTATAATGTAAATCCCCAGGTCATTTAATAAGTACCTTATAAATTATTTTGATGTTATTTCTAAAGTTGTTTAGAGCCTTTTAAAAAGATGAATTCTCATGATAAGGTCATTAACCTTTTCTAACAATTATTTTAAAAAATCATATCATAAGTCATTTTTAATTATTAACAAATTACATAAAATCTATTCAAATAATATATGATTTTTTTCATAAATAATTAAAAAGAATTATCTATTTTTTGCAATCTATCTATAATACTATATAAAACTATAATACATACAAATGGGAGATAACAAATTGGAACATTTTATACGTGCCATGAAAAGAAAAATCTAAAATTAAATTTAAAAAGAAAATAAAAATGAAAAGTGCCAAAAAAAATTACGAATGCTCTAAAAATAAAGATGAAGATTTTACGGTAAGTTGTTCAAGTTTAGTTTTTTCTTTTTCTAGTAAGATATGAATGTTAAATGCCTTCAAGTTTAATTATTATTTTTTAGTAAGATCTCAATGTTTATTTGATCCGTGTTACAAATTCTTCTTATTTGAATGTTCAAGGATTTTTGAAGTTCATTATCACATTTGAAATGTGATTTTGAAAATAAGAAAAAAAAAATGTGTTCTTTCACCCGTTCAAGTTTGCTTCAAAAATAAAATTTTATTTTTTCTACATTAAAATAAAAATTTTGTAATTCAATTTTTTGACTATTTTAATTTTTATGCTCTAATAAGTTTTTGTTTTATTCAAATTTTGTTTGGAATTACAATTATTGTGTTGTTGTGTTAATTTATATGTCATCCAGAAGAATTTACCTTTAACTTTTTATGTTTTTTAAATAATTTTGTATTTTGAGATAAACAATTTATATGATTTTCGTTCATAAATATTGGTCCTTATTAAATAGTTAATATTTTATATTATTTACTTTTTAATATTTTATACGTGTTGGGCATCCAATTCCTATGAAAAATAAAAAAACTTTAACGACGGGTTTTAAATACATTTAGCTTCTCAAACATTGTGCTTTATCAACTTTTATCATAATGCATTAATGGATATCATTAAATATTAGCCATGTGTCTATGTGATTAATTAACACAACAAACCTTTTTTTTTCTAATACTTAATTTTTGGTTAAAATATTTTTGGTTCTAATTTTTGTCAAATTTGTTCAAATAAGTCATAATTTTGGTTTTGTGTTCAAATAGGTCCTAATTTTCGTTAATTTTGTTTAATTGGGTCCTTTTTTGCTAACACCGTTTAAATCATTAACGATCATGAACAGTGACTGCCACGTGTCATTTCATGGTTTTTTTGAATTTTTTTTTATTTTTTTTTTTAAATTTTTAATTGTTTTTTAAAATGTACACGTGTCAACAAAGTAGCGTGCCACGTGTCATTTCGTAATTTTTTTGAATTTTTTTATTTTTATTTTTTGATTTTTTTTGAATTTTTTTTAAATGTCCACGTGTCAACCCAGTAGCGTACCACGTGTCAAAGTCAATATTCTATATTCAATTTGGTCCCTACATTTGTTATTTTTGTTCAATTTAGTCTCAATTTTTGTTAACATTAACCAATTTGGTCTCTATCAAAGATGCGACCAAATTTAATTTTTCTATAAAAGTTATAATGATGTGAATTTTAATACATTATATAAAAATATTTAATAAAAAAATGTGAATTTTAATATAAAAATTAAATTTGGTTTCAATTTTGAGAGGGACAAAATTGGTTAATGTTAACAAAAATTGGGACTAAATTGAACAAAAATAATAAATATAGGGACCAAATTGAATATAAAACATTGACTTTGACACGTGGCACGCTACTAGGTTGACACGTGTACATTTTCAAAAATTAAAAAATAAATTTAAAAAATAAAAAAAAAAATAAAAAATAAAAAACCACGAAGTGACACATGGCAGTCACTGTTCATGGCCATTAATGATTTAAACGGTGTTAGCAAAAAAGGACCCAATTGAACAAAATTAATGAAAATTGGGACCTATTTGAACACAAAACCAAAATTAGGACTTATTTGAAAAAACTTGATGAAAATTGGGACCAAAAAGGTATTTTAACCTTAATATTTTGTTAGGTGATTATGGAATCAAACAATAGTAGTGTTTTTTCACTCTCGAAAACCCTAAACGATTAACCATTTGTTGGTTTGCCGAAACCATGTGCAATAGAGTTAAAAGCTAAGAAATGTCTACTTGTGCACCAAACAAACGATAATGAGTACTTTGAACTTCATAACCATTTTTGTCATTAAGGGTTTCTTCTTCTCACAACTAGGATTTTCATATTGAATAATTTTGACAATCTTATGTAGTAATATGACATAAGATGAAGGATCATCTCAGATTACCAGATGATGAAGGATCATCTCAGATTTAGAGGTGAAATTCGTCTCGAACGAAAATGGGTATAAACCCTAGAATGAAAATGGAAGAAAATGGAGGACGTCGATTGGGGGAGAAAATGAAGGACGTCGAACGGGAGGAAACCACGCCACTTGGAGGAGATTCCGAAATAAGTGAGGAAGATCCGCCACTTTAAATAAGAGATTCAAAGATAAAGATCGGTGGTTCTGAAGAGAACCACGAGACTTGAGAGAAAACTCACAGTTTCATAAAACTCAAATCTGAATACAAATGTGTCTCACAAGGGCTTATATACTATGGGCCGAAACACCAAAAGGCCCAACACAACTAAAGGTCCGATAAAGCCCAAACAAAAACATTACAAAAACTATAAAAGAGTTCCTATTCAACTATCTGAAGCTAATCCGAGATCTCTTTGAAGGTCTTAGGCATGATTCCATCAACTGCTCTGAAATCCTTGTGACGATCCCGAACCACGCTTTCATCATGTCCTCTTGGTCTTCTAAAGGCTGGTTCCTAAGTTTCCAAATGGGCCCTTATTACAACTTTAAAATAAAACCAAACTAAAGCTCATTAATTGATTAACCAAAAACATAATTTGGTCGACAAATTTTATAAAGGATTGAGTCATTATTTAAACAAACTAATTACTTAGAAAATGTAGCAAAGTGTCACGTTAGTCTTCCTCCATTTGTGTCATGATGCAATTCACATCATACCTTCCTTCTTCAAGAAGATTCGTCCTGGATCTTAAAGCTTTAAGTTTCTACTAGTTTTAATAAAATTTTATTATGTCCTTGTAAATTACTTTATTTTTCCACAACTTGAAACTAATTCTCGTCCTTTAGGATCAAATACAACTTGAATTAATTTAGTTTTGTTCCTTTCAAAAGGTTGCAATCTGTGGACCACCTCTTTTGCCAACACTCTTTCATCTTCATATGTAACAATAAATAACTCTATGTGTTGTGTTTCATTATCCTCAAGACTTTGCTTTTCATCAACGGACTGGATGCATAATAAAACACTATGGACAAGCTTCCTTTTCAAACAAAGAAGTTGGTGTATTTCATTTACATGCCTATCCTTTTGTTCCTGTAAAATTACATCACAAATAGTAGAAGAAAATCATTGACAAACAAATTTTTTGTGCTCTTTTTCTCTAGTTCTTTTTTTTCTTCATTTTATCTTTTTTCTTTTTCTCTCATTCTTTCTTCACTCTTTATTGCTTCTCTTTCTATATTCTCCTTCTAGATATGTTGATCCTTACTGACTTGTCTTGGTGTAATAAATTTCAACTTAATCGTACGTCTCTCATGCCTTAAATAAAGCGAGTGTTCATCAAGATTGAGTGTTTTAAAAAAAAGCCATGACCATCTTAAAAGAAGATGACAAGAGTCGATGAGAGCTACATCACATAATACTTCTTTCACACACTACCATATAGTGAATTTGATCCATACTTGATTTAGATGAAAGCTTGTTCGTAAATGGAGTTTCTCCACCAATCTTTTGCTCACAACATTGTTGTCACTTTCGTAATCATATGCAACTAAACAAGGGTGGCCTTCGATTAAACACCTTGTATAGTAAATTTTCTTCGATATTCCAAGCCCAGAGTTGAAGCTCTGTACCCAATTACGTGAATCTAGATGGGTGGATTCATTTTTACGGATCTATCTAGATTGCAATGTAATAAGTGTAAGATCCGCGGAATTTAATTAATTAAATAATTAATTAATTAATAAATGCGGGTAGGTAGTGTATTGATGACATTAAATTCTAATGGGTATGACGTGGAAAAGTACTAGCTCAAGTGGTCGAGAGTACTTTTATTATGTGTGAGGACTTGGGTTCGAGTCCTATGTGTGCTATTGGTGTGTTGGTTGACTTATTGTTATTTTTAAAATTATACATGGCCGTGTTGGGTGATAACATGATTGTAAAAGTGTGTGAATTGGCATGAAACATGAATTGGCTTGGTGGTTTAGCTTTGATTTGGCATAGGTAAGGTCATGGGTTCGAACCTTGGTGAGTTAGATTTAACTCTTTTTGGTTAAAAATCAGTTGTGGGCTAAATATGAAAAGGTGGAGAAAAATCTAGCAAAAAGGGGGCAAATTTTCGTCTAAATCTTGTATGCATATAATTTTGATGATTTTCGTACCATGAATTCGTGCTGTATATGATGAGACTTTGGGGGTTGTGGGTTTGGTACTGTTTTATTGGAATTTTGACCTAAATTTATGAATATAATGGGTTTATGCACTGGCTATGATGAAATTGTGTAAACTTGGAATTTTGGGATCCATATGGAGTCGAAAATTATGCCTATGTGTTGTTGCAATATGTGTAAATTGTTCTGGTATGATTTGGAGTGTTGAACTGGGCATGGTTGCTGGTGTGCGTGCGTAAACAGATTTAGGGTCTGCATGGGTTTATGCACTAGCTATGATGAAATTGTGTAAACTTGGAATTTTGGGATCCATATGGAGTCGAAAATTATGCCTATGTGTTGTTGCAATATGTGTAAACTGTTCTGGTATGATTTGGAGTGTTGAATTGGGCATGGTTGTTGGTGTGCATGAACAAATTTGGGGTCTGCATTTCTCGCTCAGGCGAGCCAGGCTCGCCTAGGCGAGATTGGTAGAGATGAAATCCTTATGTTACGCGATCATCTCGCGCAGGCGAGGGAGTCTGGTCCTGAGCGACAGGCCATCTCGCTTAGGCGAGTGTGCCTCGCTCAGGCGAGAATACGAGTATGTTGAAGGGTGTTAATGGGGGGTATCTCGCTCAGGCGAGAGTCCCTCGCCTAGGCAAAATTTCAAGGGTTGTTTGTGCTGTTTAGTTGAACTCATCGCCTGGACGAGATATTTTTGATTCTAGGCGAGCGAGGGTCTCGCCCAAGCGAGAATGAGCTCGCTTAAGCGAGATTATGTAGACTGCAAAGATTCTAGAGGCTCGCCCAAGCTAGTGGATCTAGCTTAAGCGAGATAGGCTGGACTGGTGGAACAAAGGCTTTTTGCCTAAGTGAGCGAGGGTGTTGTTGTGCGTTCAAGGCCTGTGTTACTATCGTATTGATGGTAGGAGATGGAAATTGTAAGGCGTGGTCTATAAGGCTTCTAGGGTATCTTAATGGTGAGCTAGCTGGTGTTCTATGGGTTGTGGCCCGGAACGTATCCTTGGGTTGTGGCCCAGGATAGGGTTTAAGCACGTGGCATTCTATGGGTTGTGGTCCGGAATGACTTCCCTTGAGTTATGGCTCGGGATAGCGGAGGAACACGAGGAACCTTTGAGTTGTGGCTCGGGTTGGCGAGTGTTGCCGGTGTGAGCGTGCTGGTTGTGGCCAGTACGGATGGGTCCAGATGGATTGTCCTCCTCAGTGTTTTGCTGACGAGTTTGGTAGTCCTGGGACGTTACGAATTATGTTCGTATTTGGGAACTCCACTTGGCGTTACGGTGTGTGATCCGTAGCATGGTTTCCGCACGTGCTTTATCGATTGTGGCCGATAGGTGTGGCAGCAAGGCGCCTTAAGATACTTAATAGAAGATATAAAACACTGCTAACATGGTTGTGGCCATGTGGAAGAGCTGGAATGAGTCTCCCTGATGTACATTAGTATACATGGTTATGGCCATGTGGAAGGAAGGTAACGAGTCTTCCACGAGGTGCATCGGTATACATGGTAGTGACCATGTGATAGAAATGGAGTAAGTTCTGTGGGAAATGAAAGGATATCATATATGGTTGTGGCCATGCGGTATAAGAGAAGAGTTTTGTGTTATTGATGTATTATTTTTATCGATTATACATCTATATGTGTGTTTGGTATATTTTTATGTTTTATCTTTTAGCTCACCCTATCTGCTTGTGTTTGGCGATGATCGTGTACGCGGTACACGTGAGCAGGTGATGTTACAGGTGAAGCTAGTGAGGCTTAGCTGTGGAGAGGGGATTATCATGGGATCTTTATATTTATGTTTTCTTTATTTTATTTGAAATAGGTTGTAGAGGCTCATGGCATATTTTGATTAAACTTGCAGTTTTGTATTTATGGACGTTTTAGTGAATTAATAAAGTTTTAAATTTCCAATGTTTTTGGGAAATGATGTATTATTAAATGCAGTGTAATTAATTACTTTGTTTTATTTTATTAAATTCGTAATATCCTGACGGGATGTTACAATAAGCAAGAAATTTGAAGTATTGGAAGGCCCAAGCCCATTTTAAGGACCAATACCAAAATAAGGCCCAAGCCCAAATAAAGGTCCAATAACTAGAGAAATGCTTAAAAAGATTCAAAATGGCAGTGATGGTCAAGATCCTTCAAGGCCCAATGCAATCAAGCTACCTTTCAAATGGGCTAAGGAAGATATTAAAATCTAGATAACATTTGAGTGCATGTGCAAATTCGGCCAATGTAATTGGGCCATCCTTGGTAAATATTTGTTTCTTTGAATAATTAGATCAAATATTCACCAAAGAATTATTTAATTGGGCTCACGACCTCATTAAACAAGTTTTGGCCGAATAGGTGTCTAGAAAGTATGTCACACTTAACACATTGAGCACATGTTGAAACGTGGAATGTGTGACTTGTCACATGGCACTTGATCCACCAAATAAAGAGATCTAGATCTAGATCTAGACCTAGAAAGAATTCAGCACATGTCATAAACTTAACCTAGATGAATTCTTCCTACTCCTTAGGCTATATAAGAGAGCTCTTATGCATTATGTAAATGTTACTCTTAATTTTGAATGGTAAATGCCTTGATGTTGACATCACTCCACACATTTGCCTTATTGAGAATCATGAGAGCTAGTAATCTCTTTAGGTCTCCTCTAGCCTCCTTCCTCTAGGATAACTTTTCCTTCCTAGAACTTCATCCCCACCACACCATATCATAGCTCAAGGGCCTTCAACCTTGCTTCCATTCCATTTTTGTCGCATCAAGGAGCTTCTCCTCTCCAAAAACCATGCAAGGAGCTTCATCAAGTGGTATCAGAGCCACTTAAGCCTTGTTTATCCATTTGTCTTAGTTTGAGTACGTGTTCTTGATCCATTTTCATTTTTCCTTTGCTTTTCCATGTTGTTATACTCTCTTTTCATGTTTTTTTTTTGTGTTTTCTTTCATTTGCACTGATTATCATTGAGTCTACATGGATATTAATGGTTCAAATTGTAGTTCTCCTTGAATCATTGGTAGACAAGTGTTCTTAGGTTCCAATTTATTTTCTAGCACTATTTTTACGTTTTTCTGTTGTTTTCTTTCATTTTGTTCAGTGATTCTTCTTCTTTTTGTGTTTAATTTTCAATTTATCATCTTTCCATGTTGTCTAGTTATGTGTAATTGCTTTGCTTGTCATCAATTCTTAGTTTAAATGGTTCCAATTGCATTTTGGAAGCTTAATCACGTTGCAACATTACACAATAAGCAATCATCATTTCAATGAAGCTTGTGGATGTTCATACACGAATTTAGTCCATTTGCTTGCATTTGCACCAATTGATTTGTGTTTTCTAGAGTCTTGTATGATTCACACTTGAAGTTAGATCACTTTCAAGTTCATATAAATTGATTTCTCTCAAGAACATCTATGATTCCTGAAACTAGTTCACTACACCAGTTTTTTATCAATTTCATTGCATGCACACCTACTGTTTATTATTTATTCCGAACAAATGGTTGGACCAACTTTTAATCTGATTTTTTTCCTCTTTTAGCCAAGAGATAGACGAAACATACAAAAAAAAAAGAATCATTCAAAAATATTGAGTAAAAAAAATATGAAAAATCTATGAAGCAAAGGCAAATTTTCACGTTTTTAGGCCTGACAATGTTCGAAAATCAATATGTTAAGTGCATTTTTTATGTTGTGGTGCATTCTTTTGAGTTCTTTTGATTGCCCATGCATGGCTTGGGTTAATGCTCCATAAAAACTTGTTTGTACCTTGCTAACTTTGTGATTTAAATCACTCATCCTGGATCATAAGTGTAAGGAGCATAGAAGCCAATGCTTGTTCAAATTTCTTTTTAGTTTTTCTATTACATTGTAGTGCTATTCTAAGTTCCTTTTGTTTGTGTTAGCTTTCCTTCATTGCTTTAATTTCTTGATTGTCAATCCTTGGAACTCTTTATGTCATGTTTCATCTTCATTCTCTTTGAGTTTAACATTACATTCTTAGCTTGTCTTGCTTTAATTCTTTGCCTTTTTAAGCTTGTTGGATCTCAGCTTTGACATTGTGATTGGTGTTCAAGTCCTTTGAATGAGTTCTATCATGAAGGTCGCATCTTAGGAAGTGGAGATTAAGTAGATTCATTAGCTTAATTGTTCTCTTAAGTGCCTCTTTCATTTCTTTCCCTAAGTGAGTCTTGACCTATTATTTTTTGTGAGTGTGAGTGCTAACTTAATTGCTTGGCATAGTTATTTTTCCTTGATTTGTGTACTACATGTTTGTTTTGTTATTTTGTCGTACTTTGGACATTCTTTTTCTTTATTTATGGTGCTTCAAAGGTGACACATTAGTGGCTAAGCATTGGACATCAAGTGAGGCCTTTAACATCAACAAGAAGGCTCTTAGGTGCCTTCATTTTGGAAAAACAATTAGTCCCGGGTTGTCCATAGTTTTTGGCCAAATTTAAGTTGCTTTGGAGGCACACTTTTAGAGTCCATCTACTCTTGTTTTAAGCTTTCTTTTTCTTCTTTGTTATATCTCCTTTTGGGCACTTTATTTGGTACATTTGGAGCCACCTTTGAAGGTTTCTAGTTTTTGATTTGGTCTCATTTGGACTAAAATGGCACCAAATTTGAAGGTTTCTAGCTTCTGATTTTGATGAAGGATGAAGGCACATGCTTAAGAAGACCCAGGATGAAGGCACATGCTTAAGAAGACTAAGCATGTTTAGAAAGGAAGTTCACTAATCCTTCATCCCTTTCATTTGTGTTTGTTATTTTTGATTCCCTAAGTTGACTTAGTTGAATCAACTTTAGTT
>Ga0214542_1012998_pt1 | contig 10304 bp, 7 predicted proteins | sample CNSS1metaG_FD_160096 | JGI IMG/M metagenome (GOLD analysis project Ga0214542, IMG submission 160096) | Root nodule microbial communities from cowpea collected in UCLA plant growth center, Los Angeles, California, USA - CNSS1 | ecosystem: Host-associated > Plants > Roots > Nodule | place: USA...
TTTCTTTTTTTTTTTTTAAATTGCCTTTTTTTTTTCTCATTGTGAACTCCAAATACTTGATGTTTGTCTACTTTATGGATCCAGAGCGTATGGATGAAACCTTGCAAACGCCAGCTGAGGTGGTGAGTGGAACATTTTTGTAGCATGCTACCAGATCCTCATTGGTGTGAAGATCGACTTGCAATGTTTCCCAGACTTTCTTCTTTGGATTTAAGAGTTCATCAGGATTACCTTCACTTCCTGGGAATGTAATTCTTTCTCCAACTTTAGCAGAACTGGGAGGTTCAACCAACTCAACCTGGAGGAAGCATAACAATTAGATATTTATTCCTCCAACACCTCAGTGGAAAAGCAATTCAAAGAACACAAACCACCAAAATAAAGGGGTCAGGAGATGATGGCATAAATAGGTGGACTGTATAAAACACACAAACGGCCAAATTAATAGCAATCTAATTCCAGGCTCTACTAATCCTTCAAGGACCTCAAATTTATCTTTGAAACTAATTGAAAGAATCAGGATCCGTAGGATTTATTGTTAATAATGTATATGAAAATGGTACAATACAACGAGTGGGATCTTGCAATATCTTATAATCACAAACACTCAACACACGCTATCACACTAATTCTTAGTTATAACCATAAGATTAGCTTTACTAACACCACAATAACAGTGTAATTTAGAGTGCTGTCAAAATAGAGCAACACCCCCAGATACACAGATATTGTATTTTTCCTTACCTTGGAATGGTCATCATTTGAAGCAGCAAGAACCATGGCTTGGGATTTAATGCCTCTCATGGATGCTGGCTTTAGGTTACAAAGAACACAGACCTTTCGGTTCTGAAGAAAGTCGATAGTATTTATTAACAATCAGTTAAAAAAAGTACCAGCACAACTTATTAAATTAATTCTGGTTAGGCAAAAACCTGCATTTCATCAAGTGGTATGTATTTGACGAGCCCACTGACAACAGTTCTGGTCTGTTCTTCCCCAACGTCAATCTCTTCAACATACAGTGAATCTGCATCAGGATGTTTTTGAGCTTTTGTTATCAGGCCAACCCGGATATCAAGTCTTGTGATGGTAATATCTGGTTCAGGCGCTGCTTTGTTTTTGGCTTCATTAGATGATTTTGCTGCTTTTTTCTTTCCATTGCCATCTGTAGTAAACAATAGACCTAACATGCATAAGTAATCTTGAACAGTTCTGTTTATATATTAAAGAAAAATAATGCCCTGCAAAAATTGAAAACGTACTTAAGCTTAAATCATGGTTCAAACAAGCTTAGTTAATGGTTGATATGTAATAATCAAGACTGAAGATGTTAAGCTCACTGCTAACATGCAGATAAAGTAACCAATAAACTCATGTGGCTAAAACTACTCCTTAGAGAACTCAATTTTGAAGGGACTATAACAATGATATTGATGTGATAACTAGGTTGTCTTACATATCATCTCTAACCTAATACTTCAAGAGAGGACGATGTAAGTTGCGAGATATTAACACAAGCACCGTGAACTCTAGTGAGGAGTTGAAAAACAAATTATAGATTTTATTTTAATTAAATAAATAATGTTAGTGAAATATTGTTAACTTTTCTTTGCTAACAAAATATTAAAATGAAATAAAGAAAAGTAAACTGAATGACACAATTGTGAGCTCAAAGTTGGACGATTCAAATTTGTTTTCATGCTCCAAAGGGTTTAATTGTTTTCTATTTGAAATTTTCTTCTTCATTTGCATGCATCCACATGAAAAAGATTTGAAGTTTCAAGAACTGACATTGTGTAAACTAATAAATTTTCTTAGTTTAAGGAGTAGTATATTTTTAGCACAAAATATATCTTTCATTCAACTAACCGTGTCATAAACACCGCCTTTGAATTGTCACTTTTTTTGTGGGGAAGCTGTCTACCTAAGTTATTATATGATAATACCACATTTTCTGACTCTGCTTTCCTTCTTCCTAACCTCAAAACACTCATTAAAAATGGGGGAGTGGGATAAAACACCTGAAACTTTTGTTTTCCTCAGTTGCTCGGCAACATTTTCAGCTTCCGCCTCAGCTCGCACGATCCTATCAGCCTGACTTCCAGCGAACTTCTTCCTGTAGAAGTCCACTTCTTCATCTTTCTGATCAACAATTTCGAAAACATCAATGACAATAAAGTGAAAGCACACCTAGAATTGCTTCACTAATTTTTCTGAAAGAAGGCAACTTACCAGCTCCTTGAACAATGGCTTGGGTGTTCCAATTTTATGACCAGAACTTACAATATCCCAAGGCTTTTTTACCCTATCAACATCTCCTTTATCGTCACAAAGTGAGACATGTATCTCCGCAGGCAAATTTAGTTGATTAAATACCTTAATGACAGACAACATAAAAGAACTGAGAATGTCTTGAAATACTTAACAATTAAAACGTATTGTCACAAGTGCAATATATGTTTACAGGGAGGTTTACTTACTTCGAGTGTGAAGGATGGGATAAAAGGTTCCAATAAACATGCCAGAAGGTATACAATCCCAACTGCAGTTTTCATGACAAGAGCGCAGAGTGATTTGTTTTCCTTGTAAAGACGCCAGAATTGAGCTTCCTGTAAATTTATTTGCACAAAAAATTTCAGAAGGCAGCCATGTAACATGAACACAATACAATACATAATGTATTGTATTTTCGGGTGCAACGCAACACCTCTCCAAAGTTACCTGGAGATATGCATTTCCCTCGCTAGATATGCTCATTGCAGTTTTCAATCCTTGCTTTAGTTTAACCTAAAAAGATTGCAGAAAGAAATACTATTAAACTATGATAACATTCAGGTAAAAACAACAGACAATTCCGTAGTGATTTCAATTTACTATATCATGTCTCAAGATGAGGATGGACTACCTTCTCCATTGCTTCTATGTATTGGTCTATATATGCAGCAACTTTATCAGCTAATTTTTTGGTCAAATTATGGGAGTCACCACTTACATCATCAGGAATGGAGGGGATAATGGAATCATATCCTTGACCTATACAATACAGAGTCATGTATGATTTAAAAACAAGAATGAACACTAAATGAAAAACAAATAATAAATAACTGGAATAATGAAGAGAGTAGTGGCCATGGATCTTAAGACTTTCCAAAAACTGTGAAAAAGTACAGTTATTCATCAATAGCTCTAATATATATACAGTCACAACACTAATGATAATTTCAAAGGATTTGTAGCAGCTAATATGTAGACACTTCAAGGGAAATGATGAAAGAGTTTGACCAACCTGCAGGTTTGGCAATAAAACTCAAAACTCGGTTGATGAAGTTGCCCAAATTATTCAGTAATTCACTATTTAATTTAGCTTGCAAATCAGGCCATGTAAATAATGTATCTGATACCTACATCACATAAGCACATTCAAATGAATAAAGAATAGAATATCCATTAATGTTTAACAAGAGATAAGACATGTAGGCAAAACAGAGTTCATAAAGTTTGTTAAATAGAATTACCTCAGGCCTATTTGTGAGCAAGTAATATCTCCATACTTCAACTGGAATCTCTGTATCTTTCACATCATTACCGAATACCCCGATACCTTTGCTCTTGGAAAACTTCCCTAAAAATATTTTTTCACTAAATTTAGTTAATTTATAATGTCTAAATGTCAACCATCCTCACGTGTCCACAGAAACTAAATTTTAGATTAACTTCTAGCCTATGGAGGCTTTTCAAATGAGATAAGTATCTGATTCCTAACTAGTAATCTTATAAGTTTTTAACTGACTATGGAGAAGTGAAAAAAGGATGCTTTTAAAATTTCAGGTTCAAAAGTTGATTTTATCTTGTGTAAAATTTTGCTTACTTTACCTCTTTGATTCATTTTATTCTCCTGTCTATAACTGTTCTTTGAATATATTTATAATTACAATAACAACTGACAGAGCCATTGAAAAACAAATAACTAACCTGCTTCATAATTTAAGTATTCGGTAACACTGATAGTCTTCATTAAAGTCCAATTCTCACCAGTTCCAAGTAGAGTGGATGGAAACATCACCTGGAGAATAAATTCCATCAGGTTAGAATGTACGTTTAACTCAGCTGGAGAATTACTGATCAGTGAGGAAAAATGATAAAAAACAAGATGCTGGATACATTGTCCCATGTAAACACAGGCACATAATGGCATACAAATCCTCAAATTGTATAAAGTCAACAACTTACAGTGTGGAATGGCACATTGTCCTTGCCCATAAACTGATACAGCTCCACGTTCTCTGGGTTTTTCCACCATTTCTCCCAATCACGCGTGTAGCATGAAGTGATTGACACATACCCAATCGGTGCATCAAACCACACATAGAAAACCTTCCAATATTACAAAATTGAGCACACAAACTACAAAGTTAATAAATGAAAAAACAACGAAATTTTTTGGAAAAATCAATAGAAAACTTACCTTGTCTTTGTATTTTTCATGTGGAACGGGAACCCCCCACTTTAGATCCCTCGTAATACAGCGTGGCTTTAGTCCTTCTCTAAGCCATGAATTTGTTGTTTGGATGGCATTCTGACTCCATCCACCAGCCACAGACATCTGAGTGATATATTTTTCCAATCTGTCCTTCAATAAAGGGAGTTCAAGAAACAAATGGTCTGTATCCCGAATTCGAGGAGTTTTCTGACAAACCTGTTATATATGTAAAGAATCTGATTAAGAAATCAACTGTCATTTCCCCAACCATAAAATTTTGCAAGTATTTTAAAAGTCAATGAACATGTACACTCCCGAAAGCCCCACTAAAAGAAAAAGGTATAAGAAGGAACCAAAGAAGAAAGCTCATAAAGGGGAAACAAAACTTAAGGAACAGAACCAAAGTACCAACCCGAAAGCTACTAAAAACTCCAATTAAGAAATTCAGTAAATTCCGTAAAATTGTCCATCACATTGTCCATCACAATTACAACTGATGCTTGACAATTGAAACCACTAATTAATAAACCAGTGAAACCAGGTGTTAAATTTTAAAAATGGGGCGGGTTAATACCTTGCATCTGGGATTTTTCAATTCTGTTGGATTCAAAAGTTTTCCACACTTCTCGCATTGGTCTCCTCGAGCAGAATCATACTCACACCCCGGAGTCGGGCAGGTTCCCTCCACAAGCCTATCAGCTAAGAACCTTTCACACGTGTCACAATAAAGCTGAAATACCATAGGCGATTAACAATCACATCCTTGAAAATATTCGAAATCGGAACACTTCCCTTACAATTTCAAACAAATAGAAGATAATACCAACGCCAACAAAAAAAAAATAGATACAGTTCGGCCAAACAACCTGCTGCATTGTGTTTTCCGAGAGCCAATTGTTCTCGAATATTTTTTTAAAAATTTCTTGACAAACTTCAGTTTGCTGAGGGCATGATGTCCTCCCAAATTCGTCAAAACTTATGTTGAACCAATTATACACCTCCTTATGTATAGCATAGTATCTACAAACACAGAGAGAGTAGGAGTATTATTGAAATTTCGCTGAACTAATGAGTGACTGTACGACAAATTCACATAGATAGACTTGCAAATAGAGTCCAACACAACATGAAATATTCACTTGAAACAATCCTTTGGATATAAGCCAAGCTAAGCCATTAACCCTAACCAAATAACGAATAAACAGAATAATCACATGGAAATAATACAATTGTGAGAATGCAAACATATATAACACAGGTTAAAGTTTAAAAAAACAATAAAGAGAAACCAATACTTGTCACAGATCTCCTTGGGAGAGCAGTTTTCTTCCATGGCTTTAGTCTCTGTCGCGGTTCCATACTCATCAGTACCGCAGATGTAAATAGTGTTGTAACCCCTAATCCGACAGTAGCGAGCGAACACATCGGCGCTGAGAACGCCTAGTCAAAATCAAACCAAAACGTTAATCTCTCGGCGACACAAGCAAGATAAACACACAGATTCAATCGTTGATTTCAATGGATCAAAACAAAAATTGAAGAAAGCCGCGAAACGACGAATAATGAGAAAAGAGATAATGGAACGCACATCCAATTATGTTTCCGAGGTGAGGAACGTTGTTGACATAAGGCAAGGCACTGGTGATTAGGATGTTGCGCTTCCCTTCCACGGGAAGCTTCGGCGGTTTCCCATTTTGAGCCATCTGAACGGAATTCGTGGCGTTCGGCGGAGAGAGAACAAGTTCCGGCGGCGGCGAGAGTGACGGAGAACACGATGAAAACGAGGGCAACGATGGGTAACGCCGGCGGCTCTCGGTAACGAACCTGAATAATGTGTGTGACTGGTGACTAGGTATAGTTAATGGTAAAGCACGTCTACTTTGTTAAGCCTTGCATAACAAGGTTATGCTGAGATCATTTTATATAATTAAATTACAAGGGTTTAAATCACTTAATTTATTACTAAATAAACTTTTTTACATTACCATAAATATAAACTAAAATAACATGTTAGTTTTAAAATGTTTTATATTGTTTGTAATGAATATATTTATAGAAATGTCACAGTTAATTGTGATGGATAGGTTAGGTTTATTATAATTTTATAATAAGTTTTTTTTAAAGGGTTAAATATGTTTTTAATTACTCAAGTTTTAGTGAATTTTGAAATTAGTCTCTCTTCGATTGATACTAATTTAGTCATTTATCTTTAGAAATGTGTGAATTTAGTCATTTATCTAAAGTTTTAAACGTATTTCATAATAATATTTGAATTATTTACACCATTTGACACACTTTTACTTCAATATTAACTTAAATATTATCATAAAATGTATTTAAAATGTCAAATAAACTCAACAAAATTTTGTAAAAATGACTAAATCCACACATTTTTAAAAATGAAGGACTTAATTGGTATCAAATTTCGAAGAGGAACTAATTTCAAAATTCACTGAAACTTAAAGAACCAAAAACATATTTAACCTTTTTTTAAATATAGTATGGTAAAGATTAAAATAGTTACTTACTTTTTTTCAAATTAAAATAACTTCTTTAATTGTATGAGTGATTTTGAATTAAAAATGGAATATTTGTTTATAAATGAAATGATTTAGTATGTAAATTATTTCTTAAATAATTCATTTTAAAATAGAAACAATCATATTAGAATTAAATAAATATATAAAAATAATTAATTTCTTGCAAAGGTTACGTCTATTATGCAAATTTTCATTTTTATTCAAAAATATTAATTTATTGTTCTTGGTCAATTAAATAATTTAAATATATTTTTACCGTTGAAAGAAAAACAAAACAGATAGAAAAACAAAAGTGTATTTAACGCGAACAAAAATATGTTCAAGCCTAAAATATATATCATCTAAAGATTACTTCTTACCACAGTTGTCAAAATCAAACATAAAACTAGTTTATTATAAATAACTGCAGTGGGTAGTGTATTGACTAAAATGCATTTAACATATCATTAAAATTAAAAAATAAAAACAAAAACAAAAAAAAGCACTGCATAGCGTGTGAAATTAGTATTTCTTAATTTTTTTAAATACACCTTGTTCAAGTATAAAAGTTTGACTTAAAATTTAAAATTTCAAGTTATAAAAGTAAAAGATACTTTTAAAAGGAATATATTAAAAATATAAATAAAAGTTATTAAAATATGAGTACTATAAGTTTATTAAATTAAAATAAAATCTCAAAAATAATATGATAGAATGAGATGAGATTATGCAAAGTAAAATTAAACTCAATAATATAAATATTGCATTCGAGATTATTTAAGTCTTGTTTATAGCAGAGATGATGTATTTATTCTAACTAATATTGTACCTGTTCTCTATTCAGTTTTTTATTTTTCAATGCTTGAAAAATTAGCTTACAAAGTAGGTTTGATGGTAAGACATATTCTTAAATTTATATATCAAAAAACTGTATTCATTAATTAAATTTAATTTTATACCGCTTGATTTAAAAAGATAATAATTATTTATTTAATTATATATTTATAGTTATTTATTTTTATTTTCAATTGAATTTATTCAATATGACTTGTTTATTATGACACTATATTATTTATATTCTCTATTCAATTTTTTTAGTGTTTGGAAATTCATTTATAAAATAGATTTCGCAACGATTTTGTTGATAGGAAACACAACCAATTTAGGTCTATTTCTCAAAATCATGCAAAATTTTAGGCCAACATATATCTCATTAAGTGAAAATACAAAATTAGCATTATAAATAATTTTAGTACTTTTATTTATTAGGTGATCTATTTCTCATTGGACGAGCTTGTCATGATGTTAGAAAGTATACTCAATTCTCAATGAACAAGTAAAAACATGATTAAGCCAATAAAAAAGTGCCAAAAACACAAGAGTGAGGTGTGTACTTTGATTCATTGGGTAAGGAAATCTCATTAGGCGAATCTTTAAGAGATTTTGTCCATTATTCCCTCATTGGACCAACATAAAGATCATTTAGTGAGTGTTAAGTCATAAAGCATCAAAGTTATATTTTCGTTTGACGAGTCACGTTCCAGTGGACATTATAATTGAGCAGACATGTATTCACCAAGCGATAATACTCATTATTTAATATGTTTTTCTTCCTAAATTGTATTGTAATTTGATATGAAGAATAATATGGAATGAGAAGGCAATGATTCTCGAGGTGAAAATACTCCTATGTATGGTGATGAGTGGAGTATATTGATGTCAAAGTTAAAGTGAGATTGTTACAACTCTACTAAATATTTGACTCATTTAGAGAAAAATAATTAGTTTTGATAGTTAAAAGGAGTTATCACATGTAGTTTTGGTAAGAAAAAAAATCTTACAAATTTGGGATTTACCCTGTCACACTTTTTGGTCGAGGGTGTGGCCTTACCATAATATATATACAACCATTGAGAGGAATGAGAGAGTATAATTGGAGTTTGGTCTTGGATTTTACTAAATACACTAATCCTCCGGAGGTTATGTCATATGTATATTTGTATATGAAATAGTCACTATGACATTTGTATGTGTGATATTCTTTATGCTATTAATGATTGTGTGAAATGTTGAAAGGATGAATTGTTCATGTGGATAATGTTAAACTTTATTAGTATGATTTAAATTTACACTAGTTTACTTTATTTGTTGTGGTTTATTCGTTTGCGATGATCGTATACTATATGTAAGCAAAAGATAATGAAAGTAAGACGGTTGAAAAATAGTAAGAAATCAATTAGAGTATACCTGTTGAATAGGTACATAATTTTTGTATTGTACAAATCTTCCAATTGTTGCTAGATATGTTAAAATGAGATATTAGAGCTATGATATTAATTTAAAAAAAAAAATTTACATATCAAATCATTGTATTTAAAAATTAAAACAATGTCTTTTGTACTACTTAATTTAAAAAAATGAATAACAAATTGCTTAATTCTAAATTTATAAAATTGGTTTTTAATTTCATTGTCGATATAAAAGTAGATTGAACTAAATAAATTGTCCTTTTACAATATCTTTTAAGAATAATTAATATTCACATAGAGATTTTGAGTGGAACTATTCTAAGTTTTTATGGATTAGTATATGTTGAATCTATTCTTGTCAATATTCTTCACAGTTTTAGTTGATAGTCAATGTTTTATTAAGCAATATACCATTTTATTTTTCAAATACTGACTAAGAAACCTTTTGGCATTACCTAATATAATATTATGAATAATGAAAATGAACATTCCTAATTGAACCTAACTGCTTAGAAAACGTATCCGGATTTGAAAAAAACTAACACGGAAAAAGTTTAAACCTTTCATCTGAAAAAGTGTGGCTGAAAAAAAGAAAGAAAATAAATATATATATATATATATACATATGCAATAATATATAAAAGGAATTCTCTTTTTTATTCACATTTCAAAATACTAATTTTATCCTTTAAATATAATAATTTATTAAATTTTAAAAATTTGACCGTTATTTTTACAAATTTTTTATAAAATCGGCTATCTCTGCTTTTTCTCTTATTCTTTATTTATTAATTGGTTATTCTTTCATATGTTTTAGTATCTTTCACTTTATTTTTAATAAATATAATTTTAGTTTATATATTAACTTAATAATAACATTACAATATTATCACTTAATAATATAATATCACGTATATTTAAAAAATGCATACACACAGACACAACGCCTGTGTTTACACTAGTGTGTATATATATATATATATATATATATATATATATATATATATATATATATATATATATATATATATATTTATTTATTTTTATATTTATATT
>Ga0214542_1013000_pt1 | contig 10302 bp, 5 predicted proteins | sample CNSS1metaG_FD_160096 | JGI IMG/M metagenome (GOLD analysis project Ga0214542, IMG submission 160096) | Root nodule microbial communities from cowpea collected in UCLA plant growth center, Los Angeles, California, USA - CNSS1 | ecosystem: Host-associated > Plants > Roots > Nodule | place: USA...
CATAGCATCGTCAATCACAACCAATAACCAAGAGTCAAGTATATGAACCCAAACAAAGGAGAAAGCAAGAAAAGCTAATTAGAAATGTTAAACCGAAAGAGAATTCAAATGAAACATGACTAGAAGGAGATTCAAGAAGTGACAAGCAAGAAATTAAAGGCTAGAAAGAAAGGCAAGCACCACAAAAAGGAACCTAGAAATGCACTAGAATAGATGAAAAAAAACTGAAAACAGAGAAGAAAAAGTGCTCAGAAATAGCCACTGTACTCATTGCAATTGTGTACCAAATTGAGGGAATAAATTCCACTTCTATTGAAGGCAAACTCAAGCCAATATAGAGTACACAATGAAGGAATCAATTATAATAACAAAGAGCACTTAAAAGCACCACAAAACGCACATAACAACAGTAAAACATAAAATTCCCGAGACCACTGCGCCAAAAAACGTGAAAATTTGTCTCAACTTCTCCGATTTTTCATTGTTTTTGTACTCAACATTTTTGAATGATTCTTTTTTTGTATTTTTCGTCTGGATGTTAGCTAAATGAGGAAAAATTCAGATTAAAATTTGGACCAGGCAGTGAGTCATGAAAAATCTCAAACAGTAGGTGTGCGTGCAGTGAAAACTGGAAAAACAGACTGGAGCAGAATTGCTCACGGAAATTGTAAGATGTTATATGAAAATTCAAGATGAATGAACTTGATTATGATCTAAAATCAAGTATGAATCATAGAAGAACATCTTAAACACTCAAAGCACAATCCAATCGGTGAAATGGACGAAAAATAGTGAGAACATTGCCTTACACATCCACAAGCATCACTAAAGTTCATAGCTCATTTTGTGTGATGTAGGACTTGGTTCTCATCAAGCAAGTGTAGAATTCAGCCATATGAATGAAAATTAAGATGAATTAAAGTGCTAAAACATGACTTAAGACAAAACACAACATAAGGAACTGAAAATTGAAAGATGCACCGATTAAAATGAAGAAAAACAGCAAGGAAGAAAAGAACAAGTGCTGAAAAACGAAAATGAAACCTAAAACAGATTTGCACCAATGAAGCAAGGAGTACTACAAGATGAATCAATGGAGATTCATGTAGCATCAATGTCAAATGGTGGAGAGCAACAAGAACATGAAAAAAACAGCAGCAAAAGTGAAGAAAACAGTGGAGAAGAGAGACAAAACGAAAATTGAAACAAGAGACAAGTATGGACCAAGAACCTTACCCAAACCAAGAGGATGGATACACCAAAGGCTTGGATGGCTCTAGATACCAATTGATGGACGTCCTTGGTGTAGGAGAGGAAGGAGATCCATGGAAGACACCAAAAAGAAGATGAAATGTAGCGGAAATGAAGATAAGAGCAAGAAGAGCTCTAGGCAATGGAGGTTTTTGGTGAAGATGAAGAGTAGAAGTGGAACTATGGTATGGAAGGTGGCTAGAGGAGATGAAGGAGAAGGTTAGCCATGTATGCTCTTAAAATAATAGAAGAGTGGAGTGATCTCAACACAAACATTCTATTAGAAATTTCAAGAGTTAAAATGTACAAATGGTCTACTTTTGGCTTTTATATGTGAGCCTAAAAGCTAGACTAATTCTTGGCCGTTAGATCAAGCTTGGAGGAGAAGCTTTAATCATCACCCTTGGATGGTGGCTTGGAGAAGGAGGCATCTTCCTAGCCTTTGGATGAAGACTTAGAAAAGAATACACTCTCTTAGCCCTTGGATGAAGGAGGCACATGGTTGGAGTGTAGACTTGACTCCATGGGATGCATGATCCATGAGGTGTAGGAAGGAATGTTGACTTCCACTTAGTCTACCTTTGACCTTTTGTAGCTCATGGCCAAATCTCCTATTGGGCTTAGTCAAGCCCAATTTTATCAATTCAACTACACATTGTTTGACTTATTATTCTAGAAAAACAAGGCCTAAACAATGGCCCAATTTAAATCTATACTTCTTCCTTCATGCATCATCTCATATTTTAGAGATTTCTTTAGCCTATGTGAATAATGTAAAAAGCCCATGATTGACTTGATCATCTTGTGAGAGGCCCATGTGAATCTTTCTCATCATGCTTCTAGTGATTGAGCCTTGATGTGGGCTTGGGCTTGTTGATGCACTTGAGCTTAGGCTTGTTGGGGTCACATCAATAACTGTAAGGAGTGAATTTATACTCCGCAACTTGGCTCTTTATATTATCCGGTGTAAGATTTCATTTAATTGTGTTATTATTTAAATGGGATGTTACAATAGAGCGATCTCGTATGCTGCTGCTCCTATTCTCCATGTAATCTGATAAGGCCCTATAAATCTCGAAGTCAACTTCCTTGATTTAAGAACCCTTCCGATACCTGTGGTTGGAGTAACCCGGAGGAATACATGGTCTCCTTCATCAAACTCAAGTGGTCGTCTCCTCTTATCAGCATAAGACTTTTGCCTACTCTGAGTTGCTCGCATCCGATCTTGGATTAACTTGACCTTACTAGTCGTCTGTTGCAGAAACTTAGGACCAAGAACAAAAGCTTCACCATCCTGATACTAACACAATGGAGTTCTACACCTTCTTCCATACAATGCTTCATAGGGTGCCATGCCAATACTAGAGTGGTAACTATTATTGTACGTGAACTCCACCAAAGGTAACACCTCATTCTAGTTTCCTATGTGATCCAGCACACAAGACCTCAATAAATCTTTTAGAGATTGTATGGTCGTCTGAGGATGATAAGCTGTGCTCAACCTCAACCTCCTTTCCCGCAATGGTGTCACCACCTTGTTAAGTTCATGTTTGAGTCCTCACTCAAACTTCAAACATCTCCATTCTTCTGTAATATTCTACGAGTAGTACCTCACCAGATGTTCAAATGTATTCACGTACTCTTGCATTGTCATATCTCTCTACTGTAGTGCGAGGAACTCTGCCTCCATGTCCTGCATGGTTGTGTCAGGAAAATATTTCTCCAGGAACCGCGTCCTGAAGCTAGTCCACTCCACCCATTCATCTCGGGTTTGCATCTGCTGTTGCATTCCCGCCTACCAATACCCTGCGTCATCATTCAGCAGATAGGAGGCAAAGAGTAGCTTTTGCTCATCAGTGCAGTTCATCACCCTAAAAATCTTCTCCCACTTGCAGAGCCATGCATCCGCTTCATCAGGGGAGACTTTGCCAGTGAACTCCGCTTTCTTATGGCGTAAGAAGTCCTCCACAGTCAGCACCTTGACTGGTGCAATGGTCGTTCTAGGCTGTGCTGCTATAGTCATCGTCTGCATCGTGTCCACAATCCGGTGAATAGCCTCTGCGATGTCGTCTACGCCACTACTCCTTCTCCTCCGGTTAGCAGTCATAGCCTGGATACGCCATATTCAACTGTTAAAAATCAGTCACTTAGTCAAACAAAACCACTCACACCTTTTCAACATTCAACACAAACACACAACAAACAACCACATCGATAACAAGTTATCCGATCATCGCCACACACACACAGAAAGGGTGAGCTATGCACAATAATTAAAAATACACATGAAATAAATATGCCACCCATCCCAAAATAACATAATTAAATATCTCATTGTTTTCAAATTACCCATCCATGAACTCATAGTCCTTCATGAGTCAATTACATGAACTAGATCTTGGGACTTCACTGTGCTTCCACGAAACTAACTCACTCGTGCTCCAACCTTATGAGCCTATCCCGTTCATAGTCCTGCCCTACAGACTCCTCGTTTGTAGTAAATCATCCAAGCCTTCTCGACTTGGACCCTGACACACACGCAATCAGCATACTATGGGCTTCTCGCCAAATAGCAGCCGACAGGAACACCATTGTTCCTTGACCATCGTGCGCCCGACACATGTAATCACCATACTAAGGACTCTTCGCCACTTAGTAGCCGACGGGAACTACACAGTTCCATGCCCAAACTCACAAGGGTCTTACAGTGAACCCTAGTTAGAATCATGATGACAGAGCTAGGAATGAAAAAGGTACGGTGGAGAATCAACTTTCATGGATTGAAGAATGGGGTTGAGTTAACGCAAAAAAGGGTAAGACCCAAATCCTAGTAGAGCTTCTGTGGAGAGAAAAGGGAAGAGTGAAGGCACTAATTTTGGCAAGTGAGTGTAGAATGAGGGACCTTGGCTGCTTTAGGGGCCTTGACACCCTATGGGCCAGCCTTTAGGCCCAACTGATTAGGGACAGCCCTTAAAAATAAGAGCATAAAATAATTGAGCCTTACATCCTCCCCAACAAAAAACAAATTTCGTCCTCGAAAATTCACCGATGGAATAGGAAGAAAACTATGTTTTCCTCATTTTTTTCGACAACCGCCATTTCAACAGGGCTGATAAAACGACTCCAACACCTATAGTCACTGGATACTTTGCCTTTGTGCTAAGCGATATGTGTTCAGCTGTGTAGATTGCCTTAGTCACTATACTCAAAGTAACTTCCAACTTGCAATCTTAAAACTGGAATGCTTCTTCATACTTGCCAAACTAACTTGTATCTGATATACTGACTCACCTACCATATGCTTTCCACTACATCTTATAGGTTTTTATCAAAGTCTCAGATGACCTTAAGTCTCAAACTAAAGCATGTTTGTTATCACTTCACATCACCTTGTTCACTCCTTTATGCATCACTCCACTAACTTGATCACTCTTGAGTGTTGGCCTACTGTCACACCATCAACACTTTTGACCACTTTTATGTATAACGAGACTCCTACATCTTGCTTCCTTTGTTGGCTTCAACCAAGGAACAAAGTTCACTACTGAGTTGTTCTGTTTCCCATTTAAACCTTCAACTGCTTCCTTCATCATATGATCTTGGCATCCTATCTTCATCTTTAATCCCTTAACTTATAGGCAACATTCCACAAAACCTCAGAACCATAACTTCCATTGACTTCAAATTTCTAGTCTGGTTCGTACCACGCAACTCCACGATACACCTCAAACTAAGATTTTCTGATTTGCCTTTTCTCAACCTTCTTGAGAGACTCACTAATGCTAGTCAGATGACTAGACTAATTAAATCTCCTCACACATTCTCTTCTCAACCCAAACACTTATGTTTCTCAACCAACTCTAACTCTTACCTCGTCAAATCAAGGATCTTCAATTCCCTTCTCTGGCTAAACATCTACTCTCACTTTCTCACTTCCAAGTTGGCACCCTAACTTGAAATCATAACTCAAACCATATCCTACTTCTCTTGCACAACTTTCTTTGAGCAACTCCATAATTCCAACTCTAACTGCTCACTGAACATCCATTAACTGATACTCATAAGAATGACACATTTGTTGTTTATAAAGAATTGGTTGTCATAGTAACCCCTAGGTCATAAGTAAGATAGTTCTTTTCATGCACCTTTTACCCTTCATAAGAATCAATTGCCATCATCTCGTTACGCTACTCTGATCACCATACAAGGTCACTTATTTGTTTACTCAAAATGATGCTCCTTTCATGTCTGCCGTGACAAGAAAGCAATCATCGCTGAGAAACCTTTCTCCAAAACTTCTATAGAACTTGCAAAACCCTTTGGACTCCCCTTTTTATAGTCTTAACATCGTATTTTCTCAACACTTTATCCACCCTTTTTAAACCATATATCCGACTAGTCACTCCAACCTTTGTTAATACTCATCTTGATCATTCTAAAGACTCTCTTCAAACTTGGAAAACTTGCTACTAAACCTTGATGATACCGCTAACTTATTTGAAATTCGTTACCTTCATCATGTTTCCACCCTTTAAAACCATAGGCTCGAAAATTCTATCCTCCTTATTCAACGTTTACCCTTGAACAATATATCCTCCCACTACCTCTCCTTTAAGATTCAACAAACTTGTAGTCATCCTTGTGGTTATACTTAGTTTGAGCCACTAGTTCGCCAACGTCTACCCTACTTCCGTATTTACTTCAAATTCTCAGTAGGAACCATCCAATTAGGAACTATTGGCACAAGTCGTCCTTCAGACACCAATGCAAAAATGAACTCCACCACACCAAAGGTTAAAATTCTAGTACTTGCTTAAGAACACGTCTATAAACTCTTCTACTACTGAGATCCTTTGCATCTATCATGCACTTTCCTTTGTCAGGTGACTCTGATTCACGTGACACTCTGCCCCACTATTTAGCTTGATTCGTACTTCATAGACAATCACTGACTTATCCCTTTTTAATCAAAGTACACCACCTCGTTAGTTGTCCCAGCTCATCAGAATGAGATTGAGAAAACAACCAATTCACCCTTGAGACTATGTCCCAACCTTGCAAAGGAAACAATTCAAATCGGGTTTGAATTTAAATACTTTGATCATCACGAAGGCACCACACACCTGAGTGAATCTTCACTTGGCCGCTACTGTAGGAAAAACCACAATCTCAAACTCAACTCCTTCTTACAGACAACCATGACTCCTTTACCATACTGGCAACATCAAAGAGTGCACGACCCTAAGCGAAGCCAAAAGCCATAATCCAATCACCACCTTTGTAACATGTATCTTTTAAATTAGATCACCTATGTTGACCACTTTAGTACCAATCATCGCAAACACTCTCATAGCTACTCAAAACTTTTGTTTTCCTTTCCTCTTTCCCTGTGTTGTGACATTACTAATTGTCCTCCTCTACAAGAACAAACCTTCCACATTGTTCCACTTCAAACCTTAGACATTGTCACGACGTAAAGCCAAGTTGATTCCTCAAACCTTGCTTCATGAGCACGCACCAATTTCTTTTTATACTAATCTCTGAACTCGACTCTTCATTTAAAACTTGTGGTATACGATCTTAAAACTCAATCTTGTAGCTCCTTCGGCCCAAAGCGTTGCTTCTTAACTTCCAACATCATTTCTCAGCCTTCTAAACCAAGACTCAACTTTCATCATCCATTGATATATAACCCTCTACATCTTCACATCTTGGAGATAAGAGATTGTCTCATAGGCCCTACTAATCCTTGTAAGGGTGAGTAGGTCAAGTTGACCTTGAATCTGCATTCCCTCATCGCTACAAACACCAGACACAAAACACTAGGGCGTAACAGGACAAACTACAACATACAAGGCAACAATCCATCATCTACAAACAACAAAACCTTTTGTCTGTCACCCTTCCTTTCCCAAACCATTAGAATTAAAAAAGGGAAAACAACCTTTGATATAGTCATGAGTGTACAACCTCATCACTAACAAACTCGACTAGACTTGACAACTTACGCCTGCAAGGCATGACAAACCCATAACCTCAGGTCATCCAAAGGACGAACTCCTCTGATACCATAAATGTAACACCTCATTTAAATAATTACTTTAATTAAATGACATGTCACACAAATAATATAAGAGATGGGTCCTGGAGTATAACCACGACTCCTTACACAAAATACAAGAACTTGACAGTAATTATTAGGGTTTTAAAGGACAAAAATAGTACATGGGCCATAGCCCTATCAGAAAGCCCAAAATAGTAGAATCTAGCCCAGGTGGGCTACGCAGCGGAACCATCACCTCCCTGTTGACCACGGGTGTTCCTCGCATCTGCTCACATCAATAAATTGATCATTATCACAAAAAGAGAAAACCACACATACTGAACATACAAAAAACAACAGAAGGGTAAGCTAGAGCCGAAAAATAGTTTATAATGCAGTTACATACAATTTCTTAGTTCAAGATACATATGTCAACCCATCATGTTATGACTTGCAAACAATACACTAAGACTCAGACACCACTCATCCGGATACGTATAATTTAGTCCCTTATCTTTAGAAATTCATGGATTTAGTCCTTTAAACTAAATTTTGTTAAGTTTATTTGATGTTTCAAACACGTTTCTCAGACAACACTAAACCGAACATGTGTCAAATGGTATAACCAAACTAATATACTATAATGAAATGTGTTTGAAATGTCAAATAAACTTAATAAAATTGGGTTAAAAAGACTAAATCCACACATTTACATAGTTAAGGGCCTAAATTAGTTCAAAGTTTCCAAGAGGAACTAATTCCAATTTTCACTAAAAGGTTAAGGACCAAACACATATTTAACCTATCTTTTTATTATATTCAATTTGAGTTATGATTAATTTGAGTGTTTATAGAGTGTTTATAGAGTGTTTATAGAGTGTTTAAAGTGATTATTTTAGGTTTGATATGACTTTAGTACAAAGGGTGTTTTTTCGAAGTTTTGAGTCTTCCGTTAAGTTTCATTCTAATAGATTGAATTGTTTTTTTTAATTTGTTAAAATATTGTTATAAACTTGTTGGACTACAAAGAAGAATACGTTAACTGATTACAAACTGTAACATTAGATTGAATTGTTTTTTTAATTTGTTAAAATATTGTTATATATAAACTTTTGGACTTACAAAGAAGAATATGTTAATTTATTACAAACTGTAACATCAGAAAGTATTTAGACATTTCATACATTAATGTCACTGTTTAATTAAATAAATATAGTTTTAATCTATTAACACTACTTAAAATTGATACTTTAGTCTTTTAATCCTTAAAAGGGACTAAACTTTTATGAATTAAAATTATAAAATAAACGGACTAACTTTTGTTTTAATGAATTAAATTTATAATAACTGACACTATTATATAACAATAATTTCAATCTTCAAGCATTTAATTTCGAAAAAATTCCCATTCCTTTATATATAAAGCTTGAGATTTTATAAGTGGAAAAAATACTTTAAAATTTTATTATTAAATTAATGACATTTGTAACACTCCATTTACATAATTCCTTTAATTAACTGACATGTCACATAGATAATATAAGAGATGCGTCTTGGAGTATCACCACAACTCCTTACAATATGCAAAAATACTTAGAGGGATCCAAGGCACTGATGAGTGCGTATTTTTGCCCTCATTCAATGTTTAATTTTGGATATTTAATTGAATTTATGTGCTTAAAGAGTGATTTAATTGATAATTCTGATAATTAGGCTATTTGAACTTGTGTGATAAAAATGTCTTAAAAGGTGATTTTTAGCTGCATAAATTATTTTTGGATATTTTAACGTTTGTTGATGCAGCTGAAGTTAAGATTAAGCTTATCTAAAGGTGGGAAAATAAATTGATTGAAATTACAAACACCTTTTAATAAGGCTGAAATTAGCAAGTTCTGGAAAAATCACTTATGCACCCTAGCTTTTACTTATACACTCCCCTCTTTCTAAATGGGTCTCATCAAAAACCTATTTTGCATCCTCTGATATGTCTATTTACACCCCTCCTACCACTTAAACTCCACTCAACTAGATGCTGCCATGTGCCAATCCTCAACTTTTAAAATTGGCCAACCAGAACAAGCCACGTGGCATTAATCCTTACAAACACATCTACACCAATGAAACACTGCCACGTCATCATCTCCTTCCATCTCCAAAACAGAAACCGTAATTTCTCCTCAAACCCTAGCCGTCACCATGCCGGCAGCCACCACAGATCTGCCACCGTCAACCACCTATATCCTTCTCATTGACAGCCTTGCACCTTGCGGCTACCACCACTATCCTTTATGCCTGAAACTCGCCAGAGAAAGCAAACAAATGCTGCCACGTCGCGAAGCTTCATCCCTGCAGCAGCGTCCACGAGAGCTTCCACCGTCCTACCAACTGCATCACACCTGAATCACCACCGCTTCAGAACCAGCATTCCGCAACCATGAACCTACAACAGACGCACAAGCAGCGAAAGAGCCACCACAACACCACCGCACCTACGAGCCTTATTCGAATCTGCAGCCATTGAAACCTTCTGGACCACCGCGAGCTTCACGCATCAGCAGCTCAACCTTGCACCACCTCCACGGCAACCATCCTCTTCATGCTGCCACCACCACCATTAACAACGCAGCTGCAACAACGTATACAACTTACAACTTAGAACTCTCTGGTTTTGGCAGATACCGTCTCCACCACATCTCTCATTCTTTCTTTTCTTTTATTTTCTTTCTTTCATCATATTACCATGTATTCCATCAAAGTCATGGAGGGCTAAGCTTTAAGGGGTGATTCCACTATAATTTCTTAACTGGATTCTGAGGTTAGATGAATTTATGTGTTTGTTATTTTGATTATTGTTGTGGTTTTTGTTTATCTATGTCCTTTACTTCTTCATCGAATAGAAAATAATGATTTTAAATCTACATGCATGCTAATCATATGAGTTAAAAGGTTTTTAAATTAAATTGAGACTTTACTTTGATTTTATTTAGAAACTTTCATTTGATTAAATA
>Ga0214542_1013005_pt1 | contig 10296 bp, 2 predicted proteins | sample CNSS1metaG_FD_160096 | JGI IMG/M metagenome (GOLD analysis project Ga0214542, IMG submission 160096) | Root nodule microbial communities from cowpea collected in UCLA plant growth center, Los Angeles, California, USA - CNSS1 | ecosystem: Host-associated > Plants > Roots > Nodule | place: USA...
GAATTTAGCAAACTTGTGTGAATCTGCCAACCCCCCCCTTGTGTTTTATTGTTGTGTTAATCTGGAAATTTCGCTTTAAATGAAAATATTGGTCGTTGGGAGACGACTTGGTTCACTTTCATATACTCTATTTAATATGTTTTAATTTGGTGGGGTACGGCCTCTATCAAATGCACTTCTTATGTACCACAAGTTTGATTATAAGTTACAAAAATCAACCCTTATTACTTGCACTAGGTGGCTGCCCTTAACAAAAAGATAGGCAAATAAGTGCGGCATAATAAACAAATAAGTCGAGAGCTACCTATTAATTTTCGTAAAATTTTTTAAAATGTACTGATCAATTTTTTCTTTTATTATCCAAAGCGATGCACTTCTTATGTATCACAAGTTTGATAAAAGTTACAAAAATCAACCCTTATTACTTACACTAGGTGGCTGTTTTGAAGAAAAAAATAGGCAAGTAAGTGGAGCTTAATAAAAAAAAGAAGTCGAGAACTACGTATAAGTTTGAGTATAAAGTTTTAAAATTTATTGATTAATTTTTTTTATTATCCCAAGGGATGGACTCGGTATGTATCACAAGTTTGATTATAAGTTAAAAAAATCAACCCTTATTAGTTGCACTAAGTGGCTGCCTTGAAGAAAAAAATAGTCAAATAAATGGGGGCATAATAAACAAATAAGTGGAGAGCTACGTATTAGTTTTCGTACAAAGTTTTAAAATTTATTCATCAAGTATTCTTTTATTATCCAAATGGATGCACTTCTTATGTATCACAACTTTGCTTATAAGTTACAAAAATCAACTTTTATTACTTGCACTAGGTGGCTGCCTTGAAGAAAAAAATAGGCAAATAAATGGGGCATAATAAACAAATAAGTGGAGAGCTACGTATTAGTTTTGGTATAAAATTTTAAAATTTATTATACAATTTTTTCTTTTATTATCCAAAGGGATGAACTTCTTATGTATCAAAGGTTTGACTATAAGTTAAAAAAATCAACCCTTATTACTTGCACTACGCGGCTGCCTTGAAGAAAAAAAATAGGCAAATAAGTGGGGCATAAGAAACAAATAAGTCGAGAGCTACGTATTAGTTCTCGTAAAAAGTTTTAAAATTTACTAATCATTTTTTTCTTTTATTATCCAAAGGATGCACTTCTTATATATCACAAGTTTGATTATAAGTTACAAAAGTCAACCTTTATTACTTGCACTAGAAGGCTGCCTTAAAGAAAAAAATAGGCAGATAAATGGGGCATAATAACAAATAAGTGGAGAGCTACGTATCAGTTTGGGTATAAAGTTTTAAAATTTAGTAATCAATTTTTTCTTATATTATCCAAAGGGATGGACTTCTTATGTATCACAGGTTTGATTATAAGTTAAAAAAACAACCCTTATTACTTGCACTAGGCGGCTGCCTTGAAGAAAAAAAAAATAGGCAAATAAGTGGGACATAATAAACAAATAAGTCGAAAGCTACGTATTAGTTTTCGTACAAAGTTTTAAAATTTATTGATGAATTTTTTCTTTTATTATCCAAATGGATACAATTTATATGTATCACAAGTTCATTATAAGTAAAAAAAATCAACCCTTATTACTTGCACTAGGTGGCTGCCTCGAAGAAAAAAATAGGCAAATAAATGGATCATACGTATTAATTTTTGTAAAAAAATTTAAAATTTAGTGATCAATATTTTCTTCTAATATCCAAAGGGATGCACTTCTCATGTATCACAAGTTTGATTATAAGTTACAAAAATCAACCCTTGTTACTTTTACTAGGTGGCTGACTTGAAGAAACAAATAGGCAAATAAGTTGGGTATAATAAAAAAATAAGTGGAGAGCTACATATTAGTTTGCGTACAAAGTTTTAAAATTTATTGATCAGTTTTTTCTTTTATTATCCAAAGGGATGAAGTTCTTATGTATCACAAGTTTGATAAAAGTTACAAAAATCAACCCTTATTACTTGCACCATTTGGCTGCCTTTAATAGAAAAATAGGCAAATAAGTGGGCATAATAAATAAATAAGTCGAGATGTACGAATTAGTTTTCGTACAAAGTTTTAACATTTGCTCATCAATTTTTTTATTATTATATGCACTTCTTATGTACCACAAGTTTGATTATAAGTTACAAAAATCAACCCTTATTACTTGCATTAGGTGGCTGCCTTTAACAAAAAACTAGGCAAATAAGTGGGGCATAATAAACAAATAAGTCGAGAGCTACCTATTATTTTTCGCAAAAAATTTTAAAATATACTGATCAATTTTTTCTTTTATTATCCAAAGCGATGCACTTCTTATGTATCACAAGTTTGATATAAGTTACAAAAATCAACCCTTATTACTTGCACTAAGTGGCTGTTTTGAAGAAAAAAATAGGCAAGTAAGTGGAGCATAATGAACAAAGAAGTCGAGAGCTACGTATAAGTTTGGGTATAAATACAAGTTTGATTATAAGTTACAAAAATCAACCCTTTTTACTTGCACTACGTGGCTGCCTTGAAGAAAAAAATAGGCAAATATATGGGGCATAATAAACAAATATGTGGAGAGCTACATATTAGTTTGGGTACAAAGTTTTGAAATTTATTGATCAATTTTTCTTTTATTATCCAAAGGGATGGACTTCAGATGTATCAAAGGTTTGATTATAAGTTAAAAAAATCAACCCTTATTACTTGCACTAGGTGGCTGCCTTGAAGAAAAAAATAGGTAAATAAGTGGGGCATAATAAACAAATAAGTGGAGAGCTAGGTATTAGAGTTTGTACAAAGTTTTAAAATTTATTGATCAATTTTGTATTTTATTATACAAAGGGATGAATTTCTTATGTATCACAAGTTTGCTATAAGTTAAAAAAATAAACCCTTATTACTTGCACTAGGTGGCTGCCTTGAACAAAAAAATAGGCAAATAAGTTGGGTATAATAAACAAATAAGTGGAGAGCAACGTATTAGTTTTCGTAAAAAATTTTAAAATTTACTGATCAATTTTTTCTTTTATTATCCAAAGCGATGCACTTTTTATGTATCACAAGTTTGATTATAAGTTACAAAAATCAATCCTTATTACTTGCATTAGGTGGCTGCTTGAAGAAAAAAATAGGCAAATAAATGGGGCATAATAAACAAATAAGTGGAGAGCTACATATTAGTTTGGGTACAAAGTTTTAAAATTTAATGATCAATTTTACTTTTATTATTCAAAGGGATGGACTTCTTATGTATCACAAGGTTGATTATATGTTCAAAAAATCAACCCTTATTACTTGCACAAGGTGCCTTCCTTGAACAAAAAAATAGGGAAATAAGTGGAGCGTAATAAACAAATAAGTGTGAGAGCTACGTATTAGTTTTTGTAAAAAATTTTAAAATTTACTGATCAATTTTTTCTTTTATTATCCAAAGGGATGCACTTCTTATGTATCACAAGTTTTAATTATAAGTTACAAAACTCAATCCTTATTACTTGCACTAGGTGGTGCCTTGAAGAAACAAATAGGCAAATAAATGGGGCATAATAAACAAATATGGGGAGAGCTACATATTAGTTTGCGTACAAAGTTTTAAAATTTATTGGTCAATTTTTCTTTTATTATCCAAAGGGATGGACTTGACATGTATCAAAGGTTTGATTATAAGTTAAAAAAATCAATCCTTATTACTTGCACTAGCTGCTGGCAACTTTGAAAAAGAAAATAGACAAATAAGTGGGGCATAATAAACAAATAAGAGGAGAGCTACGTATTAGTTTTTGTACAAAGTTTTAAAATTTACTGATCAATCTTTTCTTTTATTATCCAAATGGATGCACTTCGTATCTATCACAAGTTGATTATAACTTACAAAAATGAACCCTTATTACTTGCACTAAGCGGCTGCGTTGAAGAAAAAAAAGGCAAATAATTAGGGAATAATAAATAAATAAGAGGAGAGTTACATATTAATTTTCGTAAAAAATTTTAAAATTTACTGATCAATTTCTTCTTTTATTATCCAAAGGGATGGACTTCTTCTGTATGACAACTGTTATTATAAGTTACAAAAATCAACCCTTATTACCTGCATTAGGTGGCTGCCTTGAAGAAAAAAATAGGCAAATAAGTGGGGCATAATAAACAAATAAGTTGAGAGCTACGTATTAGTTTGCGTACAAAGTTTTAAAATTTATTGATCAATTTTTTTTTATTATCCAAAGGGATGGACGTCTTATGTATCACAAGTTTGATTATAAGTTAAAAAAATCAACCCTTATTACATGCACTAGGTGGCTGCCTTGAAGAAAAAAATAGGCAAATAAGTAGGCATAATAAACAAATAAGTGGAGAGGTACGTATTAATATTCGTAAAAAATTTTAAAATTTACTGATCAATTGTTTCTTTTATTATCCAAAGGGATGCACTTCTTATGTATCACAAGTTTAATTTAAGTTACAAAAATCAACCCTTATTAGTTGCATTAGGTCGCCTTGAAGAAAAAAATAGGCTAATAAGTGGGTCATAATAAACAAGTAAGTCAAGAGCTACGTATTAGTTTTTGTAAAAAGTTTTATAATTTACTAATCAATATTTTCTTTTATTATCCAAAGGATGCACTTCTTATGTATCACAAGTTTGATTATAAGTTAAAAAAATCAACCCTTATTACTTGCACTTGGTGGCTGCCTTGAAGAAAAAAAATAGGCAAATAAGTTGGGCATAATAGACAAATAAGTGGAGAGCTACGTATTAGTTTGGGTGCAAAGTTTTAAAATTGATTGATCAATTTTTTCTTTTATTATTCAAAGGGATGGAGTTCTTATGTATCACAAGTTTGATTATAAGTTAAAAAAATCAATCTTTATTACTTGCACTAGCGGCCGACCTTGAAGAAAAAAATAGGGAAATAAATGGAGCGTAATAAACAAATAAGTGTGAGAGCTACGTATTAGTTTTCGTAAAAAAATTTAAAATTTACTGATCAATTGTTTCTTTTATTATCCAAAGGGATGCACTTCTTTTGTATCACAAGTTTAATTATAAGTTACAAAAATCAACCCTTATTACTTGCATTAGGTGGCGGCCTTGAAGAAAAAAATAGGCTAATAAGTGGGTCATAATAAACAAGTAAGTCAAGAGCTACGTATTAGTTTTTGTAAAAAGTTTTATAATTTACTAATCAATATTTTCTTTTATTATCCAAAAGATGCACTTCTTATGTATCACAAGTTTGATTATAAGTTAAAAAAATCAACCCTTATTACTTGCACTTGGTGGCTGCCTTGAAGAAAAAAATAGGCAAATAAGTTGGGCATAATAGACAAATAAGTGGAGAGCTACGTATTAGTTTGGGTGCAAAGTTTTAAAATTTATTGATCAATTTTTTCTTTTATTATTCAAAGGGATGGAGTTCTTATGTATCACAAGTTTGATTATAAGTTAAAAAAATAACCTTTATTACTTGCACTAGGTGGCTGCCTTGAAGAAAAAAATAGGCAAATAAGTGGAGCATAATGAACTTATAAATGTGAGAGCTACGTATTAGTTTTTGTAAAAAGTGTTAAAATTTACTGATCAATATTTTCGTTTTTTATTCAAAAGGATGGACTTCTTATGTATCACAAGTTTGATTATAAGTTAAAAAAATAAACCCTTATTACTTGCACTAGGTGGCTGCCTTGTAGAAAAAAATAGGCAAATAAGTTGGGCATAATAAACAAATAAGTGGAGAGCTACGTATTAGTTTGGGTATACAAAGTTTTAAAATTTATTTATCAATTTTTTCTTTTATTATTCAAAGGGATGGACTTCTTATGTATCACAAGTTTGATTATAAGTTAAAAAAATCAATCCTTATTACTTGCACTAGTGGCCTGCCTTGAAGAAAAAAGTAGGAAAATAAGTGGAGAATAATAAACAAATAAGTGTGAGAGCTACGTATTAGTTTTCGTAAAAAATTTTAAAATTTACTGATCAATTGTTTCTTTTATTATCCAAAAGGATGCACTTCTTATGTATCACAAGTTTAATTATAAGTTACAAAGATCAACCCTTATTACTTGCATTAGGTGGCGGCCTTGAAGAAAAAAATAGGCTAATAAGTGGGTCATAATAAACAAGTAAGTCAAGAGCTACGTATTAGTTTTTGTAAAAAGTTTTATATTTTACTAATCAATATTTTCTTTTATTATCCAAAGGATGCACTTCTTATGTATCACAAGTTTGATTATAAGTTAAAAAAATCAACGCTTATTACTTGCACTAGGTGGCTGCCTTGAATAAAAAAATAGGCAAATAAGTTGAGTATAATAGACAAATAAGTGGAGAGCTACGTATTAGTTTGGGTGCAAAGTTTTAAAATTTATTGATCAATTTTTTCTTTTATTATTCAAAGGGATGGAGTTCTTATGTATCACAAGTTTGATTATAAGTTAAAAAAATCAACCTTTATTACTTGCACTAGGTGGCTGCCTTGAAGAAAAAAATAGGCAAATAAGTGGAGCATAATGAACTTATAAATGGGAGAGCTACGTATTAGTTTTTGTAAAAAGTTTTAAAATTTACTGATCAATATTTTCGTTTTTTATTCAAAAGGATGGACTTCTTATGTATCACAAGTTTGATTATAAGTTAAAAAAATAAACCCTTATTGCTTGCACTAGGTGGCTGCCTTGAAGAAAAAAATAGGCAAATAAGTTGGGCATAATTAACAAATAAGTGGAGAGCTACGTATTAGTTTGGGTATACAAAGTTTTAAAATTTATTTATCAATTTTTTCTTTTATTATTATTCAAAGGGATGGACTTCTTATGTATCACAAGTTTGATTATAAGTTAAAAAAATCAATCCTTATAACTTGTACTAGCGGCCTGCCTTGAAGAAAAAAGTAGGGAAATAAGTGGAGCGTAATAAACAAATAAGTGTGAGAGCTACGTATTAGTTTTCGTAAAAAATTTTAAAATTTACTGATCAATTCTTTCTTTTATTATCCAAAGGCATGCACTTCTTATGTATCACAAGTTTAATTATAAGTTACAAAAATCAACCCTTATTACTTGCATTAGGTGACGGCCTTGAAGAAAAAAATAGGCTAATAAGTGGGTCATAATAAACAAGTAAGTCAAGAGCTACGTATTAGTTTTTGTAAAAAGTTGTATAATTTACTAATCAATATTTTCTTTTATTATCCAAAGGATGCACTTCTTATGTATCACAAGTTTGATTATAAGTTAAAAAAATCAACTCTTATTACTTGCACTAGGTGGCTGCCTTGAAAAAAGAAGTAGGCAAATAAGTTAAGCATAATAGACAAATAAGTGGAGAGCTACGTATTAGTTTGGGTGCAAAGTTTTAAAATTTATTGATCAATTTTTTCTTTTATTATTCAAAGGGATGGAGTTCTTATGTATCACAAGTTTGATTATAAGTTAAAAAATCAATCTTTATTACTTGCACTAGGTGGCTGCCTTGAAGAAAAAAATAGACAAATAAGTTGGGCATAATTAACAAATAAGTGGAGAGCTACGTATTAGTTTGGGTATACAAAGTTTTAAAATTTATTTATCAATTTTTTCTTTTATTATTATTCAAAGGGATGGACTTCTTATGTATCACAAGTTTGATTATAAGTTAAAAAAATCAATCCTTATAACTTGCACTAGCGGCCTGCTTTGAAGAAAAAAGTAGGGAAATAAGTGGAGCGTAATAAACAAATAAGTGTGAGAGCTACGTATTAGTTTTCGTAAAAAATTTTAAAATTTTCTGATCAATTCTTTCTTTTATTATCCAAAGGCATGCACTTCTTATGTATCACAAGTTTAATTATAAGTTACAAAAATCAACCCTTATTACTTGCATTAGGTGACAGCTTTGAAGAAAAAAATAGGCGACTAATAAGTGGGGAATCATAAACAAATAAGTCAAGAGCTACGTACTAGTTTTCGTAAAAAGTTTTAAAATTTATTAATGAATATTTTCTTTTATTATCCAAAGGATGCACTTCTTATGTATGACAAGTTTGATTATAAGTTAAAAAAATAAACCCTTATTACTTGCACTAGGTGGCTGCCTTGAAGAAAAAAAAATGCAAATAAGTTAGGCATAATAGACAAATAAGTGGAGAGCTACGTATTTGTTTGGGTGCAAAGTTTTAAAATTTATTGATCAATTTTTTCTTTTATTATTCAAAGGGGATGGAGTTTTTTTGTATCACAAGTTTGATTATAAGTTAAAAAAATCAACCTTTATTACTTGCACTAGATGGCTGCCTTGAAGAAAAAAATAGGCAAATAAGTGAAGCATAATAAACTAATAAATGTGAGAGCTACGTATTAGTTGTCGTAAAAAGTTTTAAAATTTACTGATCAATTGTTTCTTTTATTATCCAAAGGCATGCACTTCTTATGTATCACAAGTTTAATTATAAGTTACAAAAATCAACCCTATTTCTTGCATTAGGTGGCGGCTTTGAAGAAAAAAATAGGCGGCTAATAAGTGGGGAATAATAAACAAATAAGTCAAGAGCTACGTACTAGTTTTCGTAAAATGTTTTAAAATTTATTAATCAATATTTTCTTTTATTATCCAAAGGATGCACTTCTTATGTATCACAAGTTTGATTATAAGTTAAAAAAATCAATCTTTATTACTTCCACTAGGTGGCTGCCTTGAAGAAAAAAATATGCAAATAAGTTGGGCATAATAGACAAATAAGTGGAGAGCTACTTATTTGTTTGGGTGCAAAGTTTTAAAATTGATTGATCAATTTTTTCTTTTATTATTCAAAGGGGATGGAGTTTTTTTGTATCACAAGTTTCATTATAAGTTAAAAAAATCAACCTTTATCACTTGCATTAGGTGGCTGCCTTGAAAAAAAAATAGGCAAATAAGTTGAGCATAATAGACAAATAAGTGGGTCATAATAAACTAATAAATGTGAGAGCTACGTATTAGTTTTCGTAAAAATTTTTAAAATTTACTGATCAATATTTTCGTTTTTTATTCAAAAGGATGGACTTCTTATGTATCACAAGTTTGATTATAAGTTAAAAAAATAAACCCTTATTGCTTGCACTAGGTGGCTGCCTTGAAGAAAAAAATAGGCAAATAAGTTGGGCATAATTAACAAATAAGTCGAGAGCTACGTATTAGTTTGGGTATACAAAGTTTTAAAATTTATTTATCAATTTTTTCTTTTATTATTCAAAGGGATGGACTTCTTATGTATCACAAGTTTGATTATAAGTTAAAAAAATCAATCCTTATTACTTGCACTAGCGACCTGCCTTGAAGAAAAAAGTAGGGAAATAAGTGGAGCGTAATAAACAAATAAGTGTGAGAGCTACGTATTAGTTTTCGTAAAAAATTTTAAAATTTACTGATCAATTCTTTCTTTTATTATCCAAAGGCATGCACTTCTTATGTATAACAAGTTTAATTATAAGTTACAAAAATCAACCCTTATTACTTGCATTAGGTGGCGGCTTTGAAGAAAAAAATAGGCGACTAATAAGTGGGGAACAATAAACAAATAAGTCAAGAGCTACGTACTAGTTTTCGTAAAAAGTTTTAAAATTTATTAATGAATATTTTCTTTTATTATCCAAAGGATGCACTTCTTATGTATCACAAGTTTGATTATAAGTTAAAAAAATCAACCCTTATTACTTGCACTAGGTGGCTGCCTTGAAGAAAAAAATATGCAAATAAGTTGGGCATAATAGACAAATAAGTGGAGAGCTACGTATTAGTTTGGGTGCAAAGTTTTAAAATTGATTGATCAATTTTTTCTTTTATTATTCAAAGGGGATGGAGTTTTTTTGTATCACAAGTTTGATTATAAGTTAAAAAAATCAACCTTTATCACTTGCACTAGGTGGCTGCCTTGAAAAAAAAATAGGCAAATAAGTTGAGCATAATAGACAAATAAGTGGGTCATAATAAACTAATAAATGTGAGAGCTACGTATTAGTTTTCGTAAAAATTTTTAAAATTTACTGATCAATATTTTCGTTTTTTATTCAAAAGGATGGACTTCTTATGTATCACAAGTTTGATTATAAGTTAAAAAAATAAACCCTTATTGCTTGCACTAGGTGGCTGCCTTGAAGAAAAAAATAGGCAAATAAGTTGGGCATAATTAACAAATAAGTCGAGAGCTACGTATTAGTTTGGGTATACAAAGTTTTAAAATTTATTTATCAATTTTTTCTTTTATTATTCAAAGGGATGGACTTCTTATGTATCACAAGTTTGATTATAAGTTAAAAAAATCAATCCTTATTACTTGCACTAG
>Ga0214542_1013006_pt1 | contig 10294 bp, 3 predicted proteins | sample CNSS1metaG_FD_160096 | JGI IMG/M metagenome (GOLD analysis project Ga0214542, IMG submission 160096) | Root nodule microbial communities from cowpea collected in UCLA plant growth center, Los Angeles, California, USA - CNSS1 | ecosystem: Host-associated > Plants > Roots > Nodule | place: USA...
CAGTTGAAAATTTCGGGTATTACCCATACCCATACCCATACCCAGTCAAAGCGGGGATTCCCCGTCAAAACGGGGACGGGTTCGGGTGATACCCACGGGCACGGGTTTATTTGCCATCTCTATTCCTAGGTCAGGAATGGGATGTTTTAAAATTCGGTTTACATTGAATTTAGATCTATTTTAACTAGAACAATTATATTTGAACTTTTTGTAGTTCAATTTTAATCAGATTAAATTTAATTGAATCTATTTTGTTAATAAGATTAAGTATAGTGAGATTGATATAGTATATTTGACTTGTTTAGGTTTATTATACATAAGTTAGTTCGACTTATGTCAACCTGGGTCTAGTTTGCTCAACTTGACTTGGATCTATGCCACCTCACTTCAACTTGGGTTTATGTTGACTTTATTCCATTTCGGCTTAAACCAACCCAACTCGACTTAGGTCTAAATTGACTCGACTTGACCGTGTTGAATTGGCTCGATCCTAGGCATGGGATAATTTAGCTTGATCTTGGATCAAAATGACTCAACACAACCTTCAACTTAATTGTTTTTTGCTAGGACCGATTCAACTTGATTCTTCGGCTAGAGTCGACTAATTTCAACCTTTATATTAGGTCAACTCAAGTTGATTATTTAGTTCAACCCAACTCGCCTCAACTTCCAACTCGAGTTGACTCAACTTGGTACTTCGACTCGGGTCAAAATGACTCGATTCTTCAACTTAGGTAGACTTGAATCTACCCTTCCACTCAAACAAATTCGTCTCGACCTTAAGTTTGAAACGACTAGACTTTAACTAGACCAATTTAACTCGACCTTTATCTTGAACCAACTCTACTTGAGATGCCTTGACTTTGGTTAACATACCTTGAATTTAAGTTTTCAAAATTTAAAAAATATCCAATCTAAATTGAATCCAAATCCTATTAAATAAATAAAACTTAAAATCCGATAATATAAATTTAAATTTAGAATAAATCCATTTAAACAAATTTAAAGCAATATAAATTTAAATTATTATAGATTAGATTTCACAATTTAGATTTTTTTTATAGCTTTTAAGTGATATACAAAACCAACAAACATTAAATATTGTAAAATAAGGAAAAGTGTATTTTGAAGTTGATGAAACACGTTTATTCATAAGAGAAGAAACAATACCTATAAAATCACACTTCCCACTGTCTCACATGGTAGGAACCAAAATCCCACATATAAAAGATGTAACATTCGCATAACTAAGAACATAACTTCAATTAATCTCAACATGTAATAATTTTCAATTACGTTTGAATGTTAAGATGACCTATGCCTGTAGACCCAATTTCCAACAACAAGCGTACCATAATTAATTTTCAATTAAAATTATTTTTAACTTCCAAAGACTTAATTATTAGATATTAGTGCCAGCCCGATAATAGAAAAGACACTGTTTATGTTATATCTTATGTGTATAATATATATTTAGGCAAAGGTTAAAGATTTCTAGAAAAGAAAATAAAAAAAAAAAGTTAAATATGTTTTTAGTCCTTAACTTTCAGTGAATTTTAAAATTAGTCCATTTTAAAACTTTAGACCAATTTAGTAATTCATTTTTCGAAATACATATAATTAATCATTTTAATCAAATTTTGTTAAATTTATTTAATATTTTAAACGTTTTTTATAATAATATTTGACTTAATATTAAAGAAAAATGTGTCAAACAGTATAAATAATTCAAATACAATTCTAAAATACATACGAGACATCAAATAAACCTAACAAAATTTGATTAAAATGACTAAATACACATATTTTAAAAAATAAGAAACTAAATTGATCTAAAATTTCAAAATAAACTAATTTTAAATAAAAATGAAAATGAAACAGTTTCTGGGTTAGAAAAATAATGAGTGTGTGAGTTGAAAGAGTAAGTGACAGCTGGGTAGTAATAAAGTAAGTAGGAGTAATTGTTTGTTCTGTGAGTTTGGTCAACGCTTATTGCAGAGTGGAGGCAAGCAATGCACGTTGAAACACGCGACATGGACTCAAACATTCAACGACATGTTTGGTGAATTTATGTTACAATAAGTGCGTTGGCTCTTTCCATTTATTTACCACTTTTTTTTATTCCAAAGTGCTTCCATGTGGTGTTACACAAATGGAGTAACTATTCTATTGCCATGATCAGAACTTCAATCTCTCATAAGTTATTCCTGCTTTTCATCCAAGAGATTCAAACACTTTTCCATTTCCTTTAAGACATTTCGATTTTCAAAATCTGGTTTTTATCACAAAATCGCGTTTGAAAATCAAGTCCAGCTTTTCTTTTTCTGAAACAGCAAATCTGTGTAACATTTAATGGTGTAAAGTACTTTTTTTTTTATTTGATACAAATCTTGATTTTTTTTTAAAACCGCAGTTATTGAAGATCTTATATTTTATAGGGTTGTAATAGAATCAAAATGTATTTCTTAAAATGCTATTAAAACTATCTAAAATTTATGTTAATTCGAAATTATTTTTTATTAAATTTATCGTGTTAGATATATTAAGATCATCTATTAATGTTCAATTGAAGTAAATACTTTTATTAATATCACTTGATCTAAAAAAAAGTATCCAAAAAAGAACAAACATAATATTTTGTATTGAATATATCATATTTTTCGTTTCCCTGTGTTGAAAAATAGGTATAGCTTCTATTTTTAAATGTGTTTTTATGCTTTCAATGCAAACATTTTTGTAGCATTTTGTATTGAATATATCAGTTTTAAATTTGAGAAAAAAAAATAACGAAAATTAAAATTTTGTGAACGACAAAGAAATTGAAATTTTTTAATACTACACCATTGACCATGTGACATGACAGTACTGCTCATTATGACTTGGACTTCCTAACCACCAATTATATATGATAAAATAAAATGCTAAAAGATTAGATAAGAGAGTTTCTTATTTTAATTCTTTTAATATTTTATTTTAATAAGATTATAAATTAGTTAATTTATATAACATCAGATATTTTTTTTTAATTATGAGCACGGTTCAATTTACATTATAATTATATCATTATTGGACACAAGACCCTTGTCATTTAGTTGAAATTTTTTTTTATATAGAAATATCCAATCTTTAACTTTATGAGTTTAAATCCTGAATTTATTCTTTAAGTTAAAGATTTGCTGAATAATTATCCTAACTTAAAGAATTAAGAGGCTTTATAGTTTCACATATTGTGACAAATCCATATATAAGGGAAACAAAAAATTAAAAAAAGAAAAGAAAAAATATTTCAGATAGGGCTTCAGCTACAAATATTATTTGATAAAGAAGAATATCTTGTAGCACCAAAGCATATAAATTGATTAATACAACTACAACTTTCTAGCTTATTATTTCCTCAACTACATAAGAAACTGTTTGGCTATCATCATAAATTATGGCCACTTTCACTGTTCCAATGAACTTTTCACCACTTCAGCTTTGCAGGGAAGTACTGCACCAAACAAGTTATTATGACACTTTAGTATAACCCAAATGAAAACTTTTTCAACTGTAACAAAAACAAGACATTGAAGTTTCCAAAGTAGTAACCTTTTCGATGAGTGAAAGATAGTATGGTTTGACCTTTTCAACATCAATCCGAGTTTTACTCTTGCTGTAAAGGTCATATTTGCTGCAGAATATGAAGTTAGAGAAAAAAAAATTAAGATATGTTTGAGCAATTATCACATTTCATTGATATATTAAAAATAGTTAAATATATTGTGAAAATTGAAATTAGTCCCATCTGGAAATCTTGAACCAATTTAGTCCCTCATATTTATAAATATGTGAATTTAGTCATTTAAACTAAATCTGTTTAGATTTATTTGACGTTTCAAAATACGTTTCTCAGCTAACATTGAAACAAATATGTCTCAAACGGTGCAAACAAATTAAAATACTATAATAAAATGTATAATTTCAAATAAACTTAATAAAGTATGATTAAAAAAACTTAATTCACGTATTTACAGAGTTGAGGAACTGGATTAATTCAAGATAAACATATTTAACCTTTTAAAAAAAGTGATCTTACTTGAAAATGTGGAGCCATTTTAGATTCTCAACATCTTCATCATTCATCAAGTGCTTATAGGCTCCTTCTCTGTGTAATGCTGCAAAACAAATCATTGGTTTGGTTCAAATAAGATTGCAAATAGTGCAGTTTGAAAGATTATGAACTTATAATCAGTTAGAAAATTTTGCTTCTGAGCTGAATAATTACCATAGAATGAATGGTATCTTATAATGAACAAAGCAGCAGAGGGTAGTGTGGTATTATTCTCCTTTGCCACCTAAGAAAACAACAAAATTAGACATTTTTCCTTCAAAATTTATGAAATAATTGCATTGAAGAATCCTAAACAAAGCAATAAAAGAGAAAAATGAACTTGGTTTTCATAGGACTTACTAAATACATGTAATCATCATGCCCCCATGACATCATCACATTGTGAAGTCCACATTTTTCTGAGTAAATCCCATGTTTAGTGTTGTATGATGGATTGTTGAAATCTGGATTTTCCTTAAAATACTGAAGTGGGAATGCAACACACGTGTCTGTCAGGTGTTTGATTTTGAATGTTTTACACAATAACATAGTTCTAAACATGTTCATTATCTGTTAAATAAAACCTATTTTGGTAAAAAGAAAGTGAGAGTGTGGTATCTGTGTTAAAAATTGGTTTGATTTCAGAAAAAAATTACCTTGTGGTGGACAATTGATTCATCAAATCTGCAACCTACTGGGAATGTGTCCCCTGAATGAACACAGTAAATGTTCAACATTAGTGAATGTTTTAACCAGAAACTGCAAAGAAAACATTAAGATATGTTCTGTTAACTATTAAGGTTCCAATCCTACATAAACACCACACATATACCTACTACAGCCCATTGAGGAAGGTCTCCGAAAGAAGGTAAATTCAGCACCTTGCCAAGATCTGCATTGATGAGAAACTCTTCAAATAATTTCCCATTTTCCAAATTAAACCAAGAACAGAAAGGATCTTGAAAATTGCATTAAAGGGTGATTAGAATGCAGAAAACTACCATGGATAAGGCCTGTTAAGTGCAACCAATCTTCATCTGGGTAATCCTTTCTTATAGCTTCTGCTGTCTGAAGCAAGTGTTCTATCTGAGGTTCATCCAAGTCAGGGTCACTCTCATCCACCACTTCATTCAGCAATTCACAACATTCCCATATGCTCATCTCTACCTTGTTCAGTTTTGCATACTCCTCTCTCATTTTCTTCACCTATGTATGAATCCAATGTTTAAATAAATACCATGTTTCATCGATAAGGTAACTTAGTGGTGAAAAAAAAATAAAAGAAAGATCGTGAATTCAATCCCCTACTAACAATTTGGTGGGTTTAGAAAATACTGATGAAAAAATTCTAGATTCAACTCTTTCACCTATAAAAAACTAACGACTAACATTTATCGATAAAAACAAAAAATTGTATGAAACATGACTTGAGATATGAGGGCAGGACAAAGTAAATGTAAATTTTGTGCTTACAAAATCAAGTGATTGGTAAGTGTGGTTTTTTCTGTAGAAATTCTCCACTCCTTCATGCCTCTCACTTTCAGTATCATGATAGGTCCTGTGGTTACAATAGATTGTTATTCATGAGATAATAATTCAAGTGTGAACATTCAAAAGTGGAGAATCTAATCACTACTTTTTTCATGATTTCACTAATCCTTAATTTTATTAGGCAAGTGAAATGACAAGTGCTATCTTGTTTGATATGTGGAAAGAGACTAAAAGCTCTATTAGTTTTTTAGGTTAGTTGCTTTTGTATAGAAAAGGTTTGAAGAACCAAAATTTGGTTTTATTTCATCTCGATTTTAAACAAAATTACATTGTTTTATATTGTAAAATTATAAAGCTGGAAACTTTCAAAAATCTAGCAAGGTATTTGAAAATGATCAAAATACCAGTTTTATCATAAAGGAATAGGGTTGAAAGGCGAGAACTTGATGGGCCAGGCCCAAATTTCATCGACAATTCAAGCCCATAAAATATAGACATGAATAAGAATTCTTATTTTCTTAGACCCCACAAAAAAGAAAAATTCTATTTTCGTCCACAATGAGAACGAGTCCCGTTGACCAAAAAACAAACCAGATAGGATGAATTCCTACAACCAAATCGCGAGATAAAAAACTTTTCCAATCCCAAAAGGAAAACAAAAACAGAAGAAAAAAGCTTAAAAATGTTTAAAGAAAATGAAAGGGAAAGAAAGTACAGGAAAAAGTCATGGATTTGAAGGATTAATTATTTTTTTTTTCCTTTTTACGTTGATTCGATATAATTTTCAAAGATGATGCAGAATTATTGAAAAAGTTTAAATAGCCAAGGGTCTCTGTCCTTATATATAAATATAAATATATTTGTCCTTACATACAAATATAAATATATTTGGATTTGGATAAGAAAAACTGGAGAAAATTATTAATGGGTGTGAAATAATAGGTTATGGAGATTGAAACCTAAATATTTGCCCAAACGAGTTGGTCTGTGGTATCAGAAATCCACCATCCAACACCAGTTCTCTCTCATTTAGTGGTTCAGTCTTTGCCTCAACTTCAGCCCCTGCAATTTTAAAAACCTATTAACTGAAAACCACACATTTTTTCTTTCCTCTTCCAAATCAAAAACTGTGTTTCATGTCCAAAAAGGACAGATTTTGCACGGTTACTGTCACCACACAAAGGTACAACAATCTTCTGCAACAATAACATAATTTGGTAAAAACATAGAAAATTACAAAAATGAATTACCAAGGTGATCATGTTGTTGGATGAGGATGGTCATGTTGAGTGGAAGAAGAGTTGGAAGAGAACGAAAAAGAAAAATGTGAGAAAATAGAATGGAAGAAGAAGAAGAAGAGAAAATTGAGGTGTGGTGTCATGGTTGTGGAAAGGTTGGAAGTATTTATAACTGGCCGGAGAGTCCTTGCCTGAGAATTTGGAGATCCCAAGTCCTTCCCTGAAAATCTTAGCTTTTCATTTTCATATTTCTGGTTTTCCATATTCAGTACATGCAAACATCTTTATCAACCTCTAACCCTAACTTTAACCTAAACAAACTACTATTTTTACACCAAAATGAAAATTCCTCTATTTTAAAACACTTGCAGATTTGCAGATAGAGACACAAACAACCACACCAAGACCCTCCCATATCCCCACATCTCCCATTTCTTATTAGTAAGAGATTCATCTTCAATCTCACATTTTTTGGTATTTTTATAATTAAAAAAATTGTATTTATATTGAAAAGTAAAATAATAAATATAAATTTTTTTCACTGCAAATATATCATTGTCTAAATAAAATTATTAACAAATAATCTATCATGAAATTCCATGTAAAAATTGGTAATTCTTTTACTATTTATTGATTATTGAATAAATTTTTGTAAGAACTTATGAAAAATCAAATGTCAGAGGATTTTGTATATGTGGGACCCATATGGAGTGGTTTATTGTCAAACTGAGTCAGCGTGAGTTGGATCACATAATATCTCCAAAAAGTGGGGTCCAGTGACGTGGCATCTAGTCAAATTTGTACCACACGTGTTGTTTTTATGCGGTGCTTCATACATCACAGGTTCCTACACCGTTTCCATTTTTTCACCACCGTTCATTTTTTTTTCTCTGCCCTCGCATTTGACACGTGTCCTTCTCAGAATCCAACACGCATATTACAATGCATTCGAGCCTTACACGTCCATGCATAATCAATCTTACGTGCTTCTTTCGTTCATCAACATGAACAAAATCAAAATAATAATAATGTTAATTCAATAAAATAAGAAAAAAGAAAAAAAATTATATATATATATATATATATATATATATAATTGTTTTGTTTTGAATATAATTTGATTTGGTTTAATAATGTAAAATGTAATAGGATATATTAATGTTATTGTCGTGTGATGAGATTATCGCGTGAACACCGGAAGTCAACCATAAATAAACATAGTTTGTGCTGACTTTTCAGACTTTTCAATGATCATTAAAATTGTAAATTCAGCTATACTAAAATTATATGTAAATAAAATGTATAAAGAAGAAAAACTTATCTTACACAAAAAAGGAAAAATGTAAGTTTTTTCTTGAATGCCTTATTTAAATTTTTGGTATATATAGATATATCATTAAATACGAAAATAGTTAAATTAAAAATAGTAATATAATAATAATAATTTAATAATTTAAAGGAATTATTAAAATCTTACATGTAAAATATAAGAAGATAAATACCTTGGAAAAATAGTTAAATTATTATTAATAAATATAAGTACCGATATTATTACTATTATTATTTACCTTAATAATTAAAAACAGTTACATAATAATAGGAAAATGTACAATTAAGAACAGTTATTATTCTTATTAACTGTTGTAATTCACAAATGATGAATCACATCTCATAATTAATGTAAATTTTGTTTTTTGATAAAGATAAGACATGGCATAAAATTAATCTATTGACTTGTCCTAAAAAATAAAAATCAAATTGAAAATAATACTTTATAAACTTTTTTAAAGTAAACATTCAAACAATATGACAAAATTAAAAGTAACCTTGAAAAAAAGAAAAAGAAAACAATATTAAATCTTAAAAGGAGCACCACGCCTCTCACGTGACATTAGTTACATTGGTTTAATATCAAGTTGCGGTCTTAGTTGAAATTTTATATTATTTAATACATAAAAAATATAGGATAAAATAAGATATTAGTCAAATAATAAAATTAATCAATAAATTAAATACAAAAATAATTAAAGATAGTTAGGTACTGAATGGTCATTTATCACTAATCAATTTCTTAAGTAACTCTGAAAAAGTTTTCTGAAGCTTCCATTTCTTTAACTAATTTTTACACTTCATCATTAATTATATGACTAAGACATCTCAATTAAGATAATCTCTGGCTACTAATTAATCTTATATTCTACTATCTCTTATCTCCTTTGATATTTTAAACCTTCCTTGATAAATAAAACAAAATTTAAATATATATAAAAAATTACATTTTTCTTTTGGAAATGGTATATATTTTAAAATTATAACATCACAAAAATCAGATAAAAATGATGAACTATTTTTTTATTTATAATATATTTATTTCATTAAATTTTCTCCCGTGTTAATAAAAATTTCATTAAAAGTCTTGATTCAAAAATACAACAACATTCTTCTTTTAATATTGAATCAAGTTTTTTAATTTTAAAAATACAACAATGTAAATTTTCAATTTTCTTTAAAAGAAGGAACAATATCGCAATTCTTTCGTAAATTGAAAATAAGTTCTTAGGTATAAATTAGAAATATACATTATTACATAAAAATTAAACAATCAATATTTGTTAACAATTTTATCCTTAGCAGAGGAAAAATATTCACACTAATGTAATTAAGGTTATACAAGTAAAAAAAAACACTAATAGTTTTTTCATTGTTAAAATATTACACAGTTACACTCTCCTAAACAGTTTTTTGAAGGTTAAAAATTATAAATAATAGGTCAAGAAATCGTGTTAACCAGTTTTAGGTATTTAAAAAAATCTTAAGAATTAGTTTCTTCGAATTAATGAATTACACCAACTTACAAAATAAACTACCGGATATTCAATATAAGAATGAATTATAATAATATAAAAGCAAACTATGTTTTTTTTTTTTTTTTTTATCAAAAGTCACTATCTACAGCGCAACTTAAAATCAATATCCAAGAAAGTTGCATGGTATTGTCCACTAACTACACCACAACTTCAAATGTCTCTCTCTGTACAAAAATGCTAGGAAAAATAATAAAAACTTGAAAATTGAAAAAAAAAACTATGAAAATGTTTATTCTTTATTTAAAAATATTGTTTATTAAAAATATAGCTTAAAATTTAATTTAATTCTAATTTATACTTTTAAAAATTATTTATTATACTAAATTATTTCAGTTTTTTTTTTTATATTTTATTATATCAATTAAATCATTCTGTAATTTTTTTTTCAATACAAACAACTCTATCTCCTACCTTCTTTCTGTTATTCTTCTATCTCTGAAATTCATCTCACTATAAAGAAGGTCGTTTTCTCCTTTCCTAATCATACTTCAATTCCACAAAATTTGGTGTAATATATATATATATATATATATATACATATATATATATATATATATATATATATATATATATATATATATATATATATTTGTTTTTTTATCTATTGC
>Ga0214542_1013008_pt1 | contig 10286 bp, 3 predicted proteins | sample CNSS1metaG_FD_160096 | JGI IMG/M metagenome (GOLD analysis project Ga0214542, IMG submission 160096) | Root nodule microbial communities from cowpea collected in UCLA plant growth center, Los Angeles, California, USA - CNSS1 | ecosystem: Host-associated > Plants > Roots > Nodule | place: USA...
GCCACCCCCCGCCCCCCCCCCTCCCCCCCCCCCCCCCCACGTCGTACCGCCACTTCACACTGCCACCCCGCACTACCATCGCCGCTTGCCATGGTTGGAAGAACAAAAGAAACCTCTTTTCCTCTTCTTCGCAAATGCTAGGGTTTCTTTCATCATCTTTAGCCTCCACTACGCAAGAGCAACAGAGGTGCCGTCGCGGTCCACCTCGAGTCCGACCAAGGTTGTCGTTCGTCACCGCACTTGTGTCCAGAGTCGCATCCTACACCGCTGGCAACCTTCTCTTCTCCATTTGTTTCCTGATTGGAAACCACCATGACAAGACAGTGTGCGGCCATTCCTCCATCTTCGCAACAAGGCTTCCTTACATTCTGCTTTTTATTTCTGTCGTGAGGATGAATTTATGCATTGGATGAAGATAAAAATGGAGGTGAATCTGTGTGAAGAAGAATGGAGGTTGGAGTTGGATTTTGGACTTCTTTTATGCATGTATGAGGATGAAGATTTTGTGTTTAAATGGAGGACGAGGCTCTGTTTGGTGGACAATATGTTGTCTATTATGTGGTGGTGGGTTGTGTGTTTCAAAGGTGGTAATGGCCATGATGAGTGGTGGTGTGTTATGATGGGCGGAAAGGTTTGGTTTGTGGTGTAGAGGGGATGGAGGTATGGATTTTATTATCATGTTCCCGTTATGGAAAAGGTGATGGTGTCCTTGTTAACGGAGGGGAAGAAGAAATATATCAGAAGAGTGTGTTCTGAGTGTGTTTTGGTTATCGGAGAAAGAGAGGTAAAAAAATGGAGATAACTATGGTGATAATGAGTGTTATGGGGAGGATGATGGAGTCTTCTGTGTATACGGTGGAGATGGTGTTCTCGGTATTGTTTTGGTATCTCTCCCTCCTCCTAAAGTGGAGTTTTTTTCTTCAAAGAAAAAAGATCATGATCCCCCTTCTCCGTGGTCCTCCTTGTCCATTTTAATGAAGGTTGTTATCTTGGGTGCAAACCTTGTCACTGTATTTGTCCATGGGTCATGAGGTCATGAGTAATAAATGAATGGTGATGTATCAAAACAATGGAAGCGTGGAAGGATGTCTACAGCCTGAATGTGAGGGTGCGGTTGTGATGTGTGCAAGAAAAAGTGGCATTGGGAAAGATAGTGAAGTGATTTAGTGGAAAAGTGAATGGGTTTTTTAGTGAGAAAAGTGAGTTAGTTGGAAGAAAGAGAGGAAAGGTGGGTGTGACAGAAGAAGATAAATTAAAGATGGGTATGTGAGTTAAGGGATAACTGGTAAGGAGAAGAAAAAAAGAGGGACACATGGCAGCTTCTGAGTGGAGGGATTTTAGGTGTGTAAAAAAAAGAAAAAATAGGGAGTGTGAATGTAGAAACATGGGTTATTATCTTATTTATAAATAGGTTGAAAAGTAACAAAGGAGGTGTCAATAACAGAAGTTGGCTCTTAGTTCATTTGAAAACAGTGGCGGAGTATTATTGATGCAGTTTGAAATTTTTTTTACAATATATATTTTGATTTTTTTTATTATAGATATTTGTATTTTGATTTTATTTTGTTATAAATATTAAATCAAATATTTTATTTCTTTTATAAACATAATAATTAATACTAATAAATAATAAAATATAAAATTAAATATAATAAAAAATAAAGATTAAAAAGATTTATCAAGATATTTTATATTATTTGTTTTCATTATAGATTGTGTTTTTTATAAATTGTTCTCATATTTCATTCTCATTTGTTTTATTTTGTTTCTGAAAAGAAAAAGATCTCTTATTTTTTCTCTTATTTTTTCTCTTATTTCTCCTTTATTCTCTTTCATCCTCGAGGAAGACAAGAAGAAGGTAATTCTTTCGTCTCATTTGGTAGTGAAATATTAATTCAATAATTTATTTAATGAGCCACTTTTATATGTTTATGCCTTGAATTTCTTACAAATTATTCTCATCTTCCATTCTTACCTATTTTCTTTTGATTCTAAAGAGAAAAAGATCAATTATTTTTACTTTCATCTCTCGACTGTTCTCTTCCATCCTCGAAGAAATAAAGAAGGTAATTCTCTTTTATCTCACTTGATAGTGAAATATTAGTTTAATAATTTATTTAATGAGCCTCTTTTATATTAATTTTTTAGTTTATCAACATAGAAGAAAAAATTATTGTACTGTGTGTTTTTTATAATTGAATTTTAAGTGTGGTTTGATTATCATCGAATTTTCTTTTGGTCTTTATGTCTCTCAATTTTTTATTTAGATTATGATAAATCATTTTTTTAGTATTTGTTTTAAATAGGTATATTGATGAAGAATAAAAGAATAGATTCATTTTCTAAATGTGATAAAAGGGAATCTACGCGTGAAGATGAAAACAGGACAAATTCAACTCTTCCAGATATTCTGAAGCATGATACTAATGTTCCAATTGTTCAATCAGAGGAGCCCCCTTTTAAGGTTCAAAAAATTATATGTGAGGAGTTTCATATTAATTCTTTGGAACATGATCCAGGAAAACGTCTTCAAATATGGGAATATCCAATGAGTCAAAGAGATGAGATTCAGAGAGCTTATTTAAAAATGCGTCCATATCAAATGCAACTTGAAAACTATCCTTATTCTAAGGAAAAACATCCAAGGAGATTTCAATCTAGTTGGTTTAAAATGTTTCCTTCTTGGCTAGAGTATTCCCCGGCTAATGATGAAGCTTATTGTTTGGCATGTTATCTATTTAGTTCATAGCCATATGGTCGTTTTGGATCAGATGTGTTTACTAAACAAGGTTTAAGATCAATGAGAAAGGTTAATGCGGGAAAAAGATGTGCATTTCTCAACCACATTGGAGATAGTCCTTGCTCACTGCATAACAGTGCAATGAAAGCTTGTGAAGACTTGTTGAATCAATCTATGCACATTAATAACATTATAAATATTCAAAGTTCAGAACAAGTCTGCAAGAATCGTTTACGGCTCAAAACCTCTATTGACACAATTCGTTGGCTAGCATTTCAAGCTTGTGCATTTAGAGGCCACGAGGAAACACCAAAGTCAAGTAATAGAGGTAACTTTCTTGAAATGATTAAACTTCTAGCATCATATAATGATAAAGTGGCACAAGTTGTGTTAGAAAATGCTCCGTATAATGCTAAGTATACTTCTCATCATATTCAGAAAGAAATCTTGCACATTTTCTCTAGAAAAGTAAGAAGTCACATTCGAGAAGAAATTGGAGATTCTAAATTTTGCATAATTGTTGATGAAGCACGTGATGAATCTAAAAAAGAGCAAATGGCTATTGTTTTGAGATTCGTAGATAAGGATGGTAATATAAAAGAACGATTTTTTGATATTGTGCATGTTAAGGATACAACAGCCGCCACTCTAAAAAAAGAATTGAGTGTCGTTCTCTCTAGGCATAATCTTGATGTTTCCAATATCCGCGGTCAAGGGTATGATGGTGCTAGTAATATGAGGGGAGAATGGAATGGGTTGCAAGCATTATTTCTCAATGATAATCCTTATGCTTATTATGTGCATTGTTTTGCTCATAGACTACAACTTGCTTTGGTGGCTGTTTCAAGAGAGGTCATTCTAGTTCATCAATTTTTTTCAAATTTGGCTTTTATTGTAAATGTTGTGTGTTCCTCTAGTAAACGTCATGATGAGTTACAAGCTATTGAATTAGATGGAATAACTCAATTGTTAGAAATGGGTGAACTTGAAACTGGTAAAGGAAAAAATCAAATTGGCACTTTAAAACGAGTTGGTGATACTCGTTGGAGCTCGCATTTTTATTCCATTTGTAGTATGATGAAGCTATATAATGCATCTTGTCTGGTTCTTCAAAAAATTATTGTTGATGGATCAACTTATTCTCAAAGGGGTGATGCTGATGCTACATTGAATATGTTGTCTTCATTTGATTTCGTATTAATTTTACACATGATGAAAGAGATTATGGGAATTACTGACGGTCTTTGCCAAGCTTTGCAGAAACAATCTCAGGATATATTGAATGCTATGCAATTGGTTTGTTCTACTAAAATTTTGATTCAAAAGTTGAGGGATGATGGTTGGCAAAATCTATTGAAAGGTGTGGTATTCTTTTGTGAACAACATGACATTGATATTCCTGATTTTAATTCTACTTATGTTGCACGTCATAGACATTCTCGACATCAAAAAGATCATGTCACTATGGAACATCATTTTAGGGTGAATATATTTCTTGTTACAGTGAACAAGCAATTGCAAGAATTAAATGACAAGTTTAGTGAGCAAACAATAGAACTTTTAACTCTAAGCAATGCTTTAGTTCCTAAGGATGCTTATAAAGCTTTTAACATTGAGGATATATGCACTCTTGTGAACAAATATTATCCTTTAGATTTTAGTGAGCAAGAAAAGATTAGTTTAAAATTTCAACTTCAACATTTTATTATTGATGCTCCTAACCATCCAGATTTGAAGAATTTATCAACCATGCTTGAATTATGTCAATCTTTGACAGGAACAGGAAGGTCAAGGACATTCTACTTGATTGATCGTTTAATTCGTCTTATTTTAACTCTTCTTGTCTCTACAGCTACAACAGAAAGATCATTTTCTGCAATGAAGATTATCAAAACAAGATTGCAGAATAAAATGGAAGATGAATTTCTTGCCGACAATATGATTATTTACATTGAAAAAGAAATAACTGAAAATTTTAGTTCTGATTCAATTATTGATGAGTTCAGGGATCTGAAGGAATGAAGGGCAATCTTTTAGATATTTGTGATTTCTTTTTTAGTTATCGTTATACTAAGTTATGAATTCATTTTTATTGTGTTAGTGACAATAATGAAATGTATAAATTTTGGATGTATTATTTGGGCTCCCCCAACAATGTTGGTCAAGATCCGCCACTCTTTGAAAAGAGAGGGGAAGGAAATGATGGGATGTTCTCTATAAAAAACAAAAAGATTAATAAAACTTAAAATTAAATTTTTTAACTCCTAATTTAATTAGACAAAAATTGTGATTGAAAGGATGCTTAGATAAAACATGATCAAAATTATGTGTACATAATATTTCAAAGAGATTAAACAAAATATACCTTCATTATTTTTTTTAGCTTTTTAGAATATTTTCCATTTTTCAAGATCTTTCCCTTTTTTTATTTTTAGAAATAATTTTAGATTATCTGGACAAAATTGGGTGTTTACAAAAAGTTTGCGCTAGAAAGTTACATCTCCATACTAGGCCTAGCTTTCTTAGTATAGGTCCATTCAAATAAAAACTCCAATATATATATATATATAAACTAAAATAGATTGTATGTTATCCGGTATGTTTCAAATGTGAATTGCATTGTTCAACAACCCTTGGAAGAAGATTCAAGGAAGGAAATAATTGGAAAGTAAATAGATAGACCTCAGTTGATGTTGAGATGGTTTCTACCACGACCCTTGGAAGAAGACTCTAAAACGAGAGTAGTCCTTACTTAAAACTCACCCTCAAGATAATAAGACTCGAAGAAATAGACAATTTCGTTTTTCACAATTCTTGTCAGAATTTTAAATAACTATCGTCTCTCTTCCTTCTTCTTTTCCTCCCTATTTAGGTTTCTCTTTTCTTTAGGTTAGAAATAACTTTTACTTCCTCTCATGAAATTTATATTTGTAGAAAATGAATTTTTAGTATCTGTTACCTACCCACAATTATAAATTTTATTAATAGTTAATTATAAGAAAAAAATAATTAAAATGAATTGAGCTTCTCAAAGAAGTTAAATTTCTATTTGTAGACTTCAGTCTCGCATCACCATGATCAAGTCTTAGAGTGTCATTTATGTATTTGTGAGTTAATATCATAAATGTTGGTTTGTTTTAGAATCGCAAAGGAACAGTGATGTAATTCTTATTTATTACAAGATATATAGTTGATATATTCATTAAGTCTCTACTAACAAACAAGTTTGAAATGTTGAGAATGAAACTTGGTGTTTAGGACTATTATTTTATTTTATTATTATTTATTTATATTTTTAATAAATAAAAGTTAGTTTCATATTTTTTAAGAATTAAACAAATCCTCATTGAATTCGTTATAAACGTGACCAACATTGTATGTTGTAAATTATTTGATTCCCTTAAAATAGCCAACTCATTTAAAATTCTTCAATTGCTGCAACATAAATAGGTAGAGTTTGATTTTTTTTTTTTTAAAGTTGATACATTTTCATCAATTATTATTATTCACTCTTGCTTATTAATTAATGTTCTATCTTCAACTAATTTGCAAATGAAGAAGCTCAATTGTAAGACATTATTTTGGTTACTCGTAATGTAGTAATATGAATTTTATTTCTGACAAATAGCATTTTTTTCTCTATTTTTTCTGAACCAATGAAAGAAGTAATTTAATAAATACTGTTTTTACATCCAACTATTTATGATAAAAAATTGAATGTTCAAATTAAAATTGTTTCCTCTTATAAAGTAATCTTCCATATGCGTCACTTTTATTATATCTTATTTTAATAAATGAAATACACTATGAACACATATTTACATGATAAACACATATCTAATCATGCATACCACATTTTTATGTTGACAAAATATTTTATTATTATTATTATTATTATCCTTATTTATAAATGAATATAAATAAATCAATTTTTTAAAATAATTTCAAGGTATGTTTCTAAGTTTTTTCAATAATGTTTTATTGATTTAATAAGGACTTAAGTGCAATTATTTTATATTTACTGTAAATTTGAAAAAAAAATTAGACGAGTAATCTCATACATGAGTTTATGAATACATTGATTAGATGAGTATTAGCAAAATATATTTTATGAGTTTGTCGATACACTAATTAGACGACTGTAACAATATACATTAGACGAGTCTGTTCATATATATATTAGACGAGTCTATTAATATACATTAGACTACTCTATCGATTATCTAATTAGACAAGTCTTGTGATACACATTTAGATAAGTCTATCAACACAATGATCAGACGAGTCTAACAATACAAATTAAATGAGTGTGTTAATTAAACAACTCTATTTATGAAGTTAATTAAGAAGATTTTTAAAAATATTATCCACACCTCGGTGAAAAATGTTAACTATTAGGATTAAAAAGAAAAACACACACACCAAAAACTTTTTGGTGGATTTAAATTAACCTCTTCTTTTGTTAAAATAAGATGTTAGTGGATATCAATAAGGGTGATGATCATGATAACTAAAATATTTGAATATTGCAAGAATAATTTATTTTTTTATGAAAATAAGATAATATATCATAAAAAAATGTAATAGGCTGCCATTTTGGCTGTAATAGGGTGGCACAAAATTGGTTTTCAAAATCTGGAACACGTTACTCGTAGGCTGTCATTTTTGCATTAATGATAGGGGTGAGCTTATTTTGGGATATTAAAAAATAAAAGAAAATGATATATATGATAAAAGAAAATTTTATCATTAGATGGTTTGTAATTTGTCAAGAAAGATTGCACAAGGTTTTCATTTTAGTTCACAAAAGATTATACGAGATGGCTTGTAAGTCCACACAAAATTGCACAAGTATATGTAGTTGTCACAAAAAATTGCACGATAAGTATATATAGTTTTGTTTACAAAAAATTGCATAAGAAGGTTGGTTTGCAACTTTGTTCACAAAGAAGTGTATGAAAGTTTGCAATTTTTTCCAAAATAATTGCATGTTGAGCAATAACACATTTTCTTGACTATTCATAGATGTAGACATTGAGGTGTTAAACCACGTTAAAATTTCTTATGTGCTTTTACTTATAGTTCTACTATTATTTATGGGTGTGCTTATGCTGAAGAGATTATATTCTTATTGCGTGATTCCTAACAATTGGCGGTGGTGGCTCTTTATTGTAAAGCCTAACCTGGAGAGAAAAGAGAAGAGGGGAGTATGTTAGTTCTATCATGAATATGTTTGCCCCTTCTCCTTAAGCATGAAAAGCGTATGTTGGTTGACAGTATTCTACCTTTATTTTTTCCTGTTTCTTGCTTTCCAACCTTCTTTTCTTGTGAAACAAAATTTAAATAGTGATAAAAGTCTGGCGAAATTATGATAGAGTGGATGCCTTTTCTTTGTTTGAGTTTTATCTTGAGTGTGAACTTCAAGTGACGTCTCCGCTTCAATAATCTCAGAACCTTCTTCATTCATCTCTGTTTATTCTCATCCAATTGGCTTAAGTTTTCAATTGCTTAAGTCTTGAACCCCGTAATTCGCAATTTCCATTTACTTTCAAATTGTTTCCTTCTTTAAGTCTTCTTGAGGTGTTATCATTGTGTTTTTATTTAATCGAAATATTTTTGAATCTAAGTATATCTAGTTTACTTGATTTTCATAGTCGAATTGAACAATGCAATTCGCATTTGAACCACACTTGATAGTTTACAATGCATTTTAGCTTGTATCAATAATGCCCCTTTATACAATTGAACAATGCAATTGTTTCTTTCATTTTTGGCCAAAACAAACAATTGTTACAAGGGATAATTTCTCTCATAACACTTATTAATTAACGGTTTAAACTTTTTTTTAACAAAATCACTACTAAAATGGACTCAATTACCATTTGAAGAATCAATAATTACAAAATCTTATAATTCAATAATTTTTTTAATATGAAATATCTTTTTTTTTTATAGTGGATACTAAGTGAATTAGAATTTTTCACTATTTTTTTCAGTAAAATATAATTATTTTCATTTTATCTTCATTATTATTTTAATTGATATTTTAAATATTTTTAAAGTTCTCTTTTAGTATATTAACTCGTTGTTTTTATAAAAATCAGCATGACTTTAATACTTTTGTATTACATTTTGACTTTAACAAATTAATGGATATAGGTTTTGAAAAATTGGTATATAAAAACTAAGATCAAAATATTTAATTCAGAAGGTCACACCAGGTATTAAAAAAATAATAAGAATGATACATATAAAAAGACATAAAAATTAAGCAAATTTATTTTATCAAAATATTAAACACTCTTAATACAAGAGAAAATTATATTTATTTTATTGTTTGCTAGCTATAATATTTTGCAGTTTTCAAAACAAAATTGGATTTATTTTCGATTGTTAGATTGAACTTTACTCTTTTTCTGCGATGAAGTATATTTTTCGTATCACAAATTCATATATTTTGTTCACATTCTCTTATTTAAACAAACGAAAGAAAGTGAAAAGTATAAAAAGATGGATATAAAAAAAATAACAAAAAAGAGCAATCCTGTATTTTATGGTTTCAAATCTTTGGAAAGCAATATTTAAAATTTAACTTTAATGTCTTCAAAATATTTGAAATCTGTTTGTATTTATTTACATTACTTATTTAAACCTATTATAAATAGAAAAATTACACTATAAGTTTCATATTTTTTTACTAGAATGTGTATATACGTGCACAGTTAAAAAAATTTTAATATGAAAAGGATTTTAAAATAAAAAATAATTGTTCATAAAAAGATATATAAAAGAATAATAAATAAAACAAAAACATGATCAGTTTCTAAAGATTGGGGTACTACTACATTCGTATCGACAAAATTAGCGATACAATGGTATTGATAGTAATAACAGTGAACATCTTGATAGTAGTAATGACAATGGTGCATTAGTTTAAGATAAAGAAGAAAGTAGGTTTCGTTTTTTTGAGAGAAAAAAGAGAGTAGATGTGAGATGAAGAAAAAACAATTTGTAACCTAGTTAGAGAAGAAGAATAGCAGAGATAGTTTTTAACTTATCTATGCTTTTACCTTATTAATACTTTTGCCATAAATATGTCTCACATTTGTTTTTTGTTTCTTCATTTCTTCATGTATGGTTTAACCTTAAATTTTTATATTCTTAGGAGTTAAATGAGACTTTAAGTAACATTTTTCTATAATTTTTATTCACGATAAAGGTTACAATTTCAAAGTTATGGATGAATATAATTCTTTACTGATTGAATCTGACATAAGACCGTTAGCTTTTATTGATCCAGAAAAAAGTGAGTTATTTGGTACACTTTTTTACTAGAGCTTTTATGGTGATTAAGTTCTTTTTATTTTAGATGTTTTTATTTTCTATTTATAAAAGTTATATGCTTAACACGAAATAAATCTCAATTAGATTTGAGTTTCTCACCATCATATACACGCTATCATATTATATATATATATATATATATATATGTATATATATGTATGTATATATATATATATATATACATATATATACATATATATAT
>Ga0214542_1013010_pt1 | contig 10286 bp, 5 predicted proteins | sample CNSS1metaG_FD_160096 | JGI IMG/M metagenome (GOLD analysis project Ga0214542, IMG submission 160096) | Root nodule microbial communities from cowpea collected in UCLA plant growth center, Los Angeles, California, USA - CNSS1 | ecosystem: Host-associated > Plants > Roots > Nodule | place: USA...
TTTTTTTTATATATATATATATATATATATATATATATATATATATATATATATATATATATATATATATAATAAAGAGAATTATCTCTTTTTGGAGTTTTCATTTTATTTCCTATTCTATTCTTTAAATAACTTTTCTTTAATATAACCGTTTGTTTTCAAATTTAACCATATTTTAAAATTAGAATAAATATTTAAAATAAAAAAAAATACTATCTATAATAAAATTGCAAAATTTAATTATATTTTTCTATAAAAAAACTATATAATAAAATTATAATTTTATATTGTTTTATAATAATAATTTTATTAATTTTTATTAAATGAAAAAAGTAAATACATCCAATAGCGTATGTGTATTTACTATTTTAAAATAAACTAAATCAGTTTTAAAAATATATTTAGACTAACCATGTTATTTATACAAAGTATTCATTAGCATGGAGAAACCGTTTGACCATTTTTAATGAAACCTTATCTCTTAATTACAGTTTTTCTCCTCATTCACAATAAATATAATCCTTAAACCTTATTTAAGAAAATTCAGTACAGTATCACTTATATAAACTATATATTAGTTTTACAAACCTTTTTATATAATCATTCAAATACATTTTAATCATTTATGAAATTCATAATTCAAATAACTGTGATTTTTATAAGATCCTCAAGGATCATGTATGAAACCATTTATCTATTATTTTAAAATAGAAAATTCAAATTAGAAAATCCACTTAAAATCTTTATCCAAGCAAATTCACTTTAGTTCTAACTTGACTATGTTAGAAGTAAACTTTAAGCCTAACTCAACTCTACAAAGACCGGCTTGTAAGGTGAGGTTTGTACCTCGCTCATATTATGAATTGACATGATCTCTAGTTGATGTAAATCTTCAAACATCTTCTCCTCTTCTAAACACACTATAAATTTTCCTTAACTGTGATAACATAAATCATTGACAACACAACACGAGACAACAGAAAAAGACATGATTGAATGCTTTAACTGATCCACAAAACCTAAAACACAACCACGTACGCCATTGATGTCTTAAACTCGAATTGGTTGACGACAGGTGTGGTTTCACTTTACAACTATTCAACGATGGTTAGCATCGCTTTTGAAATCGAATATCTAATGAAGAAGGCAATTAAGAGATGGAATCTATTAGTCATTATTAAAAACAGGATTAAGGAAGATTATTGAAAGAAGATAGTTGTAGGTCTTTAGTCGCATAATTTAACCTTAGAACTTTCAATTTAGGATACCCATGATGGGCACAACCTACCTTTGTCACTTTCCCTCCTTAAATATATTTTTTCACCAATAACTCTCCATGATGTTCATTTTGCACCACCCCACCATAATATCTAATTAATTAATTAATCAAATTATGAATCTCGTGACTTAATTGTCATTAGCGGTTAAGCAATGCAATTATGATTTTTGTAGTCCAACTTCTCTTCTTTCATTCACAAATCATCACTCTTGCCTTTAATGTTGCGTATCTCTACAAAAGAAAAATAGTAATGAGTTTTTTTTTTTTTTTAAGTCGTAATACTATTGCTATAAAGTATTTATGTACTTTCTTAATGACTCATTTATACTGAAAACATGTTAATAGAATGCGGAAAAGAATATATAGATTATTCAATTACTATATTATAAAAGCAACCATTAGGGAGAGTTAACTTTAAACGAAAAATATTGAAAATAGTAAAAAACTTTCAAATAAAAAATATAAATAAATAAAACATAAGTAATAAAAAAAAGTAGAAGCAGAGAAAAATAAATCTATCTTCTCCCTTTCGGGTTAATATTAAAAAAAAAGTCCTTATAAATTTTTATTTACATTAATAAAATTATGAAAGTTTAAATACACAAAAGGTAGAGTGGAACTAATAAAAAAAGTAAGAGAAAAAAATAAAAAAAAATTAAAATATTTTTAGTAATTGAAATTACACTACTGGAAAAAGTTTCATTAACAATTAATTGCAGTGACAAAAGATTGTTAGTCACTGTAGTGACCAATTTAGATACCAATTTACAAAATAATAAATTATTGATTATTAAAACAGTTATCATTATAAATAAAAAATTATAATTGATCTCTAAATTAGTTTCTAAAATTTAGCTACTAAGATTTTAGTTACCAAAGTAAATTGGTCATTAAACATTAGCTACTAAAGTTTTTGCTACCAAAAGGATTTGGTTTCTAAATTAGTCTCTAATTAATTAGTGACCAATTTAGCAATTAATTATAATTTTTTATTCATAATAATGATTATTTTAGTAATCAATCATTTTTTTATTTTGTAAATTAGTATCTAAATTGGTCATTACAGTGACTAATAACTTTTGATCACTAAAATTAATTATTAATGAGAAAATTTTAACTAATTGAATGAATTTGAGAAAGAAAATGAGTATAAAAACCCTAGACCACAAAATGTTGTTATCTAAAGTATGAATATATTAATGTTATAGAAATAATAATGTGACTTTTAACTTTAAAATCATAGCATTTGAATGATTAAAATAATATTTGCTATAGTACTATAGCTGTACCGAAATTAGAGAAACAGGTAAGATGGGTTTGGAAGTGATGTTAATGTACCTATTCAGTTGCGGAAAGGTTATGATGTTTGCTTTCACCTATTGAGTTACTTATGGTTTTCAAATACTCTTATGATTCGTGCTTCCATCTTAATGCTAAGAACGACACTTAATGTAATGATGAAGAAAGACACTGAGTTACTTACGATTGTCTCCCAATGATCAAAAAAGAAAACAGTTCAGAAAAGCACACGACACCAACAACAGATGCTAATATAATAACTAATTCAAATTAAGGGATCCAATTTAGTTCTTTACAATATCAAATCCCATTTATTTTACTTCCATTAATTGCATGTAGAATGATCACCAATCATACAACTAATTAAACTTACTAGGAGGATTTATTTATCGATAATATCTACTTAATATCATTTATATTTAAATTCATTGATGAGAAATCTTTATTTTTAGAAATATCTTTCGTATAAATATGTTTGAGATATCATAAATATATATTATATATTTTTTTATAAATATATATATATATATATATATATATATTAAAAAAATAAAACAAAAAGTTATTTCATTTAATATATCTCTTATATCTTTTATATTGTCAAAAATTTTATAAATTTTATCAGTAGTGTTAAGAGTCATCGTTCTTAAGAGATTTGTAGAATGAAAAATAATTCTTCACAAGTCATTATTTAACTTCAGTGATGTAGTTATGACTAGTAAAAATGTAAAATTATGTAGAGAGACTATATTTACGAAAAGTTGTGGAGGGAAACAATGATATGTTGTCTGAAAATTCCACCATGGTCCAAATCAAAATGCAAAAGAAAAAAGAGGCAAAGAAGACAAAAGTAAAATCATGCTTGTTTATAGGTGTTTCACAAATGATTCTTACTAGGATCATGAAGTCACCCAAAAAAGTTTTGGGATTATTTGAAAGGAGAATATGAAGGAAACGATCAAAAGGTTAAGGACATGAAAGTTCTAAACTTGATATGTGAGTTTGAGGCGAAGAATAAAAGAGTTTGAGACCATTAAAGAACACTCAAACAAATTGTTAGAAAAGAAATCTCCAAATTATATACTCGTTGAGAAAATTTACATATTGCTTTTTGGGAAATACACAAGATTGGTCTACAACTACTTTGACATAAGTGATACATACCTAGGGATGTCAACGGGGCGGGTAGGGTACGGGTAGTAGTCCCCCGTACCCATACCGTACGGGTATCTATTATGTGGGTACCCGCATATTTTTTTAAAATTCACGGATATCCACGTGTTCTCACGGGTATTTATAAAAATAAAAATTTAATATTTAATGACAAATTTTAACTATAAATTAAAATAAAAATACAATGCATAACATTTATAAATTTCAAACAAAGTACACATAACCCATTTAAATAGTGTTGAATGATAATTTACAAATAGATGAAGATTTCTTAAAACCAAATGATAAAAAATAACCAATTCAAAATCAATGTGATAATATTTTAATCATTTTTTTAATATTTTAATTTTTTTTTTAAATTTAAATTAGAGTATAGCGTGTACGTGTATCCATGCGTACAGATACTATGATACCCGTGTTCGCTCCGTTAATATGCAGGTATAAGAAATACCCGTACCCGTTACCCACAAGTATCGTTTTATCCGCAGATACTCGTTGGTACAAATTTTTTTGACATTCCTATACATACCTTACAAACACAAGTGCAATGAAGATTAATAAGAGAATATCATGTAGTTGAAGGTACTTTATATTTCATACTGGTAAAGGTACTTTTGAAGTCAAGAACAACATGAAGGAACAAATACAACAATGTATAAGTTTTTTAATCTTGTCCCTATTGTAAGAAAAATATTTATCAACACAACAAGTGTTGGTGGCGGCTAGATGCAGAACGCCATAGATGTTGTCATTTGAAAAATGTGAAAAAGATATGCAAATCGCAAGATCTCAAATAAGATGTCAAGATTGTAGAGGAATAATGAAAAATAAACTACTTGCAATATCATGTGTTACGACAAACAAATATACAAAATGTTGGCTTATAGATAATAGTTGTACAAACCATATGACTCATAATTGAGCATTTTGAAAGTAAACATTGATAATGGAAAATGTAAAAGATACAAACAACTTATAAGTATTCAAAGTTCATAAGAAAATAATTGATCTACTTTGAATTTGATGAAGGAAGTATTAACTTTAAATTATATTTCATAAAAAAAAAAACTATTTTAATTATTATTTAGATTTAGAAAAATCAAAATTGAAATATTGTAAATATTTATATTTTATTATAATTTTCTCTATATAGAATAAAAATAATAAAATAATAACTAATATATCTATTATATCTCCTATGTTCAAAATTCCTAAAGATCCTAACATTGTTGAACCTATGAAAAACAACGAGATAAATATATTTAGAAAAAATAAAACAGAAAGAATTTAGCTACCAATGTAAATTATACTATTTTTGACATATGTGAACTAAATTTTATTTTATTGAATTCATGTTTTTTTTTTCAGTTTATATAATGATTTTTTTATTATAATATTATTATTTAGTAATAACTTGTTTTTAATTTTTTAATTGCTGATTAAAAAATAAAAAAACATCAATTATGATTGTTTAACATTAAATAACTTTTTTAATTTATAATTAAATTTGGTAATAATTGTAATATTTTATTTAACTAAAAAAATTAAATTTCCTAAATTTAAGTTGACTTATTGAAAAATAAAATAAATTAAAGATAAAATAATATTATTTCAAATTTAATATATTTGAATTTCTTATCTGAAAATTTTATTATTTTAAATAACGGTTCCATTTCATTAACACCGCACAAATGTTTACATCACCTCAGTTTCACTTCTTCTTTTTTTACCTTTATCTCCTTCTTTATTAATATTAAACTTCTTTTTTTTTAAATAATTATATTACTCTTAAAAGTGAATGTCAAGCATCGCATCGTATTACGTGTTAAAAAACATTTCTCTTTAAATAAAAGTCAGAGAAGTAAATATTTTGAGTTATAAAGAAATAATTTTTTCAAAGATAAAACTTGTATAATTAAGATTGTGAACCGAGTATGCAGCTTAATTTAAAAGATTTAAAGCATAATTAATTATAAAAAAAATAGAGTAGTGATTAGGGATAAGCAAACAGTGGTCACGGTTACGGAAGGAAGCAATAACAGTGTGATGTGCATGGTGGCCGAAATAATGATTGTATTATTGGTCCACAAAAGGTGTTTCTGTACCTCAAATCAATTATCATAAAAAACGCATCATTCCTTCAAAAATTATCCTCTGCTTTCACATATCAATTATCCTCTTTTTTAATTATTCACACAAATTAAACATTCAGATTTAACCGTTCTATTTTAATTTTTATAATTATATTTTTAAAATTCTAAAATTAGTTAAATTAGTAATTTAATTTTTATTTAAGTTTTTATTCATTTTGTTTTTTATTTTATTTCTTTTACATAGTTGAATCTCTATGTTTCTAAAAAAAGACTTAAGGACGATTCAGTAAAATAAATATAGGAAACAAAATAAACAGAAAAATACAAAATGTAGGACCAAATTATTAATTAGGTTTTTAAAATGATAATAATTGTAACAACAATTCCTTTATTATTTGTAGTCCTAAATTTGGATGCGAAATTGAGATTTGTATGTATTTTAAACTTTAAAATTTGTATACAATTTTATTCAAATTTAAAAAATAGATGATATAATGTTTTGATTTTATCTTTCTTTATATGTTAAATGATATCTGAGGTTAACATTTGAATCGGATTCATCTCAAATCGTGTACACAGTCAAATATCATCCTTTTGGATAGGTCAGAAAACTAAATTAACGTAGCAGATTATATCATTTTAAAAGTTTGATGACCAAACATCTCAAAAATTTGGAGTAAAATCGAATTTCAAATATTTTAATAAAATAAAATAACAAAAATAGAAACTAAGGAAATAATGTAGCCTATATAACATATATAAGAGGAAAAAAAATAGCCATATCCTAACTAGTTCCAAATATGTAGTTGCACGCCCATTGGACCACAGAGGTACTGAGGTAGTTGTTCGCTTGGCTCATTCATAAGCTTACAAATTGTGGGACTCACTATCACCACGCTTCAATGTCATAATCTCAATCCCAAACTCCATTAAAACTCTGCAACTACACATCTTTAGCCTATATATTAGTCAGATTAATGTTTATTCTATATATTCATTACAAATAAAATTAAAATCATAGCATATAAATCTTATTTACAAATATGTTTTACAAGATTAAATTAGGTTTCATGATACAAGATCAAAGTTTATTTTACTGAAATTTATTAAATCTATCATGTCATATTTTACTCTTACACAAAAATATCATTCATAAATATTTAATTTACACTCTAAATATTCAATCTATATGAATTTTCAAAGACCAAATCATATTACTAAAAATTTTAATATTACATGTTATTTTTCTTGTAAATTTTTTTAAAAAAATTACAAGAAAAGACTTTTTCCTGCTATTTTTTCTAAGAATTTTATTTGGTAGATAATTATTTTATAAAATTATAAAATTAGTAAGTATTTCTTACAAAATTTGTTGTGAAAAGTATTTTATACAAAATATTTTACACAAAAATGACAGTAATTTCTTGCAAATTTTTTTCATAACAAAATTTATAAGTAGTTTTCAGATACTTTAGTTATGGCTCCTTAAAACATTCTTGTAAGAGTATATATAGTGTTGAGAAAAACAATTATATATATATATATATATATATATATATATATATATATTTGAATTGAATATATATAAGCATGAAATCCCTCCTCCAGAAGACAAAAGAAAGAGTCCAAATGGAAGAACTATTGCACGAGTAAATCATGCCTCTCTCATCACGTTCGTCTTCTTCTTGTTTTGAAAAACCTTGACTTTAACGTAGTACATATATATGAAACCTAATTAGTGTCACCACCACTACTCAGTACACACCATAACTATACAAAAACAACCTTGTCTTCACGTCCTTGTATTAATGAAGCAACGCGTGAGAATCAACCTAAGTTACCGAGTAATGCGGCTGTGGTCGTATATGTAGCGGGCCAAGCATGCATTCCTCTTCATTATTCAACTCTTGTTAATTCATCAACACCACATCTTATTACACTTATCTCAAACTACACGCATATTTCTCAGAAAAAAAACTCTGTGAAACAAACAATAACAACAAAAAAGGTAGCCCTAATTCTAGTCCTAGCTTAATTGACCTAATAATAAGTACCTAACTATAACTATAGCCAGATATATACATATATATGCATGTGGCTTGCAATTATATATCAACATGTCCTTGCTGCGCATGTATCTACTAACAAGTCTTTACTTTTCTCGCAATTGCATTTAGCTTTTGCTGCAATAATCAATGTTGCTAGGACAATCATTAAAAAGTTAAGAAAAAAAGAGGAAAATGAGTATTATTAATTAATTATTTCACTTTGATTTTAGTATACTCTGGACAAGCTTTAAATAAAAGCTTTTTATTATTAGTTTCTGTTTAGTTTCTGGAGATTGATCTATATTTCGTAACGTAGATATCTATTTGGGTTTTGTTCAAGCAATAGAAGAGATGAAAATGAAAAAGAAGAAAAGCATGTAACTCTATTGTGATTTTCTATATTTTTGTTAGAAATGGACTTTAAGCCTAACTCAACTTCACAAAACCAGTTTGTAAGGTGAGAATTACATCCACTTATATATATTGTGAATTGATCTTATCTCTAATCGATGTGGGACTTTCAACTTGAGAGAGGTTTTCTGATAATATGTTATAAGGTTTTACAAAGTTCATAGAAAAATTAATTTCTGATAACAAAAATGATATAAAATATTTCATGAAATATGAAAAATTATGCTGATATAAAATCTATGAAGTAGAAATAAACATACAAATACAATAAAAATATTTATTTATAATTAATAAAAATCTAACCATATATATACTTTGCACAATTTTCATTGTTTTCAAACTTTGCACAATTTTTTTAACTTCTGCCTTCTTCTTGTAGTCTTCTTTTTTTCTTTCACACTATCAAATATAGCATAAATCATTGCAATATATATACATGCTTGTGTAAAGACAAATAAAAGCACTTTATATTAAACATTGAAAGAAAATGACTATATCTAATTCATATGTTATTATTTTATTCACTTTCTTTGGACATATTTTTGCAACAAACAAAAATGATGTATCAAATGGATAAAAAGTGTGATGGGATTCTGGGAATGAGGATTATATCTGTGTGGCAAACTGATTCGTCCTTTTTGGGAAGCCACATTAATGGAGTAATGTACTTTGGTTCGAAAACAGTGAAATTAGATGAAGGAAGCGAAAACTTTTCTTCCACGATGGTTATTCTGCAAAGTCAAATGGTCTTTTCATTAAGGTTAAGTTACAGTATAAACTAAAGTTCGAAAGCAACAGTACTATATAATTATGAGTGGCGTGATGTTGAACTAATGACGATAACTCATCGTAGTAGTGTTTTTGCTTTCTCCAAAAAAATCCCTTTTGCAGCCAAAAAAAGCACTTTTGCAGCTCCTCGATGGTTGATCCTGGCATTCCCTCACCATGGAAAAAGAAATACGTCCAAAAACGAATCTAGGCTCAAACCTAAAATTATGAATACTGTGACATAAAAATATAGCAAAGTTTCTTTTAGACATGGAATTGTTGCAATTGAACAGAGTGATGTTGTTAGTAAGAACTAGGAATTTTGAAAGTGTAACAATGTGTCAGACGTGTCAGGCAAAGCACCGTTTGATCTTAAAGTGCTTGAAGGGTGTTTGCAAGTGGTCCACTGCTCCATGTATTCAATCATCCACATAGGTGACAAATTTAACATAGTCTTATAACTATAAAAAAAAGAATCAAATTGAAGTTTTTATGTGCCATATTTATAAAAGGTTTAGAATATCTGTTGTTAGGTTAATTTTGTTTTGTAAGATACAATTTATTTAAATAATTTAGAGAGTTGTTTGAAGTTTCGTATCGACTAGAGATAACACAATTTCATAGTATATAAATGAGGTATAAACCTCACATTACTAGTCAATTTTGTGAGGTTGAATTAGGTTTAAACTCCACTTTTAACACAATATCAAATTAACAAAATTTTTTGGACATTATTAGGTGTCACTCCTATCGAACGAGAACTATTGATTCTATCGATTCATGAGTATACTATATTGCACACTTCTTCTCATGGCATGATTTTTCTACCTACTTTCAACAAATAATATATTAGTAAGCTAATTTTATTTAACATTTATTATTTCATTTGAGATTTTGCATAATGACTTGTATTTTAATTTTAAATCTTAATATTTTAGTGTTTAATTTGAATATAATATATTGAGGTAAAGGAAAAGATTATAAAGACTCACTTGCCTTTATATCGAGGTTCATAATCTAATCATACTTATTTTAAGTTATAATAATAAACAAATAGGAGATTATGAGTTAAGTTAACACTTAATGTAATGCCGTAAATAATGATCATTATACAAGTTGATATTAATAGATATGTTAAGATAAGGTAATGTATTATTATAACCAAGCTTATAAATTACATTAGATTATGTTAACTTCAATATATATATATATATA
>Ga0214542_1013011_pt1 | contig 10285 bp, 10 predicted proteins | sample CNSS1metaG_FD_160096 | JGI IMG/M metagenome (GOLD analysis project Ga0214542, IMG submission 160096) | Root nodule microbial communities from cowpea collected in UCLA plant growth center, Los Angeles, California, USA - CNSS1 | ecosystem: Host-associated > Plants > Roots > Nodule | place: USA...
TAAACAAGCTTCTCGGCAATGGTATCTTAAGTTCAATGATACTATTGTGTCCTTTGGATTTAAGGAAAACACCGTTGATCGGTGTATATATCTGAAGGTCAGTGGGAGTAAGTTTATATTTCTGATTTTGTATGTTGATGATATCTTGCTTGCGACTAATGATCTTGGTCTATTAAGTGAGACTAAGAGGTTTCTCTCTAATAACTTTGAAATGAAAGATATGGGTGAGGCATACTATGTGATATGAATAGAAATATTCTGTGACAGATCACAATGACGGTTAGGTTTGTCTCAGAATGCATATATTAATAAAGTTTTAGAGAGATTCAGAATGGATAAATGTTCAGCATCTCCTGTTCCAATACATAAAGGAGACAAGTTTAGTCTCATGCAATGTCCAAAGAATGATTTGGAACGGAAACATATGGAAAATATCCCTTATGCATCTGTTGTTGGGAGTTTGATGTATGCTCAAACATGTACGAGGCCAGATATTAGCTTTGCAGTTGGTATGCTTGGTAGATACCAAAGTAATCCAGGTCTGGAGCATTGGAAAGCTGCAAAGAAAGTTTTAAGATACCTACAAGGAACAAAGAATCACATGCTTACTTATAGAAAATCTGATCACCTTGAGGTGATAGGTTATACAGATTCAGACTTTGTCGGCTGTGTGGATACAAGAAAGTCTACATTTGGTTTTGTGTATCTTTTAGCCGGAGGAGCGATTTCATGGAAAAGTGCAAAGCAGTCTGTCATTGCTGCATCCACCATGGAAGCTAAATTTGTGGCATGCTTTGAGGCCACAGTTCAGGCTAATTGGTTGCGGAACTTTATTTCAGGACTTGGAGTAGTCGACAGTATTTCCAAGCCGCTAAAAATTTATTGTGATAATTCTGCAGCAGCCTTCTTTCTAAAAACGACAAGTATTCTAAAGGTGTTAAGCATACGGAGTTGAAATACTTTGTCGTTAAAGAAGAAGTTCAGAAATGTAAAGTGTCAATAGAACATATTAGCACAGATCTTATGATTGCTGACCTTTAACAAAAGGGTTACCGCGCAAATTGTATGCTGGTCATGTAAAGAATATGGGCATTATGTCTACTAGTGAATGTTAAATGTTGAATGTTAATGTTTTTAATGTTTATGTGACACTCTGAGCTCCCTAATGTATAAATTTCTGAAATCTGTGTTTTCTTCTTTATGTTTATGCATGCAAATTATTATGAAGAAAACAAATTATGTTATGTTATTGCTTTGTAAAATGACATTATGTTTGAACCCATTATGGACTTCTCGTTTTTAAGGTCATATTAAGGAGAAATGGATGATATAGTAGTACATGGAAGGGATCATGTCGATCAAATGATGTATGACCGTCATGACTCTTATTATTTCTGTATCTTTAATTATGAATAATGATGAAACCAATTTATAAGGTCTTTTAATGCGCATTATGTTTATGTATTAAATCACATAATGTTATGACATCATATGAGTCAAGTGGGAGAATGTTAGAATTAATTGACAAATTAATTCTATTAGTGACTCATTTGAAATATTATGATAGGCCTAATTGTGATTTAATAAAATATAAAGACTTATTGATTATTATTATGGGAAGTGATAATAAAATAAAATAAAGATAAGATAAAATAAAAACCAACTTGATGGACGTTGGTTTATAAAAAAAAGTAATTGGGGTTCTGTCTCTGGCCATAAGGTTCTTTTCACAGTAACCCATCAAGAACGTGTGAGAAGAGAAAGAAAGGCAAAGAGATAGATTGGGAAACGATGATTGAAGAGCACACAGGATTATATATTGAAGAATGCATATTCACAAGATCTCTCATGGATCAAGGTTAGTACTCTATTATGTTTTATCGTGTGAGAATCATAAATCTTAAGGATCCTTAATTAGTTTTACAGTGCAAACTATACGTCCAAAAACCTTTCGTTTAGCAAGCAAATATAATTATGCTTCTTTGCATATTTTCATTTTGGCCAATCTTTTCTTTGCCGACAATCTTCAATGATCATTGTGTATTGATCATCATTATCATTCATAGCATTAGTCGCTATATTATAAGTAAAAGTTTCGTCAATGTTAACTTCATTTTGGTTCCATATTATATGATTCATGACATAATTTATTGAGATCTCATCATTTCCAATAATTTCAGGTACTTGAGGTTCTTCTGAAACTGAACCATTAATTATATCAAATGAATCTTTTAGGATTTCAACCTTTTCAATTAGGTCATTTTGAACTTTAGCTCCATTTCTCATTCAAGAGCTTTTATCTTTGGAACCAATAGGCCTACCACGCTTCAAACGTGTTTTTGGAACTAATATACGTGTAGTATAAACCATAAGGGAATGTTGATAATTTCTCCAATATACATTTTTTTTCAACTCAATCGTAGAGATATAAAGATATTTCATATCTTTTTCATTATTTGTCTCAATATAATATCCATTTAGACAAATATTCTTGAAACTTAATGAGTTTTTATTCCACTTCTTGGTAGAAGTATAATAGCTCTTATAGAGTCTTCAAATATATTTGTATTACTATAAATAATATTAACATTGATGTCTTGCATTATCAAACAAGAGAAAAATTTATTACTCTTGAGAATTGTATAAGTTGTTGCACTATCAATAAGACACATATCCTTTGGTACTAGTGCAAACATTCGTTTTTCATATAAATGTAAATTTCAATATGAGATTTTTTTTTGTAACACTTTCAAAATCAATGTGGTGATCAACGTTTCCATTTGCTTTAGCAAAGAAAATAATAATATCAAGATGTGTAATGTCCATATGGCCATAATCAAAATCACCATCTTCATAAGCAAAGTGTGTTTCTATGTTCTTCTCGTTATTTATAAGATGCTTTGGTGTACAATAAGTACAACTCAAATGGCTTTTACCACCATAATGATAATATATACTTTATCTTTTTGTCAATAGTTTCACATTTTCCTTTTTCCTTTTTCACATTATTGTGCCACTTCAGGTGACAAAATGTCTCTTTGAAATTTTCTTTATAACCATGTCCATAATCAATATTATGATCACGATCATGAAAATATAAATCAAATGTTGCTGCATTCACCTCTAGGAATGGAGCAGAACCAATTTGGACAGGTTTCATGATTTTCTATCAAAAGCTCATTGCTTTGTTCAGCCATACAAAGGCATGAAATAAATTCATAATATTTATTGCTGCATTCACTTCTGGGAATGGAGTAGATTAGGCAGATCTCATGATTTTTCATCAAAAACTTTATTGCTTTGTCCAGCTAGCCATACATAGACATGAAATAAATTCATAATATTTGTGAAATCTCTTTTCACAATATCTTTGTCGCATGAGCAAATTAGTTGCTTAGATGCTTTATTTCTTTATTTAATGGTATCCCAATATCCATTGCATCTAAATGTATTTCAACATTTAAAATCCAATATAAGGAATTCTTCCTTGTAATATCAAGGGTCACAAATCTAAATTTTGCAACATATCACGTGTTTAGAACTAGCACATAAAATAATAATATTAATAATAATAATCAACATCAAAATAATAATAATAGTCACTGTCATAATAAAAATAATAAGACGAAGATGGAAATTGATAAAGTCAAACAATTCTTATCACAAGAGGAAGAATATAAGGTAAAATTATAAATTGAGAAAGGATTAGAAAGAGCCTGGATTGAGACACGCAGAGCACTATCATTGAGTAAATGTATCAAATCAATGGACAATCATTAATTCATAACAATATAAAGATATATACATCAGCAACAAAACAATTAAGAAGGATAACTAATTGAAATATGATCTCATAGTAAATAAAATTAAGATGTGTGTCTAACTATAATAATAATACTACCATTATAATAATATCTCGTAGTGATAATAATAATAATACTATTATAATAATATCGCGTAGTGATAATAATAGTAATAATAATAATAATACATTAACCAAATATATAAAGAGATACTCATTTTTTATGTCTTTCTTTTGTTTTTACAATTTTATTCTCTTAATTATTATTTATTAAATTTAAATAATTATTTATAATAAAAAATTATTTGTCAGTTTTACCATTCTACTAATTTTAATAACTTTTTTTTTCAATTCAAAAAATATTAAGATATAGAGATAAAATGAATAACAAAACAAATACAAAGAGCAAGTAATTGAAATATGATGTCGTAGGAAATAAAAGTAAAATTTGTGTCTAACTATAATAATAATAATAATAATAATAATAATAATAATAATAATAATAATAATAATAATAATACCACTATAATAATATCGCGTGGTGATAAAAAAAAACTAATATTACTACTAATAATAATATTAATATTAATACAACTACATATATAAAGAGATAAACATCTTTGGTGTCCTTTTTATTTTATCAATTTTATCCTCTTAATTATTATATTTTAAATTTAAATAATTATTTATAATAAAAAAGTTATTTTTCAGTTTTATTATTTTACTAATTTTAGTAACTATTTTTTAAAATTGAAATAATTGTTCAAATGGAAAGATAAATGAACAACAAAACAAATAAAAATGACAAGTAATTGAAACATGATTCCTACATAGTATGTAAAAGTAAAATGTGTATCTAACAATAATAATAAAACAATAACAATAATAATTATTATTATAATAATTATAGTTCTTAAAATAATAATAATAATAGTAATATAATAATAGAAATAATTATAATTAATAATAATGATAATAATATTTATAATTGATAGTAATAATGATTATTAATTATAGTTGATAATAATAACCCGAGACGGATCTTGACCAATAATTTTGGAGGAGCCAAAATAATTTATAGTAAAAAATTTTGAACTCATCAATAATTTATTCGGAATTCATCTTTCATCTTATTCCGAATTTAATTTTGAAAATCTTCGTTGTAGAAAATGAAACATTAAAAGTTAAATAAAATGAATTAGAAAATCAATGAAGTAAAATATCTTTAATTTGTTTGGTTTTGTCAAAGATTGACATAATTCAATAATGGTCAACAAATCTTTCAAATTTGAATGGGTATGAACATCAACAATGAAATGTTGGAGTAAAATTTTAAACTAATCATATATTTATCAATATACCTATTCTTTTTTAAGTTTAAGACAAAAAAATAATTTATCATAATCTAATAAAAATTGAGACGAAATTACTACTAAAAATATACAATATTAATAATATTATATATTACAAATAAGAGTAATAACTTTACTACTAATAATGTTAATAATACTAATAGTAATAATATATAATAGTAACATATAATAATAATAATAAAAATTATTATTATTATTATAATACTACTAATATTTGTCATAATTTTACTACTATCACTATAAATAATATTTATAATAATAATATTATTAATGATTAGAAATACTAATACTTATAAAAATACTACAAATAATAATATTATTTATAATTAATATTATAGTTGAAATCATAAATAAATGAAAAAATAAAAATAAATTAACTTTTGTAGGATTTGAATCCGGGTCCTTTTGTATTAGAGTTTTAAAATGACGAAAAAACTAATTGTTATGACACATGTCAATAAAAGAAAATGGATAATGTAGTAATTTTGGTAATATCTTCTTTTCTTAATATGTAATAGATTTGGTCTCATTATTTTTTTTTTTCAATTTGGTCCTAATTTTTTTTTTTTAAAATTGAGCAATTTTGTTCCTTTTCAAATTGAGACAAAATTAATTTTTATATTAATGTTAGATTGATATTCTTATTAAAATTCATATTTTTATTAAATATTTTTAATTTAGAGTTAGAGTTGGTATAAAATTAAAATGAAATATTTAAAAGTTGGGAATAACACCACTAATTTAAAATTTTAAGAGGTTAAAAATACTTAATATATGGAATACCATCATTACTTTTAAATTTTAAGAGGTTCAAAATAATATAAAGTATTAAAATTAAAAATAATATTAAGTATTTTTAAATTCTTAAAATTTTTAATTAATGGTGTTATTGCCTACTTTAAATTTTTCGTTTTAATTTTAAACCAACTCTAACTCTAAATTTAAACTATGCATTTTAATAAGAATATCAGTATAACACCTACATAAAAATTAAATTTTGTCTCAGTTTAGACCAAATTGAATATAAAAATCTGACCTTGACACGTGACATGATATTGGCTTGACATATGGATATTTTAAATAAAAAAATTAAATGTTTTAAAAGAATTAAAAAAATATATCACAAAATGACACGTGACATGATATGAACTTGAACATTTTTTTCTAAAATAAAAAAATTAAATTTAAAAAAAAGTTAAAATAATTAAAATAATTACAAAATGACACGTGACAGTTATTATTCATAATCTATTAACTATTTTAACGGTCTTAGCAAAAATGACCGAATTAAATAAATTGACGAATATTAAAACCAAATTAAAAAAAAAGGAACAAATTAAAATTACTGCACAAATACTACAACCAAATCCTTATTTAAGCCAAATAAAAAGTATGGCTAATATGTAACTAATTGTGAAAGAACTTTTACTTTTTGTTTGGTAAATTTATCAAAGGCATGTGTGATTATTACTAAAAGCAAAATAAGTATTTAATTATTTTAATTATTATAATTATTATAATTATTAGTGGAATTTAAATAAAATTAATAAAATTAAAGTTTTTATATTGAAACATTAATTTTTTTTTCATATTGTATTTAAAATATTTTAATACTTGTTAAAATAAAACTGAATATTCATTCTTATTTAAATATTAAACAATTGATATTATTTGATATATTGTACATAATTTTTGTGTCTCTTATTACGATCATCTTTCTTTCCAAAAGAATAAAATAGGAAAAATTATCTAATATTTAGAGATTACAATGCGATGAGGGCAGATTTTATTATTTCATTTTCGAAATAAAAATTCCTCTTCATAGTTAATAAATATGAAATTTTTTATCATATGTTTTTTTATTGAGTATCGAATATACTTGTATCTTGCACTTGAAATTTCTTTCTTTATTGTTTCAAATATTAATTAATCTTTTAAATCAGAAAGCACAATAAATTAAAGATCGTATTACAAGAGATTTGATGTAAAAAGATACAAATATTTTATAATTCAATATCAAATATTAAGAAAAAAGTTATAATTTTGTAAATATTAAATAAGGTATCAAATAACAATTAAATAAATTAAATAAATGTTAAATAATTATAGAAAAAACATAAAAATGATTAAAGGTGTTTGATAATAACATGGAGGGTTGCATTTCTTATGAATATAAGAATATAAAAATAATTATCTTGTTATTTATATTTGATTTTATTTAATCTGTAGATAGTATATATAAAGAATTGATGAAAATTAAATTATGTATTTTTTTATTTATTTTATATAAAGAATAACATTTAATATTAATAAATAATAAAACATAAAATTAAATATAATAAAAAATAAAAATATTCAGGTTTGATTTCTATTTTGGTCTCTGTTTTTATCCGACAATTGACACTAGAATTATGTTAATTACACCAACAAAACAAACCATCTATATTAAGAGTTTTAATTCGAATGAAGAAATCATTGATCTATATTCGTAAAAGACCAAATTGCATCAGTTTTAAAAAAATCGGGACCTATTGAGACTAAAAAAATATAGGAGACCAATTTAACATTTTTAAATGAAAGCATGAATTAAAAAAATTAATTAAACAATATATTCACTAACATAATTTTTATTTTCCTTTTCATTGCCTTTTTAGTTTTTCACACATTGTAATCATTTCTCACTCTCATATGTTTTCTATTTGTTTTTAAAGAAAAAAAAAGGTTAAATATGTTTTTGGTCCCTTAACTTTGAGTGAAAATTGAAATTAGTCCATCTTCGAAACATTGGCCTAATTTAGTCCTCCAACTTTAGAAATGTTTGGATTGAGTCCTTTTAACCAGTTTTTTTAAGTTTATTTAATGTTTTAAATGCGTTTCATGAGAATATTTGATTTGTTTACCCCGCTTGACACATTTTCATTTCAAGGTTAGTTAAGAAATTGTTTTGAAACACGTTAGAAACATCAAATAAACTTAACAAAATTTTGTTAAAATGACTAAATCCAAACTTTCGTAGAGTTGGAGAACTAAATTGGGTCAAGGTTTTAGAGAGAGACTAATTACAATTTTCACTAAAAGTTAAGGGACCAAAAACGTATTTAACCTGAAAAAAAAAAGTTAGATACAAACTCATTATTTTTGCTTTCATTTCTCATTTATCTATTCCTTTCTTGTCTCTTGTCTCACTTGATAATGAAAACATTATTTTTTTTTATCTTATGAGCTTTTTGTATTTTCATTTTTTATGAATATAAAAAAATAATATATTATGTTTTTTTTATAACCAATTTTTAATTGTGACTTGACTATAATATATTTTTCTTTTAATAATTACGTGTCTCAATTTTTGATTAGAGTATGATAAATTATTTTTTATATTATTTACAAAAAAAGTATATTGATAAAGAATAAAAGAAGAAATTCATTGTTTAAAAGTGATGAAAAGGGAATGATTGATGAAAACAAGATAGATTCTACTTCTTTCGTATATTTTGAAGTATTATACTAATAATCAAAATATTCAGTTAGAAAAACCATTTTTTGAAACATTATACTAATGATCTCAAAATTATATTACTTTGACCTCTCATACACTTTTGATCAAGGTTGACTAGAACGACTTGAGTTTAACCTTTCAGATTTTGAAATGACTAAATATTTTTAAACTTTTAAAATAAAAAAACATATGTTACAAATAATTTAATTAAAGGAGTGTTGGTTGTTGTGAAAATGGGGGGATTGGTAGTAAATCTTGATCTTTGTGCTCAATTTTTTCTACAAATTAACATAAGTAACATATGAAAAAAATAAAATAAAGTAGGAGATTCACAAATTAAAAATTATTTTAAAAAATTATAGAAAAACAAATATAATAAAATTTATAAATATTTTAAATATCATCTCACATTTTCTTTTCTCTGTAAATCTGACGAGATGTTTTTTTATTATAATAATAAATAATATAATATATTAGTTGAACAAAATTGCAGAGAAAAATCAAAATAATAATAATTCAAATTTAAAAATAAATTTTGTATTTCTTAAACTTCAATATATCATGTTAGATACATGCTGATGAAGAAGATTAATTATAATAAATTATTATATTATAATAAGTAAAATGTATTTATACAGTAACAAATTTTCACTTATGAGAATGGTTAGGAAATAATATATAAAAGTCATTATGTAATGTCATGTTTGGCGGGGAACATCTCGGTGCTTCAGCCTTGCCGTGATCGACAAAAAGAAATATTTTAAGCGCAGTATGAATAACTTCAAATAATAGATTGTCTTAATTCTAACATCAGATATATCTGATGCCTTTTTGTATTTGGAAATGCATGGTAATTTTTGTTTTTAACATAGCATACCCTGTAGAAAAAAAAGAAATAAATATAATTTTCATTTTATAATTTAACATCTCTTTTTCGGTGTTATAATTTTTTTCATTAATTTTAATCTCTAATAGTTTTGAACAATTTACTTTTTACTCTTGTGACGCTAGAGTAACATAAAAAATGACAATGTCATAGACGTAAGGAGAAAGAGATGGTCGTTTTTAGGTCCTTCCAACAACAAACGCATTATTTAATTTTTTAAATATGCACATAAAAATATTACTCTCTAATATGGAGTTTTAAACCATTACTTGCACATATAACAAAGATAGTGTCATAAACGATATTTTGGTAATAGTCTTTTGTTGAAAACTAATACGGCTTTAATATAAAATTTTACAAATAAATTGTAATGTTTACCTTTCCTTGAAAAATTGAAAAAATGGTAAACTTCGCTCATTGTTTTTTTTTTTTATCTTTAACCTATAAAGTTTTATTTTATTATTTTACTTATTTTTTCCTATATATTTTCTCTCATCTCATTTCTTGTTTATCTCTCATTTTTTTAACTTCTTATATTACACTAAAAAAAGTGATGAGATATGCAATAAGTGGTTTTTCAAACAACATTCGAGATATGTGACAACATACAGGCCTGAAAGTTTTAAATCTGCAATGGTTGATGAATCAAAAGAAACTTCTGCCTCCCAACAAGAGAATGAGCTGGAGGACAGTGATGATGGACTACCTCCATTGGAAGCCAATACAAA
>Ga0214542_1013014_pt1 | contig 10284 bp, 8 predicted proteins | sample CNSS1metaG_FD_160096 | JGI IMG/M metagenome (GOLD analysis project Ga0214542, IMG submission 160096) | Root nodule microbial communities from cowpea collected in UCLA plant growth center, Los Angeles, California, USA - CNSS1 | ecosystem: Host-associated > Plants > Roots > Nodule | place: USA...
AAGAACGGCATTCTGGTGATTGCTGATGAGGTCCTCAATCTTAGGCAGAGTTTCGAGGGTGCTTCCGCACGTTACGGCCTTGTTCCGGACCTCATCACGATGGGCAAGATCATCGGTGGCGGTTTGCCGATTGGAGCAATCGGCGGTCGCGAGGACGTAATGAAGGTATTCGATGCCTCAGCGGGTCGGCCGCTGCTTCCGCAAGGCGGTACGTTCTCCGCCAATCCACTATCCATGACAGCGGGGCTGGCCGCAATGCGGCATCTGGATCAAGCGGCTTTTGCACATCTTGAGATCCTTGGAGATATTGTCCGGAACGGGATTCATCGAGCTATCTCAGCCAGGGACGCGCCGCTGTGTGTGACCGGAGCCGCCTCACTGTTTCGTATCCATCCGAAGGCGCAAACCCCGAATGACTACCGCGATGCCTATCTCACGCCTGCCGGCGCAGATCGAATGAAGGAGCTCGTACGCTTCTTTGCGGAGAACGGCATCATCCTGCCGTATGGTGCTGCCGCATCGATCTCGACATCGATGGCCCGCGCGGACGCTGAGTTCATCGTGGAGGTGTTCGCCGGCTTTCTCGATAGCCATCAAGACATTTTTGGCCAATAAAGGTACGCAAATGAACGCACTGTGTCAGAAGTGCTTTTCGGCGTCATGATTGCCGAGATGCAATCAATGGGCCGATATCGACAGCTGTCCGTTAAGGGCCGGAGGTCCTGGCGGCCTTAGAAAGATATTCAGAATTCCGTCCGAGGATATGGCATGGGTAAATCTGCGTGGCGATAGCGTCGGCGGAAGATCCGATTTGGTTCCCGTCCTCTTGGCGCAAGACCGACGTCCACGTTTTCGCTGCTCGTGATAGTCCAACAGCCACTTTGCCTGCTTACATAAGAGCATGGCGGTCTGTTTTCGCTCAATGTTCGTCATTGCGTCGATTTATTAGGACCATGCTTCGTGCTGACTGTGGTAAAGAGAAGTTCGATCTCGCGAGATACCTCCAGGATAGCTTCTGGATGTTGGCCATTCTCACACAGTGCGTATTTGAGCGCTTGCGCGCGGCTCGCGAACAGGCCACCAAAATTACCATTCTGTTCGCGGACGACCCAGTTGCCAAAACGATTCTTGCCAACAAAGACGGTCGAACTCTTGCGGCGTCCGGAAGGAAATTCGACAAGCTTCATGACCACATGCCCATGAGTTTGCGGCTTCGTCGTTGGGAATCACCGCACCCTTTCATGAAATTGGTTCGCTGCAGAGCAGGAGCGGACCAATTGCCTACGTGTTTTGGTGCCCGAGACCATCCCCGTTTTCGGCTGGGAGAGACAGCCGGAACGGCTCGCTCAGTGTGCCCGCCTATGAGTTGTCCGCTAGCTTCAAGCAGCACGGCGCTATGCTGCCGCTTCTGATTAGAGCTGCTGCACTTTCCTTGGGCTCATGAAGTGCGCAACGAGCACTACGCCGAACGTTCGCCGCCGCAGCGCAGCCGAGCGTAAACGGCGTCCTTGCCATCGGAATTGTCAGCCAAGCTCGCTTGGCGCCTCCAGGCGCGACCGCACCGGTTCCGCGACGCACCGTCTTGATATCTTGTGTGCTGGTGCGATGAATGGAGTACCTATCGGATTTGGCATCTGCAGCTCCGCGATAACAAATGGCGGGATTCATTCCCTTTTTAGAGAGCCCTCTGGATTGTAGTCATCTTGCGCGATGGTTGCTGATCGCGGTCACCAATTACAGCACCTTAGCCGCGAACCGGTCATCGATCTCGATGGCTAAGTCTACATCAAGCACGAAGCGACTCCCGCTACCAATCCTAGTAAGAAAGATCGCTTCACCTTCGCTGGAAACGGGGAAATGTGCCCTGCCGCCGTTTGCGGCAATTGCGACATTGATGTTTGCCGCTTGGCAGCAAGCATAAACCCGGTCGTTGAGGACTACTATTTGGTTTTTCGGCGTGAACGCACCGGCTTGCGACCTTTACGCAAGGTCTTTGGCGGCGCCGCACCTTTGGGTGGTTGAAGAAAGAATTCAGACAAATGAACATCAAGCGTTTTTGCGATGCGTTCGAGAATGTCGATTGTCGGGTTCTCCGATTGCTGCTCGATACCGCCCAAATAGGAGCGGTCAACCCGTGCATCGTACGCCAATCCCTCTTGCGAAATACCGCGATCTACGCGGATCCGGCGCACATTCCAGGCGACAAGCGCACGAGCTTTCATGCGCTAAAGCAGCCATTCTGACGGCCATCAAACCACTGGCTATAACCTGCCTATTGCGGTAGGTTCGCCTCGAATACAGATGAGCAGAGTCCGCGCGTAAGCTAAGTGAAAGAGCTGGCACTGGACCCAGACGCCGTTATGTCAGACGGGCGTAGCCAATGCTGACGAGTTATGCAGAGAAACATGGGATGTCGACCTCTTGATTCTGGCCGTCGGCGCCGCACGCAGGACTGCAGTTCTGCTGATCGCGCTCTGAGCGTAACGGACGGCGATCAAATGTATTCTGGCGGCGGTCTGAGCGAGTGAAATCGAAGGGAACGACGGGAACAGGCTCACGAATTGGCTTTAGCAGGAAATGTTCCTGGAGACCGCGACAATCGGTTCTCTACGAAGAGACGCTGAATACGGCTACCTCACTTCAATCGATGCTTCTCAAGCTGGTAGGACTTCCAGGCAGTGCCGCCCGATCCCAAGATCGCAGATTCCGCGCCTAACGCGCCCCAGCTCACGCCGTATGACGAGCAACATGCCGTCACCTATATGCGTCTCCTGGATGCCGAGGCCGATAATGCTGATTGGCGTGAAGTTGCGCGCATTGTGCTTGGTATTGATCCCACCCTTGATCCGGATCGCGCCCGCCGTACTTTTGAAAGTCATCTGGCTCGCGCCAAGTGGGCGGCGCGTCAGGGCTTTCGGCATCTCCTGCAGCGCGGTTGGCCGAAGAGTGAGGAATGAATGCGTTCGAAAAGGGCGTCACTTCTGTTGATGTCCGATCGCAAAACTAGATCGTCCCATCGCGGAACTGCATAAAGGGAAAATATTTGCATCTGCACAGCCGGAAATAGTCGCATTTCTCGGGCTGCAATTCCTTGCATGCATTAAAAACATACCGGGAGAGTAGTACGAGGCCGGGTGCAGACTGGAAATCAAAGGAACCCTATCCTGATGCCAAGAAAGCAGAAGCTTCGGGCATAGCTTGGGAGTGGCTGCGCCGCAATTGCGGGTACCACTATATGGCCCTGGCCGCCAGCGAATGATCCGGCGCGATGGCGGACCACTTCCGACAGCATTGGGCTGTCTTTTTGCAGCTGATCCGCAAAAGACGTTCGAACAACAAGCCATTTTCTGAGCCCCTGAAGTGATGTCGACCGTGCCGTCCGTGCGCGCCTCTGTCCGCTCCACGGCGTCCAAACGGTACGATCTGGATTTCAGCGAGCTAGCGGGCAGCGAGCTTCGTTGCGCTGGATGAATGGCATGCCATTGTGGCGCCTGGGAGGAGCGAACCGTCCCTGTGGCTTACGCGAACTTCCATGGGGCGCCTCATCGGTTGCTGTCGACCTGCCGCTCGATCGCAATTTCGAGGTTCGTTTGCGGCCGCTCAGCGACTTTCGCCGGCGCTCGAACGGAGGCCCCTTGGATCATCTGCTCCGGCGTTGCCAATCTTGACCCGTCATCGGCTCAGCCTCGCCTTGCGTGCAGTCGATGTGTCGCTGGAAGGAAATAGCTATCGCGAGATCGCGCAAGGTCTATTCGGTAAGCATCGTACTCCCGATCGCGGCTTAAAAAACAGACCATCTCCGCAGCCGGACCATTCGCCTAGTCAGACGGGACTGCCTCTCATGTGAGGCGGTTATCGCGCATTGCTCCGCCGTAACCGCAAATACAGGGGCGAGGGATCCTGAGCTTTTGATTGATGGTACCGGTCCCGGATATCTCTCAAGACGATTGTAGTTGGCCGGTTTGAAGGCGGAAAGGGTTCTGGCGGGGCGCGGTTAGCCTTCTGGATGGCGGGTTGGCCGCGGTACTCGCCAAACAAACGAGCCTCGCCGTCGATCAGGAACGGTCTGCATGTGCAATTGGACGCGCTTGCATTATCGAAGCATCGATCGAACTTTTGCTATCACCGATACGCGGTCAGGCTTCCGGAATTACGGCCTTCTTACAGAGCCGAGCGACCCATCGACAAAAGGCACGAGCGACTTCGGGATTGTCACTTCGGTCCACCGCATAGGCCCGATACTGCATGCCGCTTGGAGTACGCGATCCCGGTATCACATGGAGCGCCCCCGTGCGCACGAGATCGCTGACAATGATTTCAGGCGCTACCAGCAGGCATCTCCCGGTTATGACGGCCGGCAAAGCAAGGTAATTATGATCGTATCGCGCCCCCGACTTGATGTCCTTTGCGGTCAGGTTCATGGCCCTGAGCCATGTGGGCAGTATGTCCGGCCGCGATGTGATGTTCAGAATTGGCATCGAACGGGCAGTTGCGAGCGTTTTTCCCATGACATGATTTGGCGAGCCTACGCATACGAGCGTCTCATTGTGGATTGCCCAATCGTCAGCCGGTTCAACGACACAAAGATCGCGAGTAAGCAAGATGTCGAAATTGTCGGAGGATCTCGGCGGAGACAATGAACTGATCACGTCGACGACTATGCCGCCCATCTCAGCAGAGAACGCCTGGAGATTTGGAATCAGAAAGGAGTATGCGAAGGTGGAAAGAGACGTGCGGACCACGATTCGATTAGCGTCCGTTCGGCTTTTACGCCGCATCCTCTTCGCGGTGAAACACACTGTGTCCAGCGGTTCGGCAACGGCGTTGGCGAAGAGCCTTCCGAATTCTGTCAATTCGCTCCGCCGGCCCCGCCGTTGTACAAGATCCGTACCAAAGTAGTCTTGCAACACAGCCAAATAACGACTGACCGAGCTCTGTGTCGTTCCCAATGAACTCGCTGCACGGGTTACGCTTCCCTCGCGCGCAATGGTCACAAACGCCCGGATAGCATTGAGAGGCACGTCATCGTGTTCGGCCGCCATCTTCTGCTCCGGTAGCTTCTGGGTCGTCCGCTGATTGTCACGGCGGCCCATTGCCAGTTAATGAATGCTCCATCACATTATTCGATGTGTATAGCCGGATTACCGCGTATAAACGATATCTCGCGCACAAAATCCGCCTTCTCGGTCCGGTTCGTGCGTCTGGCTCGCGAACTTCGATTGCTTTCGACCTCCCAACAGCGTCAGGATTGCGCCCGGGCAGGACTCGCTGCTGAGTGCCGTCGCCCGACTTTAGGTATCCAGCGTTCAGCGAACGAAGCGGGCTTCGGCCGCCTTAGCCTCCTGCATATTCTGAATCCTGAAAATCTCATCCACCGGCACAATATCCTTGTAGACGTTCTGGACGCCGCCGTCTGCAATGATCCGGCGGAAAGTCTCCTGCATGGCGGTTGCGGCAGCACGGATGCCGTAATTGCCATAGATCATCATGCAAACATTGCCCAGCGTTTTGACCCGCTTGGCGTCGAGGTCAGGGTAGGCGTTTGGTACGATCACGAGCGGAACCGACCCGGTCCAGGCGCGCGAAAAGCTTTCGATTTCGCAAGGAGTCTTCCTTTTCGAATGGATCAGAATCATGTCCGCGCCAGCCTCCGCATAAGCGTGTGCCCGATGCAAGGCCTCCGCTTCGCCGAGGCTGGCGATCAAAGCTTCGGTACGGGCAATGACGAGGAAATCCGGATCCGATCTTGCCGTGATGGCCGCCTCCATCTTTCCCTGAAATTCTTCAATGCGCAACAGCTCCTGACGGCGGTCGGCAACAAGGCTCGTCACTTTTGGAAAAGTCTTGTCCTCGATGACAACGGCGCTGGCGCCGGCCCGCTCATATTCCGTGATAGCGTGGATGACGTTGATCGCATTGCCATAGCCCGTATCGATATCGGCGACGATCGGCAGCCTCGTGCGTCCGGCGATCGCCCGCAGCATGTCGAGATGCTGTGTCATCGAAATCAGGCTGATGTCCGGCAGCCCATAAAGCGCTGACAGCTCGAAGCCGGACGCCCATAGCCCGTCAAATCCAGCTTCTTCCGCGAGGATAGCTGAAAACGGGCTGTGGGCGGCCATGATGTGGACCAGGCCAGTCTCGGCCATGCGGGCGCGCAGGCTTTTCGGGGACATCAGAAGATCCTTCAGGACAGGGTCGCGCAGGCTGCAATGATACGGTCGCAAGCCCGGGTGAGCTCCTCGAGCGAGGAAGCATAGGAAATCCGGATATAGGGTGATGCCATGAAGCCGCTGCCCGGCACGACAGCCACGGCGAAAGCATCAAGCAAATACATGGCAAAATCGGTGTCGCTTTCGATCACCTTGCCGTCTGGCGTGCGCTTGCCGATGACACCGGCGCAGGAGGGGAAAACATAAAAAGCGCCGTCCGGCACACCGCAAGAAAGCCCCTTGGCCTGATTCAGCTTGGCGACGACAAGGTCGCGGCGCTCCAAAAACGCGCGCACGAACTCTTTGATATGGTCCCGCCTCCCTGACAGCGCCTCGAGCGCGGCATACTGAGAAATCGAGCTGGTGTGCGAGGAGGTCTGCCCCTGGATGAGGTTCATGGCCTTGATCAGCGACAGAGGTCCTGCACCGTAACCGACGCGCCAGCCCGTCATTGCGTCTGCCTTGGATACGCCGTTGACTGTTAAGGTGCGCTCATACAGGTCCGGCGCGACTGCGGTCATCGGTGCGAAGTCGGCGTCATAGGTGAGCTTTTCATAGATGTCGTCGGATAGCACGTGCACTTGGGCATGCTCGCGCAACACCGCGGCAAGCGCTAGCAAATCACTTCGGCGGTAAACCGCACCGGTCGGATTGCATGGCGAATTCAGCATCAACCATTTGGTGCGCGGCGTGATCGCCTTCTTCAACGCCTCGGGGCGCAGCTTGAAGCCATCGAATGCATGGCAGGCGACGAGCACCGGCTTGCCGCCGGCCAGGGCCACCATGTCGGGATAGGAGACCCAGCACGGCGCCGGGATCACAACCTCGTCGCCCGGATCGAGGCTGGCGAATAGTGCGTTGAACACAACCTGCTTGGCGCCGCAGCCCACCGTGATCTGGTCAATACCGTAGTCAAGCCCATGATCGCGACGCAGGCTCTCGCGAATAGCTTCCCGCAGTGGCTTGATTCCGGGGATCGCCGTGTATTTCGTCTGCCCGTCGCGGATTGCCCGTATGCCAGCTTCACAGATAGCCGACGGCGTGTCGAAATCCGGCTCGCCCTGGCTGAGCGTAATCACATCGGCGCCCTGATCGCGCAGCTCGGCGGCGCGAGCCGTCATGACCTCGGTTTGAGAGGGACGGACGACCTTGAGCCGTTCTGAAACGAGAGACAAGACACAATATCCTACGAGTTCGAATGAGCGGTTTCGTCGGGATCTATCCGATCGCGAACGGCCAAACTAACCGGGTGATCGCGGCTTTGGATAAAATCATCGAAGATTGCGATAACTGTATCGCTTCTTCGTGCGGCTCTGTTGGGCGCTCGCGCAGTGCTTTGCGTCGCAGCTTTTCCTCTTCATCAGCCTGCGCCAGGAGCGCCGACCATCGCATGTTCGCAAGCTTACATCGATTTATTCGATCAACGTCATCCTGCCGTAGCAGTTCAGGTTTTTAAGGTCGCGCACAATCGCGAATATGCCTGAATGACACAAGCGCCCAATTTGGGTGGTCTGCCAAAGTCCGGTGCCGATCTTAAGAATTCACGGTTGTGGCATTCGTATCAATGGAAGTGAACCGGAGGCGGTAATGACCCGTATTGATCTGACGAGACGGCAAGCCATCGCAGGCGCCGTTGCCGCAAGCGTGTTCGCCAGCACAGGCGCCGGCGCTGCGGAGGGCGAGCCTAGGACATTGACTCGTCGGCGCCTTCGGGTCGGCATGTCCGGATTTCCGCGATCCTTCGATCCGGTCATCGCGACCGATACTGCCATTCGCCGGGTCATGCCGCAACTTTTTGATACGCTGATCGCCTTCGACCACGCCCACGACATGGCGCTACGACCCAGCTTGGCTGAGCGTTGGGAGCGGATCAATGCGCAGTCGTTGCGGCTGTTTTTGCGCAAGGGAGTGGCTTTCCATGACGGAACGCCTTTGACGGCCGAAGATGTTGCCTTTAGCCTTGGTCCTGACCACCTGCTGGGACCCGGACGCAGCGGAATGTCCGAGGCGCTTCAGTCGCTTGATCGGCTGGAGAAGGTCGAAATTGTCGATCCTTACACCGTCATTGTGCATGCAAAGGGCGATGACGCGCTCCTCGAGCAGCGTCTGGCTGCTTGGGGATCGGAGATCGTCAGCCAGCGCGCCTTCGTGGCGGCGGGCTCGTGGGAGCGCTGGACCACCGCCCCTATCGGAAGCGGTCCCTATAAGCTCGTCGATCACAAGCTCGATATTCGTGTCTCGTTGACCGCCCACGATGCGTATTGGGGCGGGCGGCCGCCGTTCGATGGCATCGAATACCGCATCATTCCCGAACTTTCCGCGCGCGTGAACGGCCTGCTCGCCAGCGAGCTCGACATCGCCACTGACATTCCGCCGGACCAGTTCGCGGGCATCCAGAAGCGTGCTGATCTCGAGGTCGTGGGTGGTGCCGTGCAGAATATCCGCTCGCTCGTCTTCGATCAAACCGACCCCCTTCTGAAGGATGCGCGTGTTCGCCGTGCGATGAGCCTTGCGCTCGACCGCAAGCTGATCGTGCGGAGCTTGTGGGAGGACCGGCTCCCGATTCCGAACGGTTACCAGTTGCCGAGCTACGGCGAGGGCTACATCCACGAGTTCCCCTCGCTTGCTTATGATCCCGGCAAAGCCAAGGAGCTGCTGGCCGAAGCCGGCTACAAGGGAGAGCAGATCACCTATCGTCTGCTCAACAACTACTACCCCAATCAGGTCTCTGGCGCGCAGACCATGATCGAGATGTGGCGTGCGGTTGGCCTGAACGTCAAACTTCAGATGATGGAAAACTTCGCGCAAATTCAGCGCCAGCCGGTGCGTGCCATCTTCGATACGTCCAATACGGCACTCTTTCTGGATCATCTCGGCCATCCCTGGCGTGAATACGGTCCGAGCGGCACCCTGCCAAAGTCAATTGGAATCTGGAGGAACGAGGAATATTTCGCGCTCGGCGCCAAGCTCCAGGACACCATCCAGGGCGAACAGCGCCGGCCGATCATCCGTCGCATGCTCGAGATCATCAACGAGATTGATCCGCCTTGCGTGATCCTGCACGTGTCTGGCCAGTTCTATGGCAAGCGTCGCGACGTGCCGTGGCTGCCGGGGCTGACGCTCGATCTCAATTTCGGCCCGTTCAACAGAGCTCTGATCCGGACCTGATCGCGATGATGCACACCTTGAACCGACCATTGTGCGATAGCAATCCCCCCTTGGAGCTAGCCCTCGGCCAGAGGTGTTGGCGATGACCTCGTTTGACGACAACCTTGCCGCTGGCGATCTCGCAATCCTGTTCAAAGTCTCGCGGACGATCCGACCGGAGCGCCGCGCCGCCTGGGAGGCGCGGACGCTGCGCCGCATTCATCGAAGCCTGGCCACCGACGATCTGACAGCGCGCCGGCGAGTGACGGGGCGCGTTGAGATCGGATGCGAGGTCAAGACCGTCGGGGGTGCCCGGCCCATGTGTGAAAGCTGCACGAACATCGGTCGTTCCGAGGCGCATGGTACGATCTCATTTGGGGAGCATTCGTGCTCCTTTGCGGACGTTGTCGATGCCAGCAGTTCGAGGCGCGCGCGCACACCTATTGCGCAATTGTCCCGCTGGGTCGGCACGCTTGCCGCGGATCGCCGAATGTCGGCGAAGTTGCCACCCCAGGATTGCGCTGTAGCATCGTTTCTCTCCTGCCGTGGCAAGGGCGGCGTTCCAACCGACCTGGTGCAATCCCTATGATGCAGGAAGGGCAGGGACCTTGCATGGAGGCGTTTCTTCAGATCGCAGGTCTACGTGTGGCGTTCGACGGTGTGCCGACGCTGCGCGGTATCGATCTCACTCTACGGCGTGGCGAGTCGCTGGGCATGGTCGGCGAAAGCGGTTGCGGCAAATCCGTGACATGGCTCGCTGCGCTCGGACTGCTGACGCAGCGCGCTAAAGTAACGGGTAGCGTACGCCTGGCCGGAGAGGAGCTGCTCCACGCGCCAGCCTCTCGCCTCGACAAGGTGCGCGGCGGGCAGATCGCCATGATCTTCCAGGACCCGGCGAGCGCGCTTAATCCCGTGCGCACGGTGG
>Ga0214542_1013016_pt1 | contig 10282 bp, 2 predicted proteins | sample CNSS1metaG_FD_160096 | JGI IMG/M metagenome (GOLD analysis project Ga0214542, IMG submission 160096) | Root nodule microbial communities from cowpea collected in UCLA plant growth center, Los Angeles, California, USA - CNSS1 | ecosystem: Host-associated > Plants > Roots > Nodule | place: USA...
AAGGGATATTTCTCTATTTTTCAATCATGTCTATTATGCAATGGTTCGAGGATGATATCAAGATTACAATTATGTCCGCAATTTATTTTTTAGCATAATTATGAAAATGATGTAAAAATAACGAAAATTTGAAAATTGTTATAAAATAAGGTTTAAAAAGTAATTTTTAATTATAAAATCTTTTACTAAATTATCTTTTAAATTCTTTTTTATTAAAATATGTTACTTCATTTATACATTTTCATATTTTTTTCTACAATAAATCAAACTTATATAATGATAATTTTTAATTATTTATAAAATAAAGTACAATTTGGTAATCTTGTTTTCTTTGATTTAAATTTAATTTTTAATCTATCACATCCATCAAATCACTCACAAACATTCACAAACTTTACTCTAAATCAACCCACTTTCACCTCTAATCCACTTAAATTGAACAACAAAAAGTTCACACTCTACTCCTCGTGAATTCATCATCTCCCCCTCCAATCAACCTTGACGAAGAGAGAGAGGCGAAGGAAGAGGGATATTCTTCTATTTTTAAATCATCTCTATCATGTCTTGGGTTGAGGGTGATATCAAGATTAAAATTATATCCGCAATTTAATTTTCAGCTTAATTATGAAAATGATGTAAAAATATGACTTTTCAAATTATTTTTACAAAAATAAATAATAATGAAAATTTGAAATTTTTTATAAAATAAGGTGTAAAAAGTAATTTTTAATTAATTTTTTTTATTAAATTATCTTTTAAATATTTTTTTATTAAAATATGTTTCTTTCACTTATACATTTTCATATTTGTTACACGATAAATCAAACTTATATAATGACCATTTTTAATTATTTTTAAAATAAAGTATAATTTGGTAATCTTTTTTTTTTATGATTTAAATATAATTTTTAATCTATCAAATCCATCAAATCACTCACAAATTTTAACAAACTTTACTCTAAATTCGGTCACTTCCACCCTTAATCTCGTTAAAGTGAAGAAGACAAGCTTCACACCCTAATCCACATAAATTAATCCTATCCATATCCCTCTCCCTCCAATCAATGATGACGTATAGAGGGGAAAGAAGAGGGAAATTGCTCTATTTTTCAATCATGTGTGTTATGCAATGGTTCAGGCGTAATGTCAAGATTGCAATTATGTCCGCAATTTTGTTTTTTAGCATAATTATGAAAACGATGTAAAAATAACAAAAATTTGAAAATTGTTATAGAACAAGGTTTAAAAAGTAATTTTTAATTATAATTTTTTTTACTAAATTATCTTTTAAATATTTTTTTATTAAAATATGTTACTATCATTTATACATTTTCATATTTTTTTCAACAATAAATCCAACTTATATATTGATAATTTTTAATTATTTTTAAAATAAAGTACAATTTGGTAATCTTGTTTTCTTTGATTTCAATAGAATTTTTAATCTATCACATCCATCAAATCACTCACAAACATCCACAAACTTTACTCTAAATCAACCCACTTTCACCTCTAATCCACTTAAAGTAAACAACACAAATTCACACTCTACTCCACTTGAATTCATCATCTCCCCCTCCAATCAACCTTGACGGAGAGAGAGGGGAAGGAAGAGGCATATTCTTCTGTTTTTTAAATCTTGGTTTGAGGGTGATATGAAGATTACAATTATGTCCGTAATTTAATATTTAGCTCAATTATGAAAATGATGTAAAAATATGACTTTGCAAATTATTTTTAAAAAAATAAATAATAATGAAAATTTGAAAATTGTTATAAAATAAGGTTTAAAAAGTAATTTTTAATTATAAATTTTTTTATTAAATTATCTTTTAAATATTTTTTTATTAAAATATGTTACTTTCAATTATACATTTTCATATTTGTTCCACGATAAATCAAATTTATACAATGATCATATTTAGTTATTTTTAAAATAAAGTATAATTTGGTAATCTTGTTTTTTTATGATTTAAATATAATTTCTAATCTATCACATACCTGAAATCACTCACAAACTTCATCAAACTTTACTCTAAATTCACTCACTTTCACCCTTAATCCCCTTAAAGTGAACAAGAGAAGTTTCACACTCTAATCCACATAAATTCATCCTATCCATATCCCTCTCTCTCCAATCAACGATGACGGACAGAGGGAAAAAAAAGGGAAATACCTCTATTTTTCAATCATGTCTATTATGCAATGGTTCGGGGGTGATATCAAGATTACAGTTATGTCCGCAATTCATTTTTTAGCATAATTATGAAAACGATGTAAGAATAACGAAAATTTGAAAATTGTTATAAAATAAGGTTTAAAAAGTAATTTTTAATTATAAAATCTTTTACTAAATTATCTTTTAAATACTTTTTTATTAAAATATGTTACTTTCATTTATACATTTTCATATTTTCTTCTACAATAAATCCAACTTATATAATGATAATTTTTAATTATTTATAAAATAAAGTACAATTTGGTAATCTTGTTTTCTTTGATTTCAATATAATTTTTAATCTATCACATCCATCAAATCACTCACAAAAATTCACAAACTTTACTCTAAATCAACTCACTTTCACCTCTAATCCACTTAAAGTGAACAACACAAAGTTCACACCCTACTCCACTTGAATTCATCATCTCCCCCTCCAATCAACCTTGACGGAGAGAGAGAGGGGAAGGAAGAGGGATATTCTTCTGTTTTTAAATCATCTCTATCATGTCTGGGTTTGAAGGTGATATCAACATTACAATTATGTCCGCAATTTAATTTTCAGCTTAATTATGAAAATGATGTAAAAATATGACTTTTCAAATTATTTTTACAAACATAAATAATAATGAAAATTTGAAAATTGTTATAAAATAAGGTTTAAAAAGTAATTTTTAATTATAATTTTTTTTATTAAATTATCTTTTAAATATTTTTTTATTAAAATATGTTACTTTCATTTATACATTTTCATATTTATTCCACGATAAATCAAACTTATATAATGATCATTTTTAGTTATTTTTAAAATAAAGTATAATTTGGTAATCTTTTTTTAGTGATTTAAATATAATTTTTAATCTATCAAATCCATCAAATCACTCACAAATTTCAACAAACTTTACGCCAAATTCGCTCACTTTCACCCTTAATCCCGTTAAAGTGAAGAAGACAAGTTTCACACTCTAATCCACATAAATTCATCCTATCCGTATCCGTCTTGCTCCAATCAACGATGACGGACAAAGGGGAAAGAAGAGGGAAATTCCTCTATTTGTCAGTCATGTTTGTTATGCAATGATTCGGGAGTGATGTAAAGATTACAATTATGTCCGTAATTTATTTTTTAGCATAATTATGAAAATGATGTAAAAATAACGAAAATTTGAAAATTGTTATAAAATAAGCTTTAAAAAGTAATTTTTAATTATAAATTTTTTTACTAAATTATCTTTTAAATATTTTTTTTTATTAAAATATGTTACTTTCATTTATTCAATTTCATATTTTTTCTACAACAAATCAAACTTATAAAATGATAATTTTTAATCATTTTTAAAATAAAGGACAATTTGGTAATCTTGTTTTTCCTTGAATTAAATATAATTTTTAATCTATCACATCCATCAAATCACTGACAAACTTTAACAAACTTTACTCTAAATCCACCCTCTTTCACCTTTAATCTACGAACAACACAAAATTCACACTCGAATCCACTTGAATTCATCATCTCCCTCTCCCTCGGATAAACCTTGATTAAGAGAGGGGGGAGGAAGAGGGAAATTCTTCTATTTTTAAATCATCTATGTTATGTGTTGGTTTGATGGTGATATTAAGATTACAAAGATGTTCGCAATTTATTTTTCAGCTTAATTATGAAAATGATGTAAAAATATGACTTTTCATATTATTTTTACAAAAATAATTAATAACGAAAATTTGAAAATTGATCTAAAATAAGGTTTAAAAAGTAATTATTAATTATAAAGTTTTTTGTTACATTATTTTATAAATCTTTTTGTAATAAAATATTTTATTTTCATTTACACATATTAATATTTTTTTCTACAATAAATCAAACTTATATAATGATAAATTTTAATTATTTTTAAAATAAAGTACAATTTGGTAATCTTATTTTTTTATGATTTAAATATAATTTCTAATCTATCACATACATCAAATCACTCACAAACTTCAACAAACTTTACTCTAAATTCACTCACTTTCACCCTTAATCACCTTAAAGTGAACAAGAGAAGCTTCACACTCTAATCCACATAAATTCATCCTATCCATATCCCTCTCCCTCCAATCAACGATGACGGACAGAGGGGAAAAAAAGGGAAATTTCTCTATTTTTCAATCATGTCTATTATGCAATGGTTCGAGGGTGATATCAAGATTACAATTATGTCCGCAATTTATTTTTTAGCATAATTATGAAAATGATGTAAAAATAACGAAAATTTGAAAATTGTTATAAAATAAGGTTTAAAAATTCATTTTTAATTATAAAATCATTTACTAAATTATCTTTTAAATACTTTTTTATTAAAATATGTTACTTTCATTTATACATTTTCATATTTTTTTCTACAATAAATCCAACTTATATAATGATAATTTTTAATTATTTTGAAAATAAAGTACAATTTGGTAATCTTGTTTTCTTTGATTTCAATATAATTTTTAATCTATCACATGCATCAAATCACTCACAAAATTTCACAAACTTTACTCTAAATCAACCCACTTTCACCTCTAATCCACTTAAAGTGAACAACACAAAGTTCACACTCTACTCCACTTGAATTCATCATCTCCCCCTCCAATCAACCTTGACGGAGAGAGAGGGGAAGGAAGAGGGATATTCTTCTGGATTTTAAATCTTGGTTTGAGGGTGATATCAAGATTACAATTATGTCCGCAATTTTATTTTCAGCTTAATTATAAAAATGATGTAAAAAGATGACTTTTCAAATTATTTTTACAAAAATAATTAGTAACGAAAATTTAAAAATTTGTTATAAAATAAGGTTTAAAATGTAATTTTTAATTATAATTTTTTTATTAAATTATCTTTTAAATATTTTTTTATTAAAATATGTTACTTTCATTTATCCATTTTCATATTTGTTCCACTATAAATCAAACTTATATAATGATCATTTTTAATTATTTTTAAAATAAAGTATAATATGGTTATCTTTTTTTTATGATTTAAATATAATTTTTAATCTATCAAATCCATCAAATCACTCACAAATTTCAACAAACCTTACTCTAAATTCGGTCACTTCCACCCTTAATCCCGTTAAAGTGAAGAGGACAAGCTTCACACTCTAATCCACATAAATTCATCCTATCCATATCCCTCTCCCTCCTATCAACGATGACAGACAGACGGGAAAGAAGAGTGAAATTACTCTATTTTTCAATCATGTCAGTTATGCAATGGTTCGGGGGTGATATCAAGATTACAATTATGTCCGCAATTTATTTTTTAGCATAATTATGAAAATGATGTAAAAATAAAGAAAATTTGAAAATTGTTATAAAATAAGATTTAAAAAGTAATTTTTAATTATAAATTCTATACTAAATTATCTTTTAAAGATTTTTTTATTAAAATATGTTACTTTCATTTATACATTTTCATTTTTTTTCTACAATAAATCCAACTTATATAATGATAATTTTTAATTATTTTTAAAATAAAGTACAATTTGGTAATCTTGTTTTTGTTTCATTTCAATATAATTTTTAATCTATCACATCCATCAAATCACTCACAAACATTCACAAACTTTACTCTAAATCAACCCACTTTTACCTCTAATCCACTTAAAGTGAACCACACAAACTTCACACTCTACTCCACTCTAATTCATTATCTCCCTCTCCCTCCAATCAACGTTGACGGAGAGAGAGGGGAAGGAAGAGGGAAATTCTTCTCTTTTTAAATCATCTATGTTACGTCCTTGTTGGAGGGTGATATCAAGATTATAATTATGTCCGCAATTTATTTTTCAGCTTAATTAAGAAAATGATGTAAAAATATGACTTTTCAAATTATTTTTACAAAAATAATTAATCACGAAAATTTGAAAATTGTAATAAAATAAGGTTTAAAAAGTAATTTATAATTATAATTTTTTTATTACATTATCTTTTAAATATTGTTTTATTAAAGTATGCTATTTTCACTGACACATTTTCATAAGTTTTCTACGATAAATCAAACTTATATAAAGATCATTTTTAGTTATTTTTAAAATAAAGTATAATTTGGTAATCTTTTTTTAGTGATTTAAATATAATTTTTAATCTATCAAATCCATCAAATCACTCACAAATTTCAACAAACTTTACCCTAAATTCGCTCACTTTCACCCTTAATCTCGTTAAAGTGAAGAAGACAAGCTTCACACTCTAATCCACATAAATTCATCCTATCCATATCCCTCTCGCTCCTATCAACGATGACGGACAAAGGGGAAAGAAGAGGGAAATTCCTCTATTTTTCAGTCATGTTTGTTATGCAATGGTTCGGGGGTGATGTAAAGATTACAACTATGTCCGCAATTTATTTTTTAGCATAATTATGAAAACGATGTAAAAATATCGAAAATTTGAAAATTGATATAAAATAAGCTTTAAAAAGTAATTTTTAATTATAAATTTTTTTACTAAATTATCTTTTAAATATTTTTTTATTAAAATATGTTACTTTCATTTACTTTCAATTATGTAATCTTGTTTTTTCTTGATTTAAATATAAATTTTAATCTATCACGTCGATGAAATTACTCACAAACTTCAACAAACTTTACTCTAAATCAACCTACTTACACCTTTAATCCACTTAAAGTGAACAACACAACCTTCACACTCTACTCCACATGAATTCATCATCTCCCTCTCCCTCCAATCAACCTTGACAGAGAGAGGGTAAGGAAGAGGAAAATACTTGTATTTTTAAATTATCTATGTTATGTCTTGATTTAAGGGTGATATAAAGATTACAATTATGTCCGCAATTTATTTTTCAGCTTAATTATGAAAACGATGTAAAAAGATGACTTTTCAAATTATTTTTACAAAAATAATTAGTAACGAAAATTTGAAAATTGTTATAAAATAAGGTTTAAAAAGTAATTTTTAATTATAAATTATTTTTATTAAATTATTTTAAATATTTTTTTATTAAAATATGTTACTTTCATTTATACATTTTCATATTTTTTTCTTCGATAAATCAAACTTATATAATGATAAATTTTATTTATTTTTAAAATAAAGTACAATTTGGTAATCTTTTTTTCTTATGATTTAAATATAATTTTTAATCTATCACATCCATCAAATCACTCACAAACTACAATAAACTTTACTCTAAATCAACACTTTCACCTTTAATCCACTTAAAGTGAACAACACAAACTTCATATTGTAATCCACTTGATGTCATCCTCTCCCTCTCTATCCAATCAACCTTGAGGGAGAGAGGGGAAGGAAGAGGGAAATTCTTCTATTTTTAAATCTTGTCTGTTATGTCTTGGTTTGAAGGTGATATCAAGATTACAATGATGTCCGCAATTTATTTTTCAGCTTAATTATGAAAATGATGTAAAAATATGACTTTTCAAATTATTTTTACAAAAATAATTAATAATGAAAATTTTAAAATTGTTATAAAATAAGGTTTAAAAAGTAATTTTTAATTATAAATTTTTTTATTAAATTATCTTTTAAATATTTTTTTATTAAAATCTATTACTTTCATTTATACATTTTCATATTTGTTCCACTATAAATCAAACTTATATAATGATCAATTTTAATTATTTTTAAAATAAAGTATAATATGGTTATCTTTTTTTTTATGATTTAAATATAATTTTTAATCTCTCAAATCCATTAAATCACTCACAAATTTCAACAAACTTTACTCTAAATTCGGTCACTTCCACCCTTAATCCCGTTAAAGTGAAGAAGACAAGCTTCACACTCTAATCCACATAAATTCATCCTATCCATATCCCTCTCCCTCCAATCAACGATGACGGACAAAGGGGAAAGAAGAGGGAAATTACTCTATTTTTCAATCATGTCTGTTATGCAATGGTTCGGGGGTGATATCAAGATTACAATTATGTCCGCAATTTATTTTTTAGCTTAATTATGAAAATGATGTAAAAATAAAGAAAATTTGAAAATTGTTATAAAATAAGGTTTAAAAAGTAATTTTTAATTATAAAATTCTATACTAAATTATCTTTCAAATATTTTTTTATTAAAATATGTTACTTTAATTTATACATTTTCATATTTTTTTGTACGATAAATCAAACTTATATAATGATAATTTTTAATTATTTTTAAAATAAAGTATAATTTGGTAATCTTGTTTTTTTATGATTTAAATATAATTTTTAATCTATCACATTCATCAAATCACTCGCAAACTTCAACAAACTTTACTTTAAATTCACTCACTTTCACCCTTAATACCCTTAAAGTGAATAACACAAGCTTCACACTGTAATCAACTTGAATTCATCCTATCCCTCTCCCTCCAATCAACGATGAGGGAGAGTGAGGGAAGGAAGAGGGAAATTCCTCTATTTTTCAATGATGTCTGTTATGCAATGGTTTGAGGGTGATATCATGATTACAATTATGTACGATATTTATTTTTTAGCCTAATTCTTAAAATGATATAAAAATAAAGAAAATTTTAAAATTGTGGTAAAATAATGTTTAAAAAGTATTTTTTAATTATAAATTTTTTTTATTACAATATCATTTAAATATTTTTTTATTAAAATATGTTACTTTCATTTATACTTTTTGATATTTTTTCTACGATAAATTAAACTTATATAATAATAATTTTTAATTATTTTTAAAATAAAGTACAATTTGGTAAACTTGTTTTTCTTTGATTTAAATATATTTTTTAATCTATCACATCCATCAAATCACTCACAAACTTTAACAAACTATAATCTTAATCAACCCACTTTCACCTTTAATCATCTTAAAGTGAACAACAGAAAGTTCACACTGTAATCCACTTGATGTCATCCTCTCCATCTCAATCCAATCAACCTTGAGGGAGAGAGAGGGGAAGGAAGAGGAATATTCTTTTATTTTTAAATCAACTCTGTTATGTCTTGGTTTAAGGGTGATATCAAGATTACAATTATGTCCGCAATTTATTTTTCAGCTTAATTATGAAAATGATGTAAAAATATGGCTTTTGAAATTATTTTTACAAAAATAATTAATAACGAAAATTTGAAAATTGTTATAAAATAAGGTTTACAAAGTATTTTTTAATTATAAATTTTTTTATTACGTTATCTTTTAAATAATTTTTTATTAAAATATCTTACTTTCATTTATACATTTTCATATTTTTCTACAACAAATTAAACTTATATAATGATAATTTTTAATTATTTTTAAAATAAAGTGCAATTTGTAACACCCCATTTAATTCAATAAACGAAATTAAAGGAAGCGTCACATAAAGATAATATAACGGCGCGATCCTGGAGTTTAAAACTTAACTCCTTACAACCCAAGGCACACCACGATGCCCGAAAGGAAACTAGATAAAAAGTTTAATAGAATATGTAGAAATCAGAAAGACGGATAGGTACATGGGACATAGCCCTAAAGGAAAGCCCATCAAGAACATGAAGCCCAGCCCATGCAGATTATGCAGCGGAATCGTCTCTCCTCTGTTGACCACGAGTACCTCTCGCATCTGCTCCCATCAATAAATTGATGATCATCGCAAGAGTAGAAGAACAACATACAGAGCAATCAAACAAGCAAAGGGTAAGATAGAGCCAAAAAGATTTTTATCATGCAATCAGATATACCTTCATAGTCCAATATACATATATCACCCAAGCATGTTATGACCTTTAAGTCAATACACTAAGACTCGACTCGACTTATCCAGATACATATAACCTGATCGGATTTAGCGGATGCTTGCACTTGTGGTGGATACCTCTGCTCACCCTCGAGTTGCTCACCCCCGAGCTATGTGTTACAAGTGTTACAATGAATTAATTCCTTCACACACAAGGTTAGCCCTTAATGAGTTTCAGGCCTCCTACTACTTTCACCACAGGAGTCAGTCCCCTCTAAGTGAGACTAACTGACCCCTTAGAGTGTCAGGATGCAATCCTTACCTTGAATCCTTACCAAATTATATAGATGGGGCACCACCGTGGACACCCACTAACAGGGGCCATG
>Ga0214542_1013017_pt1 | contig 10281 bp, 3 predicted proteins | sample CNSS1metaG_FD_160096 | JGI IMG/M metagenome (GOLD analysis project Ga0214542, IMG submission 160096) | Root nodule microbial communities from cowpea collected in UCLA plant growth center, Los Angeles, California, USA - CNSS1 | ecosystem: Host-associated > Plants > Roots > Nodule | place: USA...
TGGCCAGGAAGTGCCACAACTTGGGCAAACTTTGGCAACCTAATCACGAGTTAGTTATAGCAAGATGATCAAAAGCTTTTCACCTTTCTAGTGTAAAAATGAAATAAGACTAATAATACCAATCAATACCTTGCCCTGCAAGAAAAGTTGCTTCAGGCAATACCGATGAATTCGCACAGTACAATTTTCGTTTTGGCACACCTCTGCCTGTCAGACATTGCCGAATGAATTATCAGACTCAAGCAAAGCAGCAATGTGTTGTAAGTATATTTGGTACTATCAGCATATTTCAACTTCCTTTTCTGTTCTTCTAAAAGAAACAAAATTAGTGACTTTATTGTTTTCGGTTGTCACTGCCTCCACAAACCAGGTAAGTAGACAGTAGGAATTCCTCATAATATTTAGAGAAATTTTAATATATGAACAAGGATTATTGGTGTGCATATAATTTAAGAGGAACCACCCAATTTGTTAAAGATCTTCTAATCAGATCAATAAGTAACCTTTTTTCAAAAATCTACTACAAATTTATGTACGATAAACAAAACAGAACATTTAAATCCCAATAAAAAACGTAAGGAAAGCCTGACAATGATTCAAAGTAATCACAACTATTGATGGGAAAAGAATAACAAAAAAGAGCTGTAACAACGCAACAAGAACAACCTTTATTCCAGCTTCATTGCAAACATGACAGGATGGAACATCATTATTTCGAAACCAACTGCGAAGATCAAGAAATGACTTCAGACCAAGTTTAATAACACCCTCTGTTGTCAAATTAAGCCACTGGTCCTGCACAAGTTCATTCAGGGTTTTCTCCTTTTGAGACAAACTAAAAGTTTTCAAAGTAGATGGCACATCTGACTGGCTTCCTTGAGATTGTGGATCTGTCATAATTGTAACCTGAATATATACCATGAAAATTATACATTTTATTTTAAATTTGCAATGGATAGAAGAATAAAAACATTTGCATTTTGAGATCCGTTACAACTGTCCCAAAAAATATCCTAAAGCATTCCCATCAAATGGAAGGGGCAAATCTTTGTGCAGAGTATCTTGTTCTCCATGAGTACATGATTTGGTACCCAAAAATAATCACCCTGCAATCCAAAATGTGTATTGTGTGAATATGAACTATTAAAGACATGTAAGCAAATTAATGAAGTTGAGCAGAAGATTCTCTTATAAGAGTAGGCTTGCACCATTTTATTTGGCTTCAGAACACCGAACAAGAAGTAGTTCCTCAAAGCATGCATGTTTAAAATGTCATAGTCCTTATTGATGTGAATTTTGAGCAAATTCTAAGCTTATGCACTAAATAGAGTATTTATAATCAAATTGTCTGATAAGATGTCAAACCACCCACAAAGAACAAAAATTTGAAAAGTCTATTCTAGGAAATATAGGAATTAATTTTAATAATTACTGCAGTTTTAATAGCTCTTATATTAAGACTTAGTTAAAATAAAAATTGCAGGTTTAATGTCTGTGGGGACAATTATGTATTTTTGTTTGTATTTATCAGGTAGTGTTTTGGGATAGTATAATCATGTGTTTAATAGTTTTTCTAGACAAATATTTCTCTACTGATTGCTCCCAATTAAAATTCCTATGTTGTTCTAAGTTACTGACGTACCTATGCATGTGTTTTAGGATCACTTTGAGATGAGAACCCATAAGAACACGTAGGGTAGATAATCTGATAGGTTTCTTGATGCTAGAAACCTGATCACACCCCACACACACACAAACAACACACAGAACACGAGCAAAAACCTCGTAGTATTCCTCTTTGAAAACTGAACACGTCCAGGGAAGACAAATCCCTTCTCATAGGATCAGTTATTGATTCCTGTTTACACCAATTCTTCCAAAAATAAAAGCTAACCCCAACCAAACAGCACCCTCTCTTATTTATAGTCTTCCTAACAGAAGACTCACACCCTTCAACCACCTACTAACAACCTGCCCTCCTAACTAACTAACTCCCTATTTTATTTCTCCTAACATACACTTTTAATGTCCTAACATAATCTCTATGGAGATTCAGAAAAAAATTGTGGAAATTTTGCATGTTTGCATAACTCTTACAAGTAGTTTACTATGATCCTTGAGTTTCAATCTTTTACCATTTTCAATCCTCTTACAATCGTTTAACAACGTTTGGCTAGCAGCCAGGCTGAAACAACATTAATTTTCTTACAATTGGAAATATGCAACCGGGTGAAAAAGTTTATAACCTGGCCATCCAAACTAAGATTGAGAGCATGGATGCTGAAGATAACACCTTTTGCAGAGGCATCCTGTACAATTGCTTCAATCTGTTGTTAGCCAAAGAAAGACACAAGATTAGTTGCTTCAGATGTCGAATACCAGGCACGAAAAAATAGTTCCCATTTCAAAGAAACCACACTATGCATCCAATGACACAAACACAATGCCCAAGAGGGAAACACACAGAACCGCAAATACTAAATACTACACATTACACAAATGAACACAGACAGAAAAACACAATCAAGTTGAGCAAAACTTACAATGGCCTTGTAAAAGGCAATTTGCGGAACACTATACTTCGTCCCTAACTTGGAATGTTCGTCAGCAACGGTATTGACCACACCATAATAAACTTGGCCATCATATTGATTTATGCAGGCACGCAACTCAAAATTAGCACAACTAAGCGCCTTGTTGATTTTCAGAATGAAACCATCGAACAGTTGCCGCTCAGTACCTAATAAAAACAACCTCACCCATGTCAAGGTCGCAATAATACCCATCAAGGACACATGAAACACAAACTCCAAGTTCTAATTTAAAAGAAAAGCGTCTGCTACCAGCATTTAAAATCAAACCAAGACAAATTTCACCCTCAGTACTCATGATGCCGCAATTCTACTCTACAACCAATCATAATTCAAAACCTAAATCAAGTGTAAACAAACATTTTATAACAGTAAAAAAAAAAAAGAAACAAAAACTTTACCAAAAGTGAATAAAGCAGCATTTGGGTTGAGAAAACATTTAGAAACCTGGGTTTCTCTTGGTGAGCTGTTCAAACATGGCGTTCATGTCCTTCTCGCAGAGTGGGCCCCGCGACAAAAGAGATTGAATCACGACATGGTGTCTCCAGCTTAAGGCGCTCGACATGGTTCTTTCACACACCCTAATGCAGATTCTGAGACTGGGAAAGTGTGCTGAAAACCACGGTTAGGGTTTCTGAAGAAGGAAAATTGGAAGGTAAAATAAACGATTGCTACTTTATTCCCTAGCATTTACATCAGAATATCAATTCATCGGTAAGCTGTGGATTATGTTCCAGAAACAACAATTATAACCAAATATGTAGATTTAGTATAGCAACAATTTATTCTCACATCTGAGTTTTTCACATTTTAGATGAGAAACAATGCACTGAAGAACATAAAGTGATCACAGCATTTTCAAAACAAAACTGGGGCCAGCCTCAACCTAGAACATGCCTTTCCCACATAGAACAACAAATAGACAAGCATAACAAAAAAAAAACTAAAAATCCATGAAAAACAAAAAAGACAACGTCTTGATGAAAACATTAAACCCCCAAATATGGGAAATTCAGAGAGAGCAAAGGGAAGTTACGAGAATTGCTGAGAGTGTTCGTGCTAAGGTGATGTCGGCATAAACTGAAAACTAAACCTTCTCAGAATGGTACAGTTGTTGCTTGATGCTTCTGTGAACTGTAAAAGATAAAGTAACTTCTACATTTTAAAGTCCACTTGTAATTACCATTACTTATTTGATTTAATTAAGTTTTTATTAAGTTAATGACTTATTCACTCAATTCATGTAGTTGGTTGAATTTAATTTCTTTATTATTAAAAATCAATTCGTTAATTCTTAAAAGGATAAATTAGCAATTTAGTACTTAAAAGAATAGATAACATGAATTAGTTATTGAATAATAAAAAAGTCTAATAATTTATGTTTGGCAAAACTATTCTGTCTATTTTAATAACTAATTTATCACTAAATTGAGAACCAACTTGTTAAGTTATAATATTTCAACATAAATGTTAAGCTATAACATTTCACTCTGCATCGTACTAGAGAATTGAATTTCTTAAAAGACAAATCATTAATAGAATAGAAAATTATATAATCTAGATATATTTTACTATAATGAAATCATTATAATGAATTTTTGTGAAATCAAGTAGTGTCCATTTAACAAAAAACATTTTCAATTAAAAACGTTTTCTTACATGACTCATCGAATACTCACTTGTTACCAATCATAGTTCTTTTCGCAATTATCTAAATTCCATTCTTTTCAAATTAATCCAATTTTTCTTGAATCGCTTTCACTCAACTTTCATCTTCCAAAGCTTCATTTACATTTATTTGGTTGGCTATCTTTGAGTTTGAATCTTGTAGTCACTCTTTCATTATTTAGATCTCCTTCATTTGGTTATCTTTATTGGATTGACCCTTTAGTGTTGATGATGTGACCTGCATGTCAAAATCAAGAGAACCATCTTGCTTTAACTATTTTTTATTAAGCTTATGGTTATTAGACCTCACATGGATTGCATCTTCGACAACAAACGTTCTAGAGTTATACACTAGAATAACCCAGTTAGATTCCTTTATCGCTTCTAGAATCAAATAGTTTTTCGTGTTCAGTATGAAAAATTAAATTCCAAAAGGATGAAAATGAGGGTTTTTTGTTTTCTCACAATTTATAGGGAGTCTTGTTTAATAAGGGTTTGATGTAAATTCAATTTTGTAAATAATAGGCTCTGTTAACTACTGCTTATGCACAAAAAGCACGTAAGGGTGAAGTTAACATTTAACATTGTTTAAGCCATTTCTTGTAAAACACAAAGCTTCCTCTCAACATCACCATTTTTTTTGTGGTGTCCTAAGAGCAGAATAGTTATGGTTGATACCGTAGTTTTCAAAAAAGTCTCAAAATTTTTCGTTTTCAACTTCATTCATATGGTCACTTCTAACAAAAAAAAATTGGTAAACCCTTTTCATTTTGAATATTTCTCATAAATTCACAAAAGATTTTGAAGATTCATCCTTGTGGTTCCAAAACACAACTCATGTCCATATGATATAATCATCAACAATTATAAGACCACATCATTTACCACTTAGAGAATCAATTCCTTTTGGTCCAAAATGGTCCAAGTGTATAGCTTAAGAGGACTTTGGGTTGAAATATCATTTTATTTTCCTTCAAAAGAACTCTTAATTTGCTTGCCTTTTACACATGACCCACAAAATAAATTTTTTTTAGAAAAATGCAGATGACTTCGTTAAACTAGAAGGGAAAATTACTTTGTTTTAAAACCTTTTCCGAATAAAACTATTTTCTTTAAATACTTTTCAACTTAGAGAAAACAAAATGCAACTTTCTTTAACTCTAATTGATGCAAGAATTGAGAGAGCAATAAAAAGAGATAAAGAAAGATGAAGAACACACACAAAGTTATACTAGTTCGGATTCTAGCAATCATACATCCAATTCTGAGTGCTTCCCATAAGGTGGAAGAGTCCACAACACCTTGTCATTGATGTCATACTTATTGATCGCGCTTCTCAGAGATGTAGACTATTAAAAAAAGTCTATAAGCTATCAATCATAGAATATAGAATATTGTGTTGCTTTCCTCCACTAGAATATGCCATCTAAAGAGAAGAAATCAAACAAAATGCAAATTTTTATACTAGTTCTCTCTAACCACATGGATTACGTCTAGTCCTCCCTTAAGCATTTAGCTTAAGAGGTTTCGCTAATAAAAGAAATTACAAAACCAAGTACATAAGAGACTTTGGGTTACAAGTACACCAACCACTCCCAATTCTCAAGTGCATAAACCAGTGATGATTAACATTCTTAGTCTCTTCCTAAGATTAAGAACTCTTAAATAGAAAGAAAACACTTTCACAAAGAGTGTAATTTAAGATCACTAGAGAAAACTTCACAATGTAAAGAATTTATAGAATATCTCACAACCCATATAAAAAACACTCTTGATAACTATAAGACCTAGAAAATGTTTGTCGTTGATGTGTTCTCCAACTTCGATTTGATCACTTTATATATAACATTATTGATAAGGACCATTACATCTTGAATAAGTTAATTCTTGATTAAGCATGATCTTCACTACAAACTTTAACACATTCATTTTTAGAGCCTTGGTCGCTTGAAAAGGAAAGATAGGACTTATTTCTTTTAAGAATTATTGCATCGTGTTTGTAAGATCCCAGTCAGATATTACTAGTTTTAAATTAAATAAATAAATAAGAAAATCAAAATTGCATTTATTATAATGACCTTCCCAAAACGCGAGAAAATTAAAACATTTATTAACGAGTTATAATAAACATAAATTAAACTCCAAGTTTACATCTCCAAAAACTATATTGAAATCCGAGTTACATAATGATGGAAATAACTTTAAAATAAAATCCCCATGTTGCTCCTCTCCAATGTTATACCTCACCAACACTACCTGCAACATCATCTGCTCCCGTGTAACAAATTACACGATCATCACCAATCACAAACAAATAGGGTGAGCTAACATATATATATATATATATATATATATAGATATATATATATGTATATGTATATGTATATGTATATGTATATGTATACATATACATATACATATACATATACATATGTATATGTATATGTATATATATACATATATATGTATATGTATGTGTGCATAAAAACACATACATATACATATATATATGTATATATATATATATATATATATATATATATATATATATATATATATATATATATATATATATATATATATATATATATATATATATATATATATATGTATATATATATATATATATATATATATATATAAAAAAACATATATATATATATATATATATATATATATATATATATATATATATATATATATATACATATACATATACATATGTATATGTATATCTATATGTATACATATACATATACATATAAATGTATATGTATATAAATGTATATGTATATGTATATGTATACATATAGATATACATATACATATAGATATACATATATATATATATATATATACACACGCACACACACGAATTACAACTCAAAATTACACACACTCTCATAAGAGAAACTCCATCCTCTTATTCCACAAAGCATGGCCACCACCATGTTTATCCATGTTCTACATCTTTACATGATGACATTAAGATATCCTTTGTTGCCACAAGTTATAACTTGTGGTTTCCACAATCTATAAGCCACAACTCGTAGAAACACATGCAGGAATATCATGCTACGGACCACACTTCGTAACGCCAAGTGGAGTTCCCAATACGAACCAAAATTCATATTCTTGACACAAGACGAACAAATCACTGGCCACAACCTGTGATTGCTAAATCGAGTGGAGACTCTTCATACGAGTCACAACTTGCACACTCACACCGGTACCATCTGTCATTCTGAACCACAACTCAAGGAATACCACGTGTTAACCCTCTATCCCGAGCCACAACTTAAGGGATGCCATTCTGAGCCACAACTCAAGGAATGCTCCAGCAAGGTCCATCCTTTAGGTATTCATCTAAAGCCTTGTAGACAATGTACAACCAAAGGAAACAAGCCACTACCCCTGCATCATCGTCTGGCGCTGCCTAAGTGCAACCAAGCGAAAACCAATTAAAGACATCTTGGCGAAAGCCACAAGCCACCACACGCCACGTGCACCTGAAGTCCCTGCCCTTACAAGTATCGTTTGGTGGGATGAACCTCACCACCAGGCGCCAGGTGCCAAGCGTTTTAGTAGCTCTCTGGATTTGGAGCTATTGTAAGAACCGAGAAAATTAAGTAATTAAATAAATAATTATTTAAGAAATGCGAGTAGTGGGAACCTTTGTGGCATTTAATGCTGGGATTTATGACGTAGAACAATACTGGCTCAAGTGGTTGAGAGTACTTGGTTGTGTGAGATGACTTGGGTTCAAGTCTTGTGTATGCCATTTGTGTTATTTTAATTGTTATTATTTTTAATAATAATATGCTTGATCATGATGAGTGATAATATAATCCTGAATGTATAGGAATTATCACAAAACATGAATTGGTTGAACGATTGTGCATTAACGTGCCAATGGTGTGGTTGTGTGTTTGAATCTTGGCTTGTGCGAAATAAGGTTCCTTTTTGACAAAATTATTGTTAATTCAATTAATTAAAGGATTAAAGTGGAAGTTAGATTAGGGTTTTAGAGAAATTATAGAGTGATTGGAAGGTGAGGTTTGAGCACTATTTTGGGAACGTGAAAAGAGAGAGAAGTGAGAGATGAGAAGGATCCTTAGAGGAGAAAGCAAAAGTTAAGGCAAATTGGGGCTCAAAACTCTAAGAATAGTGAGAGATGAGAAGGATCCTTGGAGGAGAAAGCAAAAGCTAAGGCAAATTGGGGCTCAAAACTCCAAGAATTTTACAAACTTGAGCAAGGAAATTAGGTTAGGGGAGCTGTGATATTTCTCCTCTGGTTGTTCTGTTTTTTTTTTCATTTGTGTTTGTGGAAAATTTTTAGAAACCGCTTGGCGGCCTTGAAGGTCTACTAGGCTGTTTATATGAATTTCCCTATAATTCTAGGTTCCTACGAGGAACCGTCTGGCGACATGAATTGGCCGCCAAGCGACGCAATTAATCTAACCCATTTTCTAGGTTTTTGGATGAATCGCTTGGTGGCGATGAACACTCGCCAAGCAACATGAGCAAGATTGGCTCGATTTTTTGGTATTTTGGGGATTTTAGGTTGTTGTGATCGGGGAAAAATTGAATTATATCTATTGGTTGTACATTAGAGGTCAATAAATATTGAAATGTGTTGTTAATTAAGATAAATGAATGAAATTGGTATAAAAATGTTTAGGGTTTGACAATATTTGGGGTTAAAAGCATAGGAATGATTGATGCCTGAATTTCATTAGGGATGTTGTATGTGCGTACTTAAATTGATATTAGGTACCATGGGGAACCTGATTGGTTGTAGAATTGTGGAGATATACCTAGAAACACATTTGGGGATTTTTTTTAGGCTTCAAAGGTGCAAGGAAATTCTAGGATTTTCCAAAGAATGGTATGCACCACCTGGCAGTACTAACCTGGCCACCAAGCACAAGCGTAGTGAAGAATGGCAATGCGTGGCTATGAGGTACAAGTTGCGTGTGGGATCTTATTTTTGTGCTAGGTAGAACAATGATAGGAGAATGAGGCTTAGGTTTGGATATATCTTTGGAGAAGTTAAGTTGAGTGGATGATGGAATTACAAGGTTAAGGGTTAAGGTTTGATAATGGGATTTTCCAGAGGGTTGTGGGGAAGTGGTGATGGTAGGTACTGAGTAAGACCTTATTTTAATTGAGAGATGTATTATGGGTTGCTAAAATCTGAATTATTAGATAGTTGTATTCTATGGTAGAGTTCAATGGTGAGTTTGGGGCCAATTGTTTAATGGTATGAGTGAAGTGTTCACAATTTGGCATAAGTATTGTGGATACAATATGAATAATAGTAATTGGTAAGATGAGTCAGATTGGATATCTAAGGTAATGCTACCCCGACTTGGAAAGTGTGAGATTGGGTTTTGTTGGGTTATTAACTCAGTAAAACTTGTCTATTGGTGTAGCGCTTGACGGTGGGGTCTTAACCACCAGATGATAGCTACAAATACAAAGGACTACTGAAACGCTTAGCGCCTAGGAATGTTGACGTTCCACCAGGCGACAACTATGTGGATAGTGACACTGGGAGCATGTGGTGCCTATCGATGAGGTTCGTCCCGCCAGGCAATACCTATAGAGACAGTGACTTCTGAGACGCTTGGCGCTTGGTGGCAGATGGGCTCCACCAGGCAGTTTGCAATTGCTTTTCACCTAGCGATGCTCAAGCAGCGCCAAGTGATTATGCAGGAGCAATGGTTTGTTCTTAGTGTGGTGCATGACCTATAAGGCTTTGGATGCATACCTTAAGGTCGGACTTTGCTAGAGCATTCCTTGAGTTGTGGCTCAAAATGACATCCCTTGAGTTGTGGCTCGGGATGAAGGGTAAACACGTGGTATTCCTTGAGTTGTGGCTTGGAATATCGGATGTTAATTTTTACCATTATCCAAGCTATATTTCATTAGCAAAATCATCTCTTCCAAAGCTTTTAACCTACTTAATCCTCAATTTTACCTTACTTTTGTAAATAAATACATTTTGGGTTACATTTAT
>Ga0214542_1013024_pt1 | contig 10278 bp, 5 predicted proteins | sample CNSS1metaG_FD_160096 | JGI IMG/M metagenome (GOLD analysis project Ga0214542, IMG submission 160096) | Root nodule microbial communities from cowpea collected in UCLA plant growth center, Los Angeles, California, USA - CNSS1 | ecosystem: Host-associated > Plants > Roots > Nodule | place: USA...
GGTTCAAGATATTTTATTATTGAAGGAGAATCATATCCTACATATATTCTCAATCATCTTTGAGGACCCATCATAGTCCCTTTTGGTGGGGAAATTGGAATATATACACCACACCCAAATATTCTTACTTGAGAATATTAGGTCACTGACCAAAAACCAACTACATAATAGAGTATTTGTGATATCTTGTTGGCTTGATGCGAATCAATAATGGAACATGCAAAATTGCAAATCCCTAAGTAACCATTGGAAGACTAGCTCTCATAAGTAATGTTCTTGCAACAAACTTTAGACGTTTTAGTAATGATTTCGCAAGTCTATTTTTAATATGAACATGTGCTATTGGATGTTCAACTTCAATTCCACTAGTATTATCAAACAAATTTTGTTAATCGGATAATCTGGGAAGTGAGCCCTTAACTGTACTAATAACTTTGCAAATACTTGATTGCGAGTTGATAATAAACAAATATGTGGCCATCTAGTTTATGCATCAATTAAAACAACGAAATATTTAAATGATCAACATGGTGGGTGTATTGGACCACAAATATCACCATGTATTCGTTCTGAAAATGAGATTGACTCATTTCTAATTTTTCTAATGATGGTCTTATTATCAACTTTCCTTTATGAACGTATAGCACACGATAACTTATTGGTCTGAAGAAGTTTTTTTCCTCTTAAGTGGGTGTCCACTTGAGTTTTTCAACCTTTTTTTCGCATCATAATAGATCCAAGATGACCCAATTGTTCATACCAAATAGAGAATTCATTTTGATTCAGAAACTTGTGGTTTACCATGACATGCATTTTAATTGTACTAATATATGTGTATTACAAATCCTCAAACTGATCACGTAAAACAACGCATTCATTTTGATTTGTAAACTTTTGGTTTACCATGACATGCATTTCAAGTGTACTAATATATGTGTAGTACAAACCATGAGAAAAGGTTGATAATTTCTCCAATACATTTTTTTTTTCAACTCAGTCATAGAAATATAAAGATATTTCATATTTTTTTCATTCTTTGTCTCAATATGATATTCATTTAGACAAATATCCTTGAAATTTAATAAGTTTCTATTTAACTTCTTGGTAGAAGTATAATAGCTCTTCCAATGCCTTCAAATAAATTTGTAGTATTATAAATAATACTAACATTGACGTCTCGCATTACCAAATAAGAGAAAAATGTATTACTTCTTGAGAATCTTGAGAATTGTACAAGTTGTTGCACTATCAATAAGACATGTATCATCATCATTGGTACTAGCGCCAACATTCCTTTTTCATATAAACATAAATATCAACATTAGATATTACTATGTAAGAATAAAATATTTAGAGAATTTTATTGATAAAGAAAAACTTTTATATATATACATATACATACACACACACACACACACACATATATATATATATATATATATATAAAAGCAACATGAAACAAATATAAAACATTGTCTTAAAATGAAGAACATAATATGAGAAAATATATTTTTCAACACTTTTATCACTAATGAGATGATCAATGCTTTCACTTGTTTTATGAAAGAAAATAACAAGATGAGTAACATCCATATGGTCATAATTCACCATCTTCATAAGTCAGATGCGTTTATCTGTTCTTCTCATCACTTTTAAAGATCCTTTGGTGTACGAAAAATACAACTCAAAATGACATTTACCACCATAATAATAACTTATATTATCTTGTTTGTCATTATTTTCACATTTTTCTTTTCTCTTTTTTCACATTATTTGTGTCACTTATGGTACAAAATATGTTTTTGAGACCATTAATTCATAACACTATAGTAATTGTTTTGTTTTTCGAAATTTAACTTATGTGACTAATGTTATGGAGAATAACGAAATAGTAAAATTTTTTTTTACTTAATTACAATTTTGAATTTTGTAAAATAAAGAATACATATTATTCATTATTTGTTTCATATTTATATCTATCTTTTGAAACTAAATTCCAAATTAAATTTCGATGTCAACATATGTAACATCCCAATTTCAGTAGCTTAAAACTAATAGAAATAGGAAGTTTCATCATAGTTCCAAAACAGATAATCTAGTGTACACAATATATTAATATAGTCTTACAAAACATAGGACTATAAAAATATATCACTTATACACTTAAACTAAACTAATAAACTCTATACTATTGACCACTGCTAAAGCTCCCACTGGAAACCTCCTCTTCAACACTAAAATGATGACTCTTCATCCTTCAGGAGTTCCTTTGACAGTGCAACCACATCTGCTCCCACCGAATAGGTGATCATCGTAAAAGGAAACATACAACACAAGACAGGAACACAAAAAGCAAGGGTAAGCTAACTTGGACCAAGAGTAAATCATGCAATTTTTATAGTTAGGCAAAAATCAGAGTTAATCACACAGTTATCAAAATCATACAATTAATCATAATCGTAACACCATACACCATTCTAGACTCGATATCCGAATTATGTAAGTGACATTGGAGCTCTCGGTGGCTTGCACTTGTGACGGTTCCCAAACTCTGCAGAGTTTTAGGCATAAGGGGTATTCACCCAACCACTCCCAATGTAAGCCCCATCATGTCTATGACGGATCGGGTCCATAGACCAGGACCTCCTGCTACTCCCCCCGACGTAATCCATCATACTCTACATGAGTCTTAATAACTAGGAGCGTCAGGATGCCACCAATATAAGTCCTCATGTCCTTACATTTACTAAAACCATTTTCCTTAGAATTTCCCTTGAAATCCTAACTCCAACATATTCTCATTCATACCAATTTCACACTCAATTCCATCACATGACTATCATGCATAAGGATCACATACAAGACTAGCCATTATCATATTAATGCAATTAATACAATATCAATTAGTCAAAAATAGTGAAGGAGCTAACTTCTGCAGGGAATCTCACTTAGGCTAGAGGGTCTCGCCTAAGCTAGAGAGTTTGTCTCGCTTAGGCGAGCTGCTCTTGCCTGGGCGAGACCTCTTACAGTGGCAAAATAAAAAATCCTGGGCGAACTCTCACTCAGGCTAAACTGGCTCGCCTAGACGAGAAGTTATCTCGCTCAGGTGACTCTAGCTCGCCTAGGCGAGATTTCGCGCAGTGACAGAGGTGATCTTCTGCTATTTTCGCTCAGGCGAGAGCTGCTCGCTTGGGCGAAACTACCAGGAAATCTCATTTGTTCTTCACATGCAGGCTCGCTCAGAATCATCCAACACCCAATTTCACACAGGCAGTTTCAAACACGAATTGAACACACAATCAAGCAATTCAATCACTCATTAACACATTTCATACGAAATTTGGGTGAAAAGTCAGCTTCCCTTACCTGTTATCCTGTTTAGACAGCTTTATAAACGTCAACGCCTTAAAACGTCAACACCGCTAACTCCACAGGATGCTCTATCTACACATAGAAACGTCACAAGAACGACCAGGACATACCGTTATGATCACTGATCAGCAGAGACTCATACTGATGATTAAAACGTCGCATGCAAGCGAAAGAGGGCTTGCATGCAACAAAAAACAGAAAAAGGCTAAAAAGAGAGCGGAAACTCAACTTACACGAACAAAGAAACTGATCGGTCTAATTTGAAGAGCTCACTGAGAGGATCAATCTTACGGTCTCAGTTCTTCAATCAGACGACCAGAGAGACAAAACCTCTAGAGAGAAGTTAGAGAACTCTAGAAAAGTGGTTCTAGAGAGATGGTGTGTTTTAAAATAATGAAACTCGTTTATAACAATTCTATTTATACTAAAACCTTTTAATATTAAAATAATCGAGTTTCACTATTTTTAAACCACTATCACTCTTACAACGTCATTTTCTAGAGTCTTACAACATATCTCTACTATAGTTATAATTCCTTCATTAAATTTTAATGTATGCTGTAGTTCAACATTTTTTTTAAACATTGACAAATTTTTAAAACATAATATTTATAATGTATAAAATTTTAATGTATTATTTTTTAATAATTTTTATTAGGTCAATGTGTAAAAAATAATTTTTATAATGTATAAAATTTATTATTTTACAATAACTTTAATTTAAATTTTATTATTTAATACACAAATATGGACTCATAAATAATTTACCATATAATTATTTTATGGAAAAGTCAACATAATGTTTTTATATAATTTTATATATTTTAATTATTTATAAAATATTCAAAGCAGCTTTAATTTATTTATAATTAGTGTTTAAAAAAATATTTATAATTATATAATAAAATACATTTTATTGAAAAATGCATAAATAATTTATTTAAATTTTCACAATAAAAATAAAAAACTATTACTATTAAATTTTACAAAAATAATATATTTATATTTAATTTTACAAAATAATATATTTATATTTAATTTTAATTATATTTTAATAAATTTAAATTATATAATAAATATATTCTATTGTTTCTAGAAAATACGTGCATTTGTAGGTAGCTACATTAACACTACCTAGATTTTAGATTTTATATTTTATATTTTATATTTTTAATAAATCACACTTATATTTTTAAAATATTAATATTATTTTATTTTCTTTATATTTTTAAAAACATTTCAACAACTTCTAAATTTATCTGATATATTTATTTTTTCAAATTTTCTTATTTTTATAAAACTAAATACTAAACATTTATTTTTAATTAAAAGAATATTTCATTTTTTATTTATTTTTAATTTTAATTTTTTATTAGTTCTAAAATTAATTATATTTTTATTTATTTTATAATCTTTTTAAAATCACTTGCACGAAATTGTACATTGAGTAATAAATTAGGTCTGTATCTAATTATATTGTTTTGAATTTTAAATTCAAATCAATTAATTGAACTTTTATAAATCCATAAACAAGATCATTTCTTCAATCTTTTAGTCAAGAATACCTCTAATCAATTCTGACTAAGTTTTAGTTACTTGAACTTTACCTGGAAATTCTTTTAACAAAAGAAATCAAATTTTAACATATATTAAAAAATTGGAAATATATCTAAAATTAATAAGTAATTCATAGCCTAATTTAACAAAAATAAATAAATAAATAAGATATCATTTGAGATGCGATACTCGTGAAAATAATATTAAGAATAAAAATATGACTCTTAAACAATAAAAATATAATTCATAGCCTAACTAATACTTTTAACAATAAAAATATCTTAACTATAATGTTAAGAAAAGTTTACAAGCATTTACCATTAATGTATACTTTTAACTAATACTTTTAACAATAAATACTTTTAACGTGACTCTTAAAATTATAATATAATTGACTGCATTTACCATTAATGTATCATTTCTAAAACACCTCACATGAAAAAATAAAATAAAGATAGGGAATGTCTTTGTCATGACAAACTGTCTTCTTTCAGATTTTCAATTCTGCACTCCCCTGTAGAAGAAATTAAAGTCACATCCTGCTGTCAAGTTTATTACGGGCTTGGCTTTCTTGTTAACATCTGGAATGCATGATGACGGAGAGTTCACAAAAATGTGGTCGGTCTCAAAAGGTTGATCTGAATGACCTGCAAGCATGGTTGTCAAAATTGCGACCCAAAACGTAAGATCGTAGGTGTTAACGATCTTCTGCCCCCTCTCCCTCCGGTCCCACTTCACTTAAAATACGCGATCTTTAAGGATCGTATTGGATCGTCATTGTAAATCGCAACTCGGCTGGGAGCGGCGATTGCGACGATGCGACAACGGCATAAACTTCGCATCACAGTGACAATGGCATGAGTTTCGCATCGCGGCAACGACACCAACTCTGCAGCATCACAGCGACAGCAGCAACAGTGGACTTCGCAGCGGCAGCGGCAACAATAAGCTTTGTAGGGGCAGCAACGGCAACACTAAGCTTTGCAGGGGCGGCAGGGGCGGCAGTTCAAAAAGATTTAGAGAATATTTTATTAAAATTAAAAAATCTGCTTTTTAAAAATCAAGAAAATATTGTATCAGATTAAAAAATTTGCTCTTATTAAAAAAATATTTTATTAGGATTAAAAAATATGCTCCTTAAAAATCTAAAAAATATTTTATTAAAATTAAAAAGTCTGATACTTAAAAATTAAGAAAATATTTTATCAGATTAAAAAATCTGTTCTTTAAAGATTATAAAGATATTTTATTTGGAATAAAAAATCTGTTACTTAAAAATCTAGAAAATATTTTAATAAGATTAAAAAATCTGATCCTTAAAAATTAAGAAAATATTTTATCAGATTAAAAAATCTGTTTTTTAAAGATTAAAAAAATATTTTATTAGGATTAAAAAATCTGCTCCTTAAAAATCTAAAAAATATTTTATTAAGATTAAAAAATCTGCTCTTTAAAAATTAAGAAAATATTTTATCAGATTAAAAAAATCTGCTCTTTAAAGATTAAAAAATATTTTATTAGGATTAAAAAATCTGCTCCTTAAAAATCTAAAAAATATTTTATGAATTTGGAGTGACAATAAAATTTGTAAGATATTACTATCTATGTTACGATCTTCCTATTTACGATTTATATTTTCCTTTTCGATCTGAGTAAAATCTCGATTTTGACTACCATACCTGTAAGATCTGAATGTTTTAGCAGTTTGGTGAAGAGACCTAAAAGATCTGTATGACTTGATCTTGGTCTTCTTCTCAATTTATGCATGCTTCTCTCTAGTTGATTGCCACCAACCACACAGGTAATCTGATTTTCAGTCATAACTATTTGCATCATCATTATCAGAATTAACCATTCAATTCGTTTTGGCATGTAGAATCTCTAGTGTGTTTCTCTTTCTGGCAGTAGGAATTATTATTATTCTCTGCATTGTATTTCTGTCCCTCTTCGTTTCTCTAGACATATTTTAGAACTTCTCTTCAATTAGGACTTGCAAACCTGGTTATACAAGATGAGGACAGAAAGAAATAAAGGTCTAAATAATATCACTGATCCAAAATTAGCACAAAAGTAACAGATAAATAGTATGATTTCCTCAAGAAAAAAAAAGTTTGTCTCTGGTCCTTTCATTTCCTTTTCCTGCCGTCTAAACATCTACACTATTCAATCGACTTGGAAAATTTTTCATAGTAAAATGACAATATTTCCCATCTCTTTGTTCTCTATAAATTTTTCTATCTAAGTTTTGCCCTAACATAAATAAGGAGATCATTTTTAACTGCACAGTTATATTAACTACACCATCATTGTGTTCTTTTATGGAAGGAACTTCCGCCTGGTATTCATGATCAAACCCGAGGACTTGACTTTGGGTTCCAACTAATATTGCTACAATCTATCGAATTGATACCAGTTGCGCAGTATTGACGGGTAAACTCATTATAACTCAATAAACAATTCAGATATTATAAAGGGGTGTACATTAGATAACAAGCAAAAGAACAGGATTCACACATGAGACATTTCAGATGGAAGCCATTCAGATCTTATAACCATTAGCATGCACTTATTGAAGCTATTTTGCTAACCTTTTCATTTGTCTTTTTAAAAGTTATGCATGTATATTTAGCTATCTAATAGAATCTTAAATACCAACTTGTTTTCACTTTACATTGTCACTATAATTAAATTCTTTAAAACTCAAGCACTGTAATAACGCTTTTGAGTGAATGCTTGACTGCTAAGAAATAAAACATCCTTGGCTACACACCGGCAGATTTGAAATGCAATACAACAGGTTTTAGCACAACGATGAATCAATTAAAATTAATTAAGTGTAAATTTTTTTAATATAAATAGTATATGTTCCTGCTGGGGCCAAAATATACCCAGAGGTACATTCATCTTCTACTTAGGTCGAGAGGTATCAGGTAGTTCCAGTGTATATTTCCCTTCATGCTCTTCAGTTGACCCTTCTTCTTATACTCTTGATCACAAGCTTTCTTCACTACTCCTATCGAGATGTTCACTTCCAATGAGGATGGGGTGACCTCTATGAGAGAGCCTACAAAAGGAACTTCGACGCTAAAGTTAGTTTCCTCATGAACAATGTTATTTATACTACCTGGATGGACCCTTCTTGTTGGGCCTAGGGTTTGTCGGATTAACAGGTATTAGGGTTTCTTTAATGTGCCCATGTGTCTTTAATCATTCTATGATTTGTCCTTTTGCCTAGGTGCATCCACACCGCAATATTGACATATGTGTCCCTGGCTTCTTGGTACAAGTCGAGGTGTACTCGTCATTGGCTCTTCAATGTGCATTGGTCGAGGTGTCCCAAGTATTTACCTAGGAGGCCTCGTCCAACCATTATACTGAAGTGTAGGTTGGGCGTCCTCCTCCTTGACTCATGTGGACATGTAGGGTGAAGTGTCTTCTTTCTTGGCTCACTGGTATATTAACCCCAAGGTCGGTAGGTTCTAGTTAAGAGTCCAATGTTCTTTAAGTGGAAATGGTCGAGGTGACTGATGAGTTCAAATTTTTGCCCTCATTTAATATTTAAATTTGGGGATTTAATTGAATTTTTCATGCTTAAAGATTGATTTAATTAGGATTTGTGATTATTGGATTTATTGAATAAGTTTGGTAAAAATGGCGTAAAAATTGATTTTAGTTGCATAAAATATTATTGGATATTCTAACGTTTGTTAATGCAGTTGGAATTTATTTTTGGTCATTAATAGTGTGGATTTGAAATATTCAAAGTTACAAAATAAGTCCAAAATCAGGAAATTCTGGAAAAGAATAAATCAGGAGCTAAATGCACCCCCAGATTTTATTTGCACACTCCTTCTAAAGTGGACCACCAAAAACCTGTTCTGCACCCCCAGTTTTCACTAAGTTGCACCCCTCCTACCACTTAAACTTCACTCAACCAGATCATGCCATGTGGCAATCCTCAACTTTTAAAATTGGCCAACCAGAACAAGCCACGTGGCAACAATCCTTGCACTAACAAGCTGTCCAATGGAAGGATGCCACGTCATCTTCATCCCAAAACAGAAACCCTAATTTTCCTCAAACCTTAGCCGCTACCATGACCCACCATTGCCGGTAGCAAACTTTCCGATCACCGCTGGCCATCATTCACAGCCATTCATGGTTGCCACCATCAACACCACCGCACCTCTTCGTTCACGCTGCAGTAGCGCCACCATCTTCAATCTTCTCCACCATCTTGCTGGAAAACAGCAGCGTCGTGAGCAGCACCTCCATTTTCTCACCGCACCTGCAACACCGGCAACCACCGCAACTCCGCCACTTTCCGGAAAACACAGTATCGAACCTTCGAACTCCATGGCAGTGGACCTTCATGGCAACCATCATCTTCTCCGCGCAGCCGTGAGCGAGAACGAGCCATAGCCACCATCACCACCGCAAAACACCATCACTGCAACACCAGATTTTCGCGCAACCACCGTTCCTGCAATCTCGCGAGCAACATCACCTCCGCGCACCAGATCGGAGAAGAAGAACCACTGCATCTGCAACACTTCGTGCACCATAACAACCATTACAGCAGCACTGCTCCGCCACCACGCATTTGCACTGCGCCGGGGTTCATCACTCGCCGGAATCTGCACATCAGCAGTCGTCAGCAGCGCAGCTGCCAAGGGAGGGAGAAGAGTGTGAGAGCAAACCCTAATTCTACAGAGAGAACACTCCGCCACGTGTCAGCCTGCTATTGGACAGTAAACTGGTCAACTGGTCAACATTGGTCAACTGCAAAAATGGTTAAATAAGAGGGGCAGAATTGGAAATTGGACAGGAATTAAGTTGCTAATTAATTAAATAAAAATAAAAAATTTTAGCAACTGACAGATAAAGCTCAAAGTCCAGTTGAAGCCTATATAAAGAGACTTAAGGGAGCAGAAACAACAGACAACTTAGACACTTAGAACTCTCTGGTTTTGACAGACACAATCATCCATCACATCTTTCATTCTCTCTTTTCTTTTATTTTCTTTCCTTCATCGTATATTATCATGTATTCCATCAAAGCCATGGAGGGCTAAGCTTTAAGGGTTGATTCCACTGTAATTTCTTAACTGGATTCTGAGGTTAGATGAATTTATGTGTTTGTTATTTTGATTATTGTTGTGGTTTTTGTTTATCTATGTCCTTTGCTTCTTAATCGAATAGAAAATAATGATTTTAATCTGCATGCATGCTAATCATATGAGTTAAAAGGTTTTTAAATTAAATTGAGACTTTACTTTGATTTTATTTAGAAACTTTCATTTGATTAAATAAGTTTTTTCCAATAATTGAGACTTTACTTTGATTAGA
>Ga0214542_1013025_pt1 | contig 10278 bp, 11 predicted proteins | sample CNSS1metaG_FD_160096 | JGI IMG/M metagenome (GOLD analysis project Ga0214542, IMG submission 160096) | Root nodule microbial communities from cowpea collected in UCLA plant growth center, Los Angeles, California, USA - CNSS1 | ecosystem: Host-associated > Plants > Roots > Nodule | place: USA...
TCAATTCCGTATTCGTTGTGAGACAACTCAGGGTTATCTTAACCCTAACTATTTTCTTCACTACAAACTGGCAATACTGAAGTTGCTAAAGTAGTGGTAATTTGATCGCCTAACGACAGCGATATCATGAGATTACAAGGATTACTGATGATCATGTTAACCATCTAAATGCACCTGATGATGCTCAAGTTGAGTTGAAGTCACACACTCCAGACATCAAGTTTGTTGATGTGAATGATGCAAATAAGTTTTCAGTGGTTATCTTTGTTGACATGGCTGCAGAAAAAGAAGAAAGGTTGCTGCAACAGGTAAAAAGCTTAGATTCAAATTCTTTTGAAAACATTGTTGATAAAAAAATTAATTTGCATGCATGTTTGTTTTCTGTTTCTATTTTTAATTTTAAAAATATTAAAAAAAATTCAAAAATATGTGTTTTTGTTTCCTTTAATAAAATTTTACAAGCTCACTTGTACTTTATAAAATTAAAGAAAATAAATTTTGACATATGGCTTGATTGAGCCAGAAGTCACAATTTTTCGTTTCCTCCCCAAAATAAGTCCATCAAGGACATTTTTTTGAAATAAGTGAGGGGGAGACAAACTGTAGGTAGGATTTTTTTTTTCTTTTTTTTCTGTTTTTCAATTTATGTTTTTGTTTTCATAAACAAAATTGTGATTTCTTTTTGAGAAAATTGTGAAAGTATTAACTTTTTACTAAGTGAAACTTTTAATCAATATATCTCATAAGAAATCCACCAAAAACATTTCCATGCTTTCAATAAACCATATTGGCATTGGATTTTTAGGATTTGATTCAATAATTGGGATGATCATAATTCTGAAAAACTAAAAGTCATGTTGATATGAGTGGATTGTTTCTATGATTTGCTAATTGAGTTTATTTGAGAATTACTTGATTAAATATTTTGTGAAAGAGTTTTGACCTTGTGAGTCTTGAGCCTTAATGTGAAGGATGGTCTGCCTTGTGCCATTCCTATTTTTCCTTAGTGACTTGCTCATGCTTGTTTATACTCAAATATTTAGCTTGATTCTTTTGTTTTGCAACTTGGGTGAATATGCATGATTTGATATGACTGAGGCATTTCTTGTTTCTAGCTATTTGGCCAAATAAGCCCACCTTGATATTAATCCATTAGTAGCCACTTTGAGCTTTAAACCTTTTTTTCTTGTTTTAAGCCCATTGTAAACCCTTAAAAATAAAAAAGACCATGTTCTTTCTTATCTTAGGAAGAAAGAAAGGAGCTAGTGGATTATGATAGCATTGGTTGAGGAATAAACTGTGTGGGTGAGTACCTCACTCACAAATTAATAAAAATGGCAAAAGGAAAAATTGTTGATGAAAAAGTGTTGAAATGAAAAAAATAACTGCTTTCTAAAAAAAAGAGAGAGCAACAAAGAGTTGTTTTTGAAATTATGCTCCATTATTCTTCCTACATTATTATTTCGAAAACCCAAAACTCCTAAATTTTTTCCTACCTTTGCCTTGGCCCCATTATGACCTGTAAAAAGTCCTCATGATCTTTGAATGCATGTTTTCTGAAAGTTTGTGAATATTAGAGTCTAGTTAAGTATTACGAGTGTTTACTTGCATGAGTATTTTGAGTGAAAACATAAGCCAAAACACTTGAGCGAATTTTGGTGAGAAAATACATATTTAACTTGAGTGCTTTCTTTCATAATTGATTGTCTTGTGAATTCAAAAGATTAACTCATGTGTGAAAAATAAAATCTTTTCGTTTGTTTATGCATGGTAACTTAATTTCTAGAATATTGATTTGTCTTAAGTAAGGTTAATTCCTTTGATCCAATGTTGATATGAAGTAAAATACCCTAGAATAAAGTTTTGAAATTGCTCAATTTTTCCCAGGAGTGCAAAAGGATAAGTGTATGGTTATGATGAGTGCGTATTTTTGCCCTCATTTAATGTTTAATTCTGGGTATTTAACTGAATTTGTGTGCTTAAAGATTGATTTAATTGGGATTTCCTATAATTGGGTTTATTGAGCATGAGATACAAAAACATGTTAAAAATAGCTTTTTAGTTGCATAAATGTTCTTTGGATATTTTGAGGTGTGTTAGTGCAGCTGTAGCTAAGTTGAGCTCATGGAGGTGTGGAAATAAATTAATTAAAGCTTCATGACACCTTAAAGATAATTCCAAGAATAAGAAATTATCAAAATCACAAAAATTCAAGCCAAGCATTACATGTAGACGACAAGAAAAGCTTGAAAAAGTGAAGAAGTTTGGCTAAACCAAGAAGAGAGGAACAAAAAAAATTGGACCTTGCGGTTTTCTTTATCTTTATGGTCGAAGATAATTTGGGGAAAATATATCTTTAGATATTTTATTTGATATTTTTAAATAATTATCCTATTTAATTATATCAAAATATTAAAAGATAATAACTACCATATCTTTTTAAATATGACAAGATCTTCTTGAATCTTTTTAGTTCCACAACAAACAAATATATCTTGAGGATATTGGATTATTTAGAAGATAATTTAAGAAGATTGCAAAGGGTTGATTTGGAAAATTAATACAAATACTAATTGGTGATAATTGATCATACATCTTTAATTAATTAATTAATTTAATTATATTAGATATTGATATTATCAACTAATTATATTTGTCAAATAGTCTATATCTCTCCAAATGTTTTTAAATATTTATCTTTATCTTTATTATAAAAGATATTTGAGAGATTTTAGCAACAGAAAAGCCTAGTCCAATTCCTATATAAAGAGACCAAGGGAGAAGCAGAAAAGAAAAGCTCGGGACTTCGGAGTTTAGGAACCCTTAGGGGGGCCTAATTTCGTTTCCTTTTTCTCTATATTCTTCTTCTATTTCTATTTTGTATTTCGTGGAGTGTTGAACTTCTTGGGTTGATTCCATTGTAATTTCTTAATTGGATTTTGAGGTTAGATCAATTAGTTTGTTTGTTCTTTTGATTTTTGTTGAGATTTATTTTCATCTATGTCTTTTTGTTCTTAATTTAGTGAAAGTAATGATTTTTACATTGTAGCAAGTTAGCACGATGTTAAATCTACATAACATTACAATCGTATGAGTCCAAGGGTTTTTAAATTTTAATTGAGAAGTTACTTTGATTAATTTTAGAAACTTTCATATGATTGCATGAGTTTTTGATAATAATTGAGAAGTTACTTTGATTAAATGTGAAAACTTAGATTAAAATTAATCAAGAAGTTACTTTGGTTAATTAGCTTTTTACTAGATATAAGAGGTAAAAGAATGGACATGATTATGATTAGTAATATTTAATTAAGAAGTTACTTTGGTTAAATTTACTAAGATTGATCTACAAAGTTCTTGCTTTTGATTGAGAAGTTACTTTGGTTGAAAGTAAGGACGCCAACAAATTAATTGAGAAGTTACATTGATTAATTTGAAGTCTTAAACACGAAATTAATAACAATAATCTTTAGGAAACCAATGATGAATCCTATTTTGAAAAGTAGTGGAATTGACCTATTTTTCTTTATTATTGTTTATATCTTATTTTATCTTTTTATCTTTATCTCTCATATTTTTATTTGACTAACTCTTTTGTATAGTTTTATAAGAACTAACTTGTTAAAAATGAATTTCGTGTTCGTTGGGAGATGACTTAGGGTTAACTTAACCCATACTAAATTTTTGGCTACTTTCTTAACAATACTGAAGTTGTTATAGAAAAGTAGTATTAATTTGATAGCTTGACGACAACGTTATCAAATGGCTAGGCCTAAATCATGCTCAAGGCCCAATCCATGGCCCACATGCATCTCAATCCCAAAGCCCACAAGAGGCCCAATAAAAGGGGCATGCTAAAAAATATCCAATTGGGCTTCATCCAAGATGGCCCAAACCCACATGGGCTTCTCACACTCTTCAAATGGGCCAAAGAAGATGTGAAGATTTGAAGAGGTGTATCAAAGAGCAGTAAAATAACAATAAGATTGGCCCATTGTTAGGCCTTGTTTTCTAGAATAATAAGTCAAACAATGTGTAGTTTAATTGATAAATTGGGCTTGACTAAGCCCAGTAGGAGATTTCACCATGAGCTACCAAAGGTCCAAGGTGGACTAAGTGGAAGTCAACATTCCTTCCTACACCTCACACATCCAAGGGCTAGGAGACTTGGCTTCCTTTTCAAGCTAGGATGTCACGGCCAAGATCATGCCTTCTTCTCCAAGCTAGCATCAAAGGCCAAGATGCTTTCTCCTTCTCATCCAAGGGCCGAGATTCCTCATGTGTAATGGCTTGAGTATAAAAGCCTTAATTTTTCAACATTGTACTCACTCTTGAATTTTATGCAATAGATTCTAATTGAGTTGAGATCATTCCTCCCTCTATTGCCTTTGAGAGTCACTCTTTCTAGAGATTTCCTCTCTCTACATCTAGCCACCTTACTTAGGCTAGCATTGGTTAGGAAATCCTATCACCTCTTTCACCTACCATAACTTGCAAGTGCCTTCAAAACAGGCGTCCACTCACTCATCCAATTTTCGCTGCACCATGGAGTTTTACATTGTCTTTGGAGCTCCACCATTGTTGCTCCAGAGTTGATGGTGATGAACTATTGCAGATGTGTGGTCTCGATAGTGAAAGAGAAAATGCGTTGGTACGTGGGTTGTAGTGGATATAGTGGGAGAAGCATAACGCGTTGCTAGTTGCTGCATTTTCATATTTGTATCGCGATGTCTCGCAGTGGTGCCACCTAAAGTGGTTTGTGGTTGTTTCGACGAGGCTTATGGTCGTCTTCTCCCCTTCTTTGACGTGGTTTCAAGTGGAAGCTGATCTGATCTCTCTTGCGGTGGCATTCAAAGCTCGTGGTGCAGGTGGAGGCATTGCCATGGTTTGTGAGTTGCGTTGGTTGAACGTCATCGGCGCTGGGACTTTCAACGTGGGTTCGTGGTTGATCGAGGTCGTACCCAACCAAATAAAACATATAAGAATAGTACTTGGGAGTTAACCCAAGGTCATCTCCCAATGACAAATGTGTTGGGTATTGGGCTCCCTTCCTACATGGAGAAAAGTCCAAAATTTGAGAAGCCCATGTCTCACTTAATCTAGTTGAGAGGGGGCTGCAAAATAAATAGAGAGACAGAATAATAGAGTCATAACACAATGAAAACCCTAGCACATAGAGGGAGAGGTAGAGGAAAAATTTTGTTCACATTTTTCACAGAGTTGTCACCGTAAAATCGGCACTGCGGATTTGTTCACCATTGGATCAGGCTAAAATTTTTACAGCAGGTTCGAAACTCAATGTTCTTCATTCTGACTGAGTTGCGAGATATTAATTTCGCACTACAGCAGTGATTTTATAGGTTTTCTTCTCTTGTTCTTCTCTATTTGAAAGCTTTGTTGTTTTGTTATTTGGTTGGGTGTTGGAACTAATTTGTGTTGTTGATTGAGACTCTTTTGTACTCTTGTCGATCATAGTGGAACTATTTCTTTGGTCTGGACGACTCATAGTTTTTACCCTTGATTTGAGGGGTTTTCCACATTAAAAATTTTGGTGCCTTTATTTGTGATTGTGGTGATTAATTATTGCTGCTCTTTGATTGTTGCTCCTCATAGATTCTTGCAAGTTAGTTATATCTGCTACATTCTCTGGTATATTGTTTGTGTTGTTGTTTTCCCCATCAAAGTGGTATCGAAGATCTTGGTTGGGCTATATTTACTTGCTTGAATGATGGAGGCAAATGCAAAGATGGTTGCTTTGAATGGTACAAATTATCATTTATGGAAGGACAAGATGAAAGATTTATTGTTTGTAAAGAAATTGAAACTTCCAGTCTTTACTACACTAAAGCCAGATTCTATGTCTAAAGAAGAATGCGATTTTGAGCACCAACTAGTGTGCGATTTTATTCGACAGTATGTAGAAGACAATGTTTATAATCACATTGCTAATGAGACACATGCCAAAATCTTGTGAGAGAAAATTGAGTCTTTGTATGCTTCTAAGTCTGGCAATAATAAACTGTATTTGTTGAATTGCTTGATGAATTTGAGGTACAGGGAGAATTCTTCAATTTCAGATCATTTAGATGAATTTCAAGGGCTGCTAGATAGATTGTCAGGAATGGGCATAAAGTTTGATGACGAAGTTATGGGATTATAGATAATGGTGCTACATTGCATGTTACACCTAGGAAGGAGTTCTTTACATCTTACACTTCTGGTGATTTTGGAGTGTTAAAGATGGGTAATGATGGTGTTTCAAAGGTTCTTGGTGTTGGTGATGTTTGGTTTCAAACCAACAAGGGAGTGCAATTATTACTTAGAGGAGTCAAACATGTTCCAGATGTTTGCTTTAATCTGATATTTGTGCATTTGCTTGATGATCGTGGTTATGATAATCACTTTGGTTATAGTAAATGGAAGCTCACTAAAGGTAACTTTGTTATGGCCAGAGGGGAGAAACAATCTAAATTGTATTAGACTAAAGCTTTGGTTGCTAAAGACAATGTGAATGCTATGTATATGGAAGCATCTTTGTGGCACTGGAGGCTTGGTCGTATAAGTGAGAAAAGGCTTAACTGCTTAGCTAAAAAGGATGTGCTTATGGGATTGAGGAATGCATAATTGGAGAAATGTTCTCATTGCATGGCTGGTAAACAAACCAGAGTATCTTTTAAGAAGCATCCTCCCTCAAGGAAGTCAGAATTGCTTGAATTGGTGCATTCTGATGTTTGTGGCCCATTAAAGGTAAGGTCATTTAGTGGTGCACTTTACTTTGTTAATTTTATTGATGATTGTTCCAGGAAGCTATGGGTCTATGCTCTTCAGTGGAAAGATCAAGTACTTGAAAAGTTCAAGGAATTTCATATTATGGTTGAGAGGAAATCATGCAAGAAGCTGAAATTCATCCAGAGTGATAATGGTGGTGAGTATTATGGACCCTTTGATATTTATTGCAGGCAGCAAGGTATTAGACACGAGAAGACTCCTTCTAAAACTCCTCAGTTGAATGGTCTAGTGAAAGGGTTACATGTATGCTTTCGGAAGCAAAGTTGCCAAAGAACTTTTGTGGAGAGGCATTACTTGTAGTTGTGCATGTTATTAATCTCAGTCCCACAATTGCTTTGACTACTGAGGTGCTAGACAAAATTTGGTTTGGTAAGAATGTTAGCTATGATCATTTTCGTGTCTTTGGTTGCATGGCATTTGTTCACGTTCCTAAGGATGAAATATCCCAGTTAGATAAAAAGACAAGGCAATGCATCTTTATTGCCTATGGTGAGGATGAAGCTTGTTAGAAGTCGTGACGTACAATTCATGGAAGACCAGACCATTGAAGACATTGATAAGGTGGAGAAGACAACACCCAAGAAAGATAGTAATCTCACTGGTGGTAATCCGATGAGGTTATCCGCTCACAATCTGGAGAATGTTGAAACGGAAGCTCAAGATGATGAACAACATGGTGATGTTGATCATCAACAGTTTGGAAGTGGAGTAGAGGTTCCAATTGATGATGCTCTAGAGCAACATGATGATGATGATGATCTTGGTGATATACCTGAACCACCTCAAGTCCAACTCAAGAGGTCTAATAGACAAAAACAACCTTCTACAAGGTATTCTTGTGATGAGTACATAACCTTGACTGACAGTGGAGAACCTAAGTGTTTTGAAGAGGCTTTGGAGTGTGAACAAAAATAAAAGTGGTTGGATGCAATGCAAGATGAAATGAAATCTTTGCATGATAATCACACTTATAACTTGGTGAAATTGCCTAAGGGAAAAAGGGCTTTAGAAAACAGGTGGATCTTCAAGATGAAACAAGATGCTAATTCTACATTTCCAAAGTGCAAGGCCAGATTGGTGGTGAAAGGTTTCAGACAGAAAAAGGGTGTTGATTTCAATGAGACTTTCTCACCTGTGGTGAAAATGTCATCCATCAAAACTGTGTTAAGTTTAACTGCTACTCTTGATTTGGAGGTTGAGCAGATGGATGTGAAGACAACTTTCCTTCATGGTAAACAGATTGTTGGAATAAGAATCATTCGAGAAAGAAAAGAAAGGAAGCTTTGGCTGTCATAGGAACACTATATTAAAAGGGTGTTGTAGAGATTCCAGATGGAAAATGTGAAACTCGTAAGCACTCCTCTTGCTACTCATTTTAAACTGTTCATATGAGAAGCCAAGGTGGTTTGCTTCCTAAAGATTTGATGAAGATTGAATGAAGATCTTTTGAACTATCTTGAAGCCATTGCCATTGGAATGAAGCCTACATTGATGAAGGAAAGGAGATTTGATGATATCCATGGTGATCAAGGCTGGAATGTGTGCACTCCATGTAGTTACATCATTAAGAAAGTGTATTTGTAGTTTGTAATTCATGTTGTAGACCTTAAAGCATTAATTAGATGTAGTTTGGTCTTTGATGTGTTTTTCATTTGTTGAATGGTTTTTCAATAGGTTAAAATGTCTCTTTTAATCTATTGAATGACTTTTTAACAGGTTAAAAGGTTGGCTGCAGTAGTCTTAAACTGCAACAAATTCAATTAGTTGATTTAGTTTTTAATCGACTGATTTCACTTAAGTCAAGTGAAATCAACCGATTGATTTGAAAATCAACCTGTTGAATTTCGTAACAGTTTGACTATAAAAGCTGTGATTTTTGAAAGAGAGTTAAGTTGATCATTTTAGAGCACGATTTTTTTCTGGAAACTTGTGGAAACTCTCTCCTTCGTGATCATAGGTGTTGCAGTTGTTGAAGATTGATCTTGGATCAATTCTTGAAGCTTTTGGTTTGGTTTGAAGCTTGGAGAAAGTGGTTTATGGTAGGCAAGGTTGTGCAACACATCATGAACATGTTGCATTTTTATCTCAAATTGAACCTAAGAATGTGAATGATGCTTTGAATGATAGTAATCTGATCGTGGCTATGCAAGATGAACTCAATCAATTCACAAGAATTGATGTGTGGTTTCTAGTGCCTAAAACTAATGATATGAATATAATTGGAACCAAATGGGTTTTTGGAAACAAAATGGATGAAGATGGTAATATAGTAAGAAACAAAGCTAGACTAGTTGCTAAAGGTTATAATCAAGAAGAAGGCATTAATTTTGATGAAACTTATGCACCTGTAGCTAGGCTAGAAGCTGTGAGATTACTCTTAGCATATGCTTGCATGTGTAACTTTAAATTGCATAAAATGGATGTGAAAAGTGCATTCTTGAATGGTTTCCTAAATGAAGAAGTGTATGTATCACAACCTCCTCGATTTGAGGATCACCTTTATCCTAACCATGTTTTCAAATTGAAAAAGGCCTTATATGGTTTGAAACAAGCACCAAGACAATGGTATGAAAGGCTAAGCAATTTTCTCTTATCCAAAGGTTATGTTAGAGGTGCTGTGGATAAAACACTCTTCATTAGAAAACATGAAAATGATGTTATACTTGTTCAAGTGTATGTTGATGATATCATCTTTGGTTCAGATAACAACACATTGTGTGAAGAGTTTGTTGCAACTATGTAGGGAGAATTTGAGATGTCCATGATGGGTGAGCTTACCTACTTTCTAGGGCTGCAAGTCAAGCAACTCAAGCATGGAACATTTTTAAATCAATCAAAATAATGTTTTGACTTGTTGAAAAAGTTCAAAATGGAGGATTGCAAGGAAGCTGCCACTCCAATTGCAACAAATTGTCTTATGGATGCAGATGAGCCTGGCCAACCAGTGGAATCAACTAAATATAGAAGGTTGATTGGGTCTTTGCTCTATCTTACAGCAAGTAGGCTAGATATTCAGTTTGGAGTATGCTTATGTGCTAGATTTCAAGCAAATCCAAAAGAATCACACTTTAAGGCTGCAAAAAGGATTCTAAAATACCTCAAAGGAATAACTAATGTTGGTTTATGGTATCCATGTGATTCTAACATATCTCTTAGTGGCTTTTCAGATTCGGACTATGCAGGGTGCAAATTGGATAGGAAAAGCACAAGTGGTACTTGCCATTTGCTTGGATTAAGTCTAATCTCATGGAATAGCAAAAAGCAAGCTTGTGTGGCACTTTCCACAGCTGAAGCTGAATATATTGCTGTTGGACATGGCTGTGCACAAATCATATGGTTGAAACATCAACTTTTGGACAATAGTGTAAGGCTAAGCAAGGTACCTTTGTATTGTGATAATACTAGTGCAATCAACTTAACCAAGAATCCAATACAACATTCTAAAACCAAGCATATAGAGATTAGGCATCATTTCATTTGTGATCATGT
>Ga0214542_1013027_pt1 | contig 10276 bp, 4 predicted proteins | sample CNSS1metaG_FD_160096 | JGI IMG/M metagenome (GOLD analysis project Ga0214542, IMG submission 160096) | Root nodule microbial communities from cowpea collected in UCLA plant growth center, Los Angeles, California, USA - CNSS1 | ecosystem: Host-associated > Plants > Roots > Nodule | place: USA...
TTAATCTGAGCATTGAAGTAAGTGATATTGATCTAAGCTTGGGAAAAATTAAATTGATCTAAGTCTGGAAGAAGTTAAATTCATAACATTAATTCATCCTCATCAAAATGCACTACATCAATGTTTGTGCAAAAGTGAAATTGAACGAAGTTTAAGGAAAGTCAAAATGCAGTATATCAATAATGAATTCTACATCAGAAATTCTAAAAAATAACTAAGACGTTTGTAGTTGTTTCCTCTGCAAATAAGAGCTCAAGAAAGATGAAGATGAAGAAATTTCCCTAATTGCAAAATTTTCCCTAAATTGAAAAATTAACGTTAATTAGTCATATTTACAGTACACGTAACACATCCTAATACAAACTGTGCCACTTGTACAATGTTTCGTTAATGATTTAAACGGCGTTACAGAAAATGACCAAATAAAACACGAATTGCGAAAATGAGGACCATTTTAAACATTCGGTAGAAATGATGACCATTTTAAACATTCTGTCAAAATGAGGACCATCCACAATAAACACTATGAAAATGAGGACCAAAAAGGTATTTAAGCCTTGTTTTTTTTTCTTAAATGTCCACGTATCAATTTAGCTGCGTGCCACGTTTCAGAGTCGATGTATTATATTTAATTTGGTTCCTATATTTATTATTTTTGTTCAATTTAGTCTCAAATTTTGTCAACATGAATCAATTTTGTTCCTTTTCAAATTGAAATAAAATTTAATTTTTATATTAAAATTCACATTTTTTATTAAATATTTTTATATAATATATTAAAATTCACATTATTATAACTTTTACACAAAAATTAGATTTGATTTCATCTCCGAGAGGGATAAAATTGATCAATTTTAAATAAAATTAGAATTAAATTGAACAAAAATAACAAATATAAGGACCAAGTTAAATATAAAAGATCGACTCAAACACACACATTACTGAATTGACACGTGCACATCTAAAGAAAATAAAAAACAAAAAATGGAACGACACATGATATATTAACGATTAATGATTTAAATGATATTATAAAAAAATAACAAATTAAACAAAATTAATAAAAATGAAGATCTATTTAAACACAAAAATAAAATTACCGATCATTTATACTACGAAAATTAGAATAAAAATTATTTTAACCTTAAAACGTTACTTCGAAGTAACTATTGTAAGATGGATAGCCACAAAGTTGAAGGCGGTTACCGAAAAAATTGCAAGTTGTTGCACTTTAAAATTCAAATCAATTTTTTACTTGAAATTATTTAAATTTTATTTCATAATAATGTTGTAACTCAAATTTTTATTTCAAAAAGATGCAGTTTCTTATAGTTTTCAAAATACTGTTAATTTTAGTACTTTTTTTCAAAGATTTTTTAATGATATCTTATTCTATTGTGTGTAGTTTCATATTTTACACATTTTTAAAACTCTTTCGAATTTCGGTCTAATGTTTTATGAGGTTGTATATCATTTTGTAATTTCTATTATAATTAGAATAAATAATAAATAATACATTTATTTATTTAATAAAATAATAAATTGAATACTTTACTTTAATTTCAAAATAGCCTAGTGACTTATTTTTTTAACGAATAACAATTACATAATTTTTTAAATACTATTTCTATAAAATTATATATATAATTCTATTATTTTTTTAATATGAGAGTCGCATGTTTTTTGCATTAATCCATTATTTAAATGAACGATAAAAATTTATCTTTTGGTGTTTTTAATAAAACAGTTAGTTTTCAAAATGTTCAAAATTAAACAATTTTAGTTTAACATAATACATTATTTAAATATTATATTAATAAATTCAAACAGATAAAAATGAGTTCAAAGATCTAAAAATATAAAAGAATTTTTAGAAAAGAGTTTTAAAGGAATGATAATTTTTGAAAAGGTCCAACTTGAATGAATTAATAGAAATTCTATTTATAAATTGTTCCGATTCCAATCCAAGTTTGTCCGACAGCCATAGTTAGGAACAACCACCGCATAGCTTTGAAGCATTTTAGTTCCGTTGCGGTTTTGTCCTTAGAAGACACCTCGGAGGGTGGAAGGAGGTATGAGTATTTAAACTTCGCTTGACCTCGACTTCTAAGCGATGTGAGACTTATTAGGTGTACCGGCACAACCCCAAGTCAAGGGCAAGAGAAGTTGAAGGGGAGTTGTCGGTCCCCACGGTGGGTGCCAATGTTCTGATTCCAACCCAAGTTCGTCCGGCAACCATCGTTAGGAACAACCACCACGTTCCCGAAGTATTGTCCGCTTTGGAACATTTTAGCTCCGTCACGGTTTTGTCCTTAAAAGGCGCCTCTCTCCTCCTCGTCGTGCGTTCTGTCTGTCTCCTAATTCTTTAGTTCTCTGCCTTTACGCCTTATTTCTTCCCATTGTCGTTGCATTTCTTCCTGCATTTGTCGCCGCATCTCGGCTAGGGTTACACCGTGATCTATCGTTATCCTTGTCGACTCCATAACGTTTTAAAAATAAATTAATGTGATCTATCGTTATCCTTGTCGACTCCATAACGTTTTAAAAATAAATTAATCTAACAGCCGCCGTTTTAAAACAAAATCACTACTCTATTAATTTCCTACTCTTTACATATTCTCTATTAATTGAAAAAAAATAAGTTTAGTCTTTCAATTTTAATGATCAATTGTAATATTCATTTTTTTTAAATACTTTTATCACAAGATTTTAAAGCGCGACAAAAAGGCCTCTCTTTACACAATTTAATTTCTTTTATGGTATAATATTAATTTAGTTTAAAAAAATAAATAAATATTTATTTTAAAAAATAAGATAATTATTTTTATTTTAAAAAAAATATTTTTAAATTAACAATTATTTAAAAATGAATATAAATATTATTTTGATTCAAAAGATAGTTGATTATATATATAACAGTAGTATATAAATATAAATATAATATATATAAAAAAGATATAATAAAATATATATAAAAAAAAAATATATATATATATATATATATATATATATATATATATATATATATATATATATATATATAAATATACATAATAGAAGTGATTGTGTCAAAAATATTTGTTTAATAAAACTAAATATAATACATTGCCATAAACTAAAAACACATTTACTTCATATGTATCATTAAGTCATCCTCTAAGTCCGAAATCTAAATGACACATATTGATCGGTAACTTTTACAATATAAAATGTTATCTCTATGCATTTGCATGTATTTGTTTGTGATGCATTCCTTATATGGTAATTTTTAGTAACGTCTTGATCCTGGACTACTCTGTCTTAACAAGTTATCCAACTAGGTTGCACTGGACAGACACACATGTAAAGAAGGAAAAAGATACATCCAACAAACTTAATTTCAATCGGTTGCTATCGGTGTCACACTGTCTCATCTTTTACACAAGAAGAATCTGCATATCGTGTTTGTTCATATGCCACTCAATTACTCAAATAATAATAATAATAATGTGGAAGCTGCACTGGACAAAGCCTTCGATATGATAAAAGATTTCATGTTTCAAAACCTATAATTTGGTGGAACCCCCTCTGCTACTTCTCTTCCATCTTTTCTTTCACTGCACCTTCTTTTTCCTTTCATTAATTACCCAAAACGACAGTCCAACAAATCTCTTCCACGTAAAATTTAGGTTTTCACCATCTCTTGGTTTGGACACCTAACATTCACCCAACAAGAACGTTCAAGAACGGATCCATTTTCATTTTTATTATCAATTTTAGACTACAATTTTCAAACACATTCTTTACTATTCTTTAATAACATTGCTGTATCACTAAACTTCGCAATAATCTCTGATGTACGTTTTTACCAGAGGAAAAGCAACAATCTATATATTTTATATTGTTTTTGTAAAACAAAAATCACATTGTAAAAACTCTACAAGAAATTCTTCTCTTCACTCTTTGGCCTATAATTTAAGATGTGTTGAGATTCAAATATGGTTCAAATTAAGGAGTGTGCCCCAAAAGACATTTTAAATGTGCATGAAATGATAATAAATATTGTAATAAGTAACTTAATTATATCCCCAACAATATCATTTATATTAGGTTTATGTGTTTTTATCTTGTTGAGTATGAATCAAGTAGATGATTACTTTATTTAATTTGTTTAGGATTCAACTAATCTATTTGTTTTATGTCTTAGTCTATATTAATTATATTTGATTTTTACAACCTTAATTGGAATGTCCTTGTCAAAATAATATGGTATAGTCACCATTAATGTAAAAGAGATAATATCAGACAAATATTCAAATATATATATATATATATATATATATAATTAGTTTTAGTTGTATATGAATTTAGTGTTGAGATTCATTCATCTAATCTCTCTTACTCCTACTTTTGTTTATATTTATGATTTTCTTATTAAAAAATATAATAAGTCAACTCAATAATCATGTTTATGATTATCAGAAATTAATACTTATATTTTAAGATTTAAATATTTTTTAATCTTTACAAAATGAAAATGTTTTTATTTTTGTTACAAGGAAGTTGTTAATTGATGTGATGTGATGAATAAAAGTTAAATAATTGTTTTCATCGTATCTAGTAGTGTTGTAGTATATTGTTTATATGTTTCTAAAACAAATTTTTAATCTTTATCTTAATTATTTTAAAATGGACTACTGGAAGCATGTATGTCTACTTTTTTTCTTTTTTATGCAGTAAAAAATTTATTAAGTTATAAATATTTTTAATTATTGAAATGAAAAATATTGTGTAATTTTTAATTTATAAAAATTACTTTATAGCTTATAAATAATTTTCATAAATTTTTATTGTGTAAATGCTTTTCTTATTATGAATAATTATTTGAATTAAAAAAATAATTATTCAAAAGATAAAATTGGAAAATCGTTTTTTATATGATTTTTTTAAAATGTTATTAAAAAGTATAATTCCCTTTATTAATAACATAGAAGTATAGATGTCATTTACTAAGATTAATGATTTCATAATTTAGAATGATAACAAGACAAAACTAATATATTTAGATTTTTTTTTTCATTTTAGAATAAAACTAAAAATAATGAGTTCAAATTTTAAAAGATGAACATGTGTTAGAACAATTTTATAAAAAAACTACATGTACAAGGCTATATCTTGGTTAATCAACTTAGTTAGCTTTACGAGAATTGATTCTTCTATTTCTTATACGTTTGTAAAAAATAACAAAAACTATATTTTATTCGCATGCTGATTTTCAAATGCTATTAACTTGACATTAAAGTTAAACCTAACATTTGGGTGGGGAAAACCATTAATATGTGTTAGTTATACAGCAATTATACCTTTTACATTTTCAAAACTCCAAAGATGAAAATCAAAGAAATTATTTAACGCATGCGTAGTTGATAGCTCTTTTTTAATTCATAAAACAATATTGTACAAAATTTTCAATAACATTTGAATGGATGAAGATAGCCATGATGTGATAGCACGATCTGGAAGTCACGCCATACAAAATAACATCTTCTAATTAAATTAAGAAAATACGATTAAATTTACACTCATGTTTTTTGTAAATATAAGGTGCAAGTATATATATATATATATATATATATATATATATATATATATATATATATATATATATATATATATATATATCTTATATTTTATTGATTTTTTTATTGTCGATAAAAAATAATTGAGTTTAGTATAGTATCATTCGATAATATATCTATATAAATAATCACTCAATAAAATATATTTTATTATGTAATTTTTACTAGGAGAAAACCGTTAAGCATATATTATGTATTTTTGTCAAAATAAAATTGTACAATTTTTTATAAAGATAAATTGCACAATAATTCATTCAATTTTTACAAATATACATTTACAAACTCTCTTATACGATTTTATAAGGATAAAATTATTTTCAAAATTCTCTGGCATAACTTTTACAAAATACAGTTCTCAAGTAACTTTTACAACAATAATATAAATTCTCTTTTATAACTTTTACAAAAATAAAGTTTGCAAAATTTCTCATTTAACACAAATATTCAAGTTTCATATACAAGTTATGGTAAGATAAACAAGTTATGGTAAGAAGACTCGCATCATTTAAGGTGTATTTTAAGTTAAATATAGTAATTTTACAACTATTTTAATTATTCATGTATCTTTTAGAATTATGCATTATTTAGATGTTAAGTCTGTCAAGTAATATCATTATAAAGTCAATCACATTCGTTGCATCACAATTTTGTTCTTAAAAAACATTCACAAGATAAAAGTAAGAAGAAATATCTAAACTCTCATCAGTTTTGACTCTTAAACAACGTGAGACAATTATAAAATAAACAAGAACATGCAACTCATAGTCTCATAGCGTCTCTTACACAACAAAGGAAATAGAGTAAAATTTAAGTTTTTTCCTTTGTTGGTAAAAAGGAAATAGAATAGTGTTGAGATTTCACCACAAATCCATTATAACTTCATTGCGAGAAAACATGTGATTCAAAATCATAGAGTAATTGCAAGCAGTTAACAATATTTTTGTCATATTAAGATTAGGGACCACACTTTAGAAGCATTAAAAGTGACCTAATAAAACTTTGGGTGATGAATAAAAGCACCAATTGAAATAAGAAATGCTAAGTTATAAGGTAATAATAAGATGCGTTAAATATGTTTTTGTCCCTTAATTTTTAGCGAAAATTGAAATTAGTCCCTTTTTAAAATTTTGGCCTAATTTAGTTTTCCAAATTTAGAACTGCGTAAATTTAGTCATTTCAACCAAATTTTGTTAGATTTATTTAATGTTTTAAATATATTGTATGATAGGATTTGAATTGTTTACACTATTTGACACATTTTTGTTTCAATGTTAGGTAATAAATTATCATGAAACGCACTTGAAACATTAAATAAACTTAACAGAATTTAAATTTGGTTAAAAAAACTAAATTCATACAATTTAAAGTTTGAAGATTAAATTAGATCAAAATTTCAAAAAAACACTAATTCAAATTTTTATTGAAATTGAGGTACCAAAAATATATTTAATTCTACTGTGATAGACAAAGTAAAGGGATAGAAAATAAGATAATAAATATATTAATTCTACTGTGATAGACAAAGTAAAGGGATAGAAAATAAGATAATAATAAGGTAACTAATAAAGATACAAAAACAGTGTCCAAACTTCATGCATCTTCCCATTTTAATGTGTCAAACCTAAACCCTAATTAATTTCTCTTATATCAATGAATGTCTTCCAAACCCAAGCAACAAAGTCATTTTTCTTCTTTCACAAACCAAAGTTCCATCTGTCGTGTCTTATGGGATTTCATACTAAAAAGAACCATTGAGAAATGGTTGTGAAAACATGGATCTACATGCAAAATCAAGATAGGGTTTCAGGAATTAAAAAATTAGGGCTAGATAAGTTATTGATTTTTTGATAGTGGTCAAAAGGTATGATTTTTACTTCATCTATAAGTTGCTTTTAACATAGTAAACCATGTTTGACTTTTTGCGTACACATTTAAAATTTGAATTGTTAGTGTTTCCTTTATTTAGTATCTTGAACTTGTGTTGTGGTTACATATTACATATACATAATATTATGAAAGATGCATGAGATACTTCTGACAAATAAACAAAGTGCAAGCTGCAATTTTTTTTGTTAGCTGCAATCCTTTTTTGGAATTTTTTTTTGACAATTTAAAAAATAAAATAAAATTGACAAACTTTCTATAAATAAAATTAAAATGAAATAATAAAGTACTATTTTTTTATTTAAATAAATAGTTTGTCAAAATTTACAAAAAAAATCTTTGTTAAACCATATTTTTCTATTTTTTTTATTGCCCTGCATGTTTTCTTACTCTTTGAACGCGAATTATGAGAAATGTTACCGGAGTTGCATCTCAAAGAAAGTTGGAAAATAGTTGGGACCAAGAAAAAACTTAATATCATTGTTTGGAGACTCATCGGTAATTATATTTTCCTTTTAGCATTGTTTAAATTTTATTATGTTTTTAGAAGTGTTTAGTTTATTATTTAAGTTATAGTATAAAATGTTCCTTTTCTTTCCTTTTTAGAGAAGGCAAAAAAACTGTTGTATTTCCTAAGTTAGCTATTTAAGTTTATGTGACCTGCATAAACACTTTAGAAGAGGTTGGGTAATGTTTTTTTTTAATAGGCAAATTGATGTCATATGTATAACAAATTCATGTTGTTTTTTGGATTTAAATTAATTTTATAAATAATTTATATTTGTTTCTTTCTTTCTAACGGACTTTGGCGGACTCGTTTTTAACAGAAAAATGAGTATTTTGTTCTCAACATCTCTACATCTATTTTCCTCAAAATTCTACTACTATTACTATAATTTTGAATAAATAAAATAGTATATCACTCATTTTCATTTTGTACTAAAAATATTTGTTATAGCTTTCTGAGAAAAAATAAATAAATAAAAACCTCCTAAACTTTATATTTTTAAAATAAACATCCCATTTTTTTTTATCTTAGTTATTATGTTAGCTCAATACGTTGAATTTTATTTTCTAACTGATCCTAAAATGTTATGTTTTCGAAAAGAAACCTAAATTTTATTCTAATTAATCATTAAAACCTATTATTTTTTATGAAATATATTTTTAATAAAAATAATTAAAATGCATAAATTATTAAAATTTAATGTAAAAATAATCTAATTCGAATCTCTTAGAAAATACTATTTATAAAAAATTGAGAAGTTCAACATAGTACAATATTATAAGTATTCATTTATAGAAACAGTAAGCTTTAATTATCAATTACATTAAAATTAAAAATCAATAGTATTTTTTGAAATTTGATTCTGTAGAGATAAAACTAAAATTTACCATCTTTATTTGCAGGAAAAAAAAAATGAAGTTCAGGGGCTAAATATTTTATATTTATGGGCCCGAGAAGATATTCAGAATTTTGCACAAACTTCGTGGACCCAAAATTAAAGGTGTGAAAAGAAGGGTTCAAATTGGGCCAGCCCAAAGGAAAAGGATAACTGAACTAGGGTTTTTAAAGAGGGTAGGGTTAAATTGTAAGCTCCTTCCCCTCCATAGCGGTGTCGTCGAGCTGACAATATCACTTGCTCCTTGCTCCAATATAGCCGGCGCTAAACAAAAATGGCGGACAAGGCAGTGACCATCCGAACCAGAAAATTCATGACAAACAGGCTTCTCTCCAGAAAGCAATTCGTAAGTTTTTTAATTTTTTTTTCAGTTCAATTTTACATTTTTCTCTAACCAATATACATTCTGAAAACAATGTTTTCAGTGATGACCCCATTAGGTTGCATCAGAATATTTGAAATAGAATATTTGAAATAGGTAGAATTTTCAGTAGAATTTCATCAGAATAATATAAATTGAATTTAATCAAATAGGTAGATGAGTTGTGCCAATGTGAAATCTTCTATGATACGTTGAACATCGTGATCCCTAATAGCAGGCTTAGAATCCTACGGTTTTAAAAAGGTGATGCTTTTTGTTATGTGATTCAGGTTGTTGATGTCCTTCACCCAGGGAGGGCCAATGTTTCCAAGGTATTGCTTTTAACATGCTTCTTTATCCATAAGTAGATAGATTTTGCATTTTTTAACTTTTTGTTTAAATTTGTGCTGACTTGCGTTTTACTTTGTTTAATGTGTTGTGTTTGGCGTAAAGGCTGAGTTGAAGGAGAAATTGGCAAGAATGTATGATGTGAAGGACCCCAACACTGTATTTGTCTTCAAGTTCCGAACTAATTTTGGTGGTGGCAAGTCCACTGGATTTGGTTTGATCTATGATTCAGTTGATAATGCGAAGAAGTATGAGCCTAAGTACAGGCTTATCAGGGTCAGTTAACTGGACCATTCTGCCTTTGTTGTAATTTTTTTGCTTTGGGAAAATGTTATTTTGTTAGTTCATCTTTTTATAAATTATGTATCTACCCATTTCCATTATCACTGCTTCTGTTTTATCTTTCCTTATGAGTGGTTTCATTTTTTGTTTGGGGGACGGTGGGACTGAGAGTCAGTTTAAACTTGTAATAGCTGGTGACCAAATGTATTGTTGAAGGATTTTAGGGAATATGATTTGAAAAAAAGGTTAGTCCTGAAGAAATAACAAAATACTCTTTAGTTGGGTGAGACGGATGTAAACTGATATGATTTTGTGGTTTGGTCAGATTTTATTATGGGTGTTAATAGTTTTTTTTTTTTTTTTATATATATGTGTATATA
>Ga0214542_1013028_pt1 | contig 10274 bp, 7 predicted proteins | sample CNSS1metaG_FD_160096 | JGI IMG/M metagenome (GOLD analysis project Ga0214542, IMG submission 160096) | Root nodule microbial communities from cowpea collected in UCLA plant growth center, Los Angeles, California, USA - CNSS1 | ecosystem: Host-associated > Plants > Roots > Nodule | place: USA...
GGATTACAAAATCCGTTTCATAATACTGTGAAACGGATTCCGTAATCCGTTTCATAAAAAAATTTGCAAATTTTTTTAGGAAATGGATTACAGAATCCGTCTCATACACTGTGAAACGGATTCTGTAATCCGTTTCCTAAAAAAATTTGCAAATTTTTTTAAGAAACGGATTACAGAATCCGTTTCACAGTGTATGAAACGGATTCTGTAATCCGTTTCCAGTAAATTTTGCTTTTTTCGTCAAACGGGTTTTCTTGTTTATGAAACGGAGCAAACAGAAAAAACTCTAAGGGACCACGGAGAAGAGAATGAGAGCAAAAGTACTGGGATGGAGAACAACGAAACACGAGAAAAATACTAAGAGTGAAGTTTTGGGGGTGCAGGAGGTTGGTGACGCAGTAAATTTCATTTACTGCGTCCCAACGAATTTCATCCACTCGCGCAAATGATAAATAAGGATATAAAGGTATTTTTTGGGGGTACAAAAGAACTGTTGGAGGTGCAGGGAGAAGGCCCCCAATTAAAATTGATCCACATCTAGCACGGATTTTGAACTCACCCAACTTGTTTTTATAAGCCTTTGAAACGAAAAAAAAAAAAACTATTTTGACACCTCGCATCTAAATAACTGTTGTGCTTTCGTATTAATAAAAATTATTAAGAAAGGTGTTTCCAAAAATATAAAATTAGACAAAGATAATAATTCGTTAATAAGTTATGATATATATTAATCTTGTATTTTTAATAAATTTTATTGAACAAAAAAAAATTAAATATTGTATCATAACATTTCTTAAACTTTAGCTGATTAAAAGTTATTAGAAATTAATATGTAATAAAATTTTAACATCTTTAGTGGCTTCATGTTCTTTGTAGGTTTCACCACTGCGTCTTCTTCTTCTTTCTCAACGTGCTGCCTCCTCGCCGCCGAATACTCCTCCCCGCGCCGCTGCACGGACCACCGCCATCCTTCACGGCCCCTCCGAGAGAACCGTCCGCTGTATGATTCTCCCTTTTGTTTATCGGCACATCAACAAACAAATCATTGAGCGTATGTCATTGAAACTCATTCGTTCCCCTTTTTTCTTCTTTATTTTTGAACTCATTGAATGATTAACGACATTCACTACTCACTCCTAACTTCATAAGTCAAAAAGGAGAAAATTCACTTCGGTCGGTAATTACTTTCGTTCCCCTTCCTTCATTTGCTGCAAACTGTTTATGAATTTTACTAAGTGTTGTTTGTCTTGTTGTTTTCACATTTGGAAAATTTATATCTGCAACGCGGAATGATTTTCTGTATGTCATTTAGTATCTGCTAAGAAATTCTCAATGAACTAAAATTAGTTTATGCATTGGTTTTAACTTGCAGAAAATCTAATTTCACTTTTTAAAAAAAAATTCCATTGTAAAAGTGCTTATGAATCGTACAAACAGCCCTTACTTGTTTCAATGATTCTGGTCTGATTGGATATTGCTGCTCTACTATTTTTACCATGCAATGTGTATATGGGCTTTAGGATTTCTATAAGGCATTGTGCTTCATAATATTAGACAAGGTGCATGCTTTTTGACATTTTTGCATTTGCTTTTCCATAGGGATTTTAGCAGAAAACCAATGGCAAGTGCATTGGGTAACAGAGTTGGATCTGTTCGAAACTCTCTTTTGCTAAGGTCTCCGCTCAACTTCATGAGAGCCTTGAGCACTTCTTCATCATCTACTTCCTCTTCTATTTCTTCTGGTCAGAGCCCTAAGAAATCGAAGCGAAGAAAGAAGAAGAACTTGTTCGAGGTGGCTCAGTTCTTACCTAACTGGGGAATTGGCTATCACATGGCCAAGACTCACTGGAACGAAGTTTCTTATGAGATCACTAAACTCAATCTGTACAAGGTGCTTCTCTTTCTATCCTCAACTTTTTTTCTTGTCCTCCTATTGTTTTGGTTCGGATTTCAACTATTTCAATGTATTTTACAGTGATTTATTCCTCTGCTTTTCTCAGTTCTCGCAAGTCTCTTTGTCCTTAATTTTATTTTTCAAATGTTTTTACAGGATGGAAGGCATGGAAAAGCATGGGGGATTGCTCATAAAAATGGTTAGTGTCATAAGTATAAGTGTTTTTGACTTTTGGGTATTCTGCTTATCAATTCTCTGTGCAGCAGAGTCTCGGCACTGTTAATCTTGCTGCACTGCTTTTCTCCAGTCAAATTGTAGGCTAGTTTCTGAATTCTTACATAAGAATTGCCTTAATGTCCATTTAGGATAGTCAATCTATTATTGGCGCTTATCAGTCTATTATAAACACTTAAACTGGATAATAAGCACATAGTTTTCCATTAGCAATAAAAGTTTAGGTTAGTGAAAAGTGTAGGGAGTTCTAATTGAGAACTAAAGAGTTATTTGAGTTGCAAATTTAAGACAGGTGTCCTTCTGTCAATTACGACATACAATAATGTAGAAAGTATGAATTATTTAACTGATGCTTCATTCCCTTTTCGTGCTTGTCTCTCTGTTTCATAGCAATATTGCTTGTCGGAGTTTCTGATTATACTGCGGTGGTTATGGATTCTCAATGGGAATTTGTAGTTTTTATTTGAGTTGGTTTATGCTGTTTATGCATTCACTTAGGAGGTTCTGTTGGAGTTATTTATTGCTCAATTTACCTTACCCAGTCCTGCCTTGCATATAACAAATTGATTCTCTATTATGCTATTCCCCTTTCAGTCCCTATTTGAACAGCCAAAAAATTAAGTAGTCCCTATTTGGTAGAAGTGTTTGTTTGACATTTCTAAAGGAACATTTCTAGCTTTACTGAGATGAAGAGCTCTTGGAGAGTGTTTAACGCTCATTGTGAGCTTGTAAGAACTTGTGAGAGGATTGAGCTTGTGTGCATAAGTTTGAGTAACGATGCCACATGCGGCACTCCATTACATTTGCATGTCTCGGTGTTAACTTTGTTTGTTTCATTCATGTTTCCATATCAAATTTATTCGGATCTCAGTTATAAATAACATTTTTTTTTTCTTACTTGACAATGTAGTTGCTGTTAGTTGTTATTGGCAGCTTTATATGATAAATTCTCAGGATGTTTTGTGAAGCAGAATGTACCTAAAGTGTATGAAGCGTGCGTAAATACTGAAACATTTTTTAGTACTTTGATATCGTACAACTTATTGCAGGCTTGCCATTAGCAGATGCTCCAAAAAAAATTAGTGGAGTGCACAAACGCTGTTGGAAGTACCTATCGGATGTAGTAAAAACATCAGAAAGCTCAGCAAACTTAACTAGTTCAACAGACAGTGGCTTAAAACTTGAAACTGAAGCAAGTTGATACTTTCCAGTGACTTTGTTCAGGTCATCAACATTACCTCATGTCTTTTCAATTGGCCTAGTTGTTTCCGACAATTGTAGATTTTCTAGCCAATCTTGCAATATTCCTTACGCATTCTGCAAGGTGCTTGATTAAGTTTCTTTTATATTTATAATAATTAAATGATCTCGCGAATATGACACGTGCTTTGAGGGAGTAATCTGACTGCATTTGGTTCTCACTATATTTTGTCTGAGTTATTTCATATCCATTCTAAATAGATCACCGAATCTATATCTTCAACATGTTAGTTATTAACTGTGTTGATTGTAAATGGGGACTTTTTATAAACACAATTTGGTATCAATATCCTTCACTGATGCTCATCTAAATTTATCTGCGTAAATATTGTAAGTGCTATCAGATTTGGATGTGCGAACTATCAGAACAAACAATTTATGAAGCTGAATTACAGAACATTTAAAGAACTGAGGTACACCGAGACTTTTTCTATAATTTACATGAGATGATGATAAGGATTTAAACTTGATAGTTACTATTTAAATCAAGTACCTTTATCAGTAACCTCATTGCATCGCATCTTCGTCAGTGCTTATTATATGTACAAAACAACTAAGAAGACGATGAGAGAAAGCTATAACTATTTAAAATTACTTAAATAGAACACAAATATTCAAGTTACATAATTTGAAATTGCATCTTTTCATTAAGCATCAATCTGGTTAATGATAAGCTTAACCTCCTCAATAAGACTTCGTTGTAATCGTTTCATTAAGCATCAATCTGGTTTGTTAAGAATTATTTCACGTGATTATGTTTCGTACGGCTATCATTATGTATGGATTGGAGTATCTATTTTATAAGCTACATGGATTTGGCTAAGGTTTCTCTTCACTAAGCTTTGTCCAAATTATGATTTTGAGATTTCAAGAAAATACAAACACACTATACATCAATAATGATACTATACAAATTACACATCTCTTTCATGTTTTAAGTCTGGATAGAAAGAATATTTTTTTTTATTCATCACATTGTATGCATACCATTCATCATACAATAAGTTCATTTGTAAAATTCACTCAGTTTTTCGTAGGCATAGTTGAGGGTTAAGAAATGAAATATTTAATACAATGACTTTTTCTTTCTAAACGTCGTCACGTTTGTTAAATATTGAATGAGTTATCACTCTTCTCAATAAATTGCTGTGGATTAGAGTTTTAGATATTTTTAAAAAGGAAAAGAAAATTTGCCATGTAGCATTTCTCTGAAGATTCACTGTTGAAATAAAAAAATGTAATATACTACACTAATTATTCAGTTTGTGATAGACAAATATGTATCATTTTTTCAAAAGTTTATATACTATTGGTCTCTTATGAGATATAAGGTTGACTTAGTTGTAGGGTTATAAGGGAATATAAGAGAAGTTGTGAGTTTAATTCTTTCCAAAACATTTAATAATTATAAAGTTAATAAAAATTTATTTTTTAACAATTAAATTTCAGCAACTTTCTCCTACAATCTGAGATGACATCTTCTAAATGAATTCTCATTTTTTTTTTCATTTTTCTATATTCTATAACCACTTAGAAGATACCATTCCAGGTTATAAAAGAAAGTTGTCAAAATATTATTGTTCAAAGTTAATTTGGTGGATTTGAAAAAGAGGATGTGAGAGATTATGAGGTCCAACTTCCCCACTAATTAACAATTAACATTTTTCGATAAAAAAAGAAATATATGCGTCTTGAATTAATTACACATTTCCATTGAAGATGTTTTCTTGCTAACATTGACAAGTTTTATCTTCCTTGGGATTAAAAGTTGTTTGTTCTTGAGCCTAAGCAAAGAAAAATTCATGTCCTTTTAAATAGGAATTGGTAAGTTTGAGAGTCCGTGGAAACGAGTTTTTTCAATTCTTACACTATTTTTGTAAAGAGATTTTTCATCAGTTGCCAAGATTCAACCATTTTGTTATATATGGGGATGGGGATATATATATTCAAGTGCACAACTCATAGCAAAAGGTTTATTAAGTTGTAAAGGAACATGTAAACCATAAACAAAAATAGTCTCCAAGACTATAAAAACATTACATTTTACAGAAATTAGTCTTCCACTTCATTGATCCTCCGTCAACACCTACTGCAACTGCTGGTGTTGGTGCCTAACATGTATCATATGCACTAGAAACATCTTAGTAGGAGTAACCTTTGACGAACAACTCCTTCTTCGCCTCTTCAGATTCACCCTCACCAGTGTACTTTCCAAGCTGAGCCAGTGAGTTGGACTTGGCACGGAAAAGGAGTGCATCTTGTGCTGCCTTCACATTCTCTGGGCGCCCTCCCCATGTCTTCAAGGCAGTGTTTTGGAGGGCTCTCGCATATGAAAATGACACGTGCCATGGGTTTGGAGATTGGTTCATGGCATTCAAATTCAGGGTAGCTTCAACCTCAGACTGTCCACCAGACAAAAACTGCATAACACAACTTTGGTTAGTTACCAGTTGAGTTCAGATTCTGTACTGAGTTTTTTTGTTATTGTCCTCTGCTGAGCATTAAAATATACTGATTTTTGATACTTTAAGAATCTCAAGATTAGTGTTCAGTGTAGTTTGAAGACACAGTCAGAAAAAACTCAGCATAGAATCAAAATTGAAGTTAGGAATGCAAAGAATGATGCATTTGGCAGTGTCACTTACCATGATTCCAGGGACTGCAGGGGGGATTCTCCTGTGAAGGAGCTTGAGGGTGTAATCAGCAACTGTTTGAGGACTTGCCTTCTCCTTAGACTCTGCTCCAGGTGTAACCATGCTAGGCTTCAGGAGAATACCCTCAAAAAGGACATTGTTCTCAGCAAGGTAGAAGAAAACCTCTGCCCATACCTTTTGGGCTACTTCAAAAGTTCTGTCAATATTATGCTCCCCATCAAGCAAGATCTCTGGCTCCACAATTGGGACCAATCCATTGTCCTAAAACCATTAATTGAAAACATTTGGGCTATTCAGAATCAATACAAATATGTAAAAAGTTGATGCATCTCTCGATAGGAGAATTCACTGCGAGATAAAGAGGCACCGACCAACTCTAATCCAAAATCTTAAAGACAATGAATTTATGGATATTTTACTTATACATTGTTCGGCTTTCTTAACTTTACTCAATGTTGGACTCAGACTTATTGATTCTCAACAAAAGTATTCCCTTACCTTTACCTCACATCCATAAATGGAAGTATAGCTCTAAGAAAAGAAAAAAAAATCAAATCACCAGTACAAGTTGAGTGGTTTTCTCACCTGAGAAATTGCAGCATAGCGAGCCAGACCCCAGGCTGCTTCCTTAACAGCCAGAGCAGAGGGACCGTTGGGGATGCTCACAACAGTACGCCTAATATGTGGAGTTATGAGTTGATATGATGAAAAAATGAGCATGATTTGTGGCACAAGAAAATAAAGAGCATGAAACTATGAATGATTTTGCTGCCACTGCAAAGAGCAATGAACACTAACCATTTGGCGAAACGGGCACCTTGCTGATAGTATGCAGCTGAGCGAGAGGCAAGACCATCCAAACCTTGGCACCAAGACTCATCGTTGGAGCCAGCAAGAGGAACCAAACCCTGTTGTCTCAACCACATAAACCATGACTTAAAAGTGCATACACTATGCAGATTCGAAGCCTCTATTTTAGTTCATCATCGACATTTTCACCACTGTGAACTACAAAAAAAGCTAACTTCTGGTATGCTACTTCTAATATGTGTTTATGTGAGAGGTGGAACATCTTTTTACATGGACACTAACAAATATCCGAATGATAGAAAAATGACCGTAAAGAAGTGAATTTTAAGTTTAATTCAATCTTACAAAACTGATTAAAAATACTTGTAAGATAAAGTTTATATTCATTTATATATTATAAACTTGTCTCTGGTGATTGTGAGATATCTAACGTTAACATCCATGAATACTCATGCTACTTCTTGTGACTGCATAGTAAAGGAAGGAAAGGGTGATTCAGAAATTGTTACCTTGTCGACCTTGATACCAGGAACAATGTTTTGCTCAATGAGCACATCAACGATCTTTCTGCCATCAACTGTGGATTGGTAGAGAGTTTCCTCAAAGAGAATGGCCCCAGAGATGTATTGACCAATGCCCGGAACTGTCACAAGAAGGGTACGGTATGCCTGGCGGTTAGCTTCAGTATTCTCTAGCCCAATCGAAGCCAAACGCTTCCCACAAGTAGCATTCGACTCATCCATCGCCAAAATACCCCTCCCTGGTGAAGCCACAGTTTTCTGTTTCCACAACCATTCGCATCCACAATGTCAAAAACATACTTTCGGAGCAAACAAAAACAACCACAACCACAACTACAATACTAAAGCACGCATTTAACAAGAAAGTTACATTACAACTACTTTTTCTCCTCTAAATTCAAACAACAGTGCATGAAAGATGAGATTTTTATCATCGTACCGCGGTCTTAACGAGCTCATCAGCGTACGAACCAGCTCTGATGGTGAGGGCCGAAGGGTTGGTGGGGCTGCATCTGAGAACTGATGCAGAAGGTTGGCGAAGGGTTTGACCCTTCACCCATTCAGACTTGTCAAGAACAAGTGAAGACTTGAGCAGAGAGGGTGAAGCAGAGGCCATTGATGAAGAAACACTACTACCACAATCTTATCTCCTACAGAACAACCTTTGTATTGGTCTCGTTACCACACATGCAACGTTTTCGCTTCATTTATAGTTCTGAAGTGATGTCTCGTTTGAGGCTGGTGTGAGCTCACCTATCCTCACTTGACATGTGGATGATAACTTGAGCTTCCTTCCCCTTCTGCGCTGCCATTTCGTGGTTCAAATGGATGCTTTTTTTCTCGCCTCGTAAAAATGAGTTGGAATATTATTTTGCCATTGTGTTACTAGTCGTGACAAATGTATTACATGCACCAAAAAGGGTGGTGCCAATTATTGTTGTCTCTGGGAGAAGGAAATGATGAACCAAGTATTTGAGGTTATTGTTTACCTTGTTGATTAACCCTTTTGTCTCCTTCTCGTTGGTTTATGGTCTTGGTTCAATGATAGGGTGTTGTGAGGTTGAGGTAACGATGTCTCTAGATCATGCCGTGTCAAGGACTCCTTGTAATTGTGCCTTCTTCCACTACCCCACACCTTCGCTATGATCTTTTTAATGGCCCAATTAACTCTCATTGTGTTATTTTCTTCCTCGTCTTTTGGTCGATTTGAGAATAACCTAATCAAGAGTTTTTTCATCTGGTTGAAAATGATGTCTCTATAGGTAATTTGGGTTTTACTCCATAATTGATAGTCAAATAAGAGTTTTTGCATCTATCTTATACAAGAGAATACGCTCAATAGAATTTATTTTCCTTCGTTAAAAATAAGAAAACGGTTAAGTAATGATGAATTTAAGTAATAAAAAATATGTTTAAAAATTAATCTTTTAATTAGAGATCAATTTAAAAAAGGTTTAATATGGTTTTGGTTCCTTAAATTTAAGTAAATTTTGAAATTAGTCCATTTCGAAACTTTAGATCAATTTAGTCCTTCATTTCTCAAAATACGTGGATTTGGTCCTTTTACCAAATTTTTTTAAATTTATTTGATGTTTCATACGCATCTACGATTGTATGTATTTGAGTTGTCTATATTGTTGGACACATTTTCGCTTTAATACTATTATTAAACGGCTTGAGATGTCAAATAAACTTAACAAAATTTGATTTAAAGGACTAAATCCACATATTTCGAAAGATAAAAGACTAAATTGGTTTAAAGTTTCAGAATGGATTAATTCCAAAAGTTACTGAAAGTTAAAAGAGTTAAGGGAACAAAAACATATTTAACCCATTTTAAAACTAATTACTTTGTTCGCTAAAATCTAGATAATTAATGTTTAGGATCAATTTACATACTAATTCATAATAAAAACTGTTTTAGTTATCAATTTAGAAACGAATTATAATTTTTTAAAATTATTGTAGTAATCAACCATTTTTAATTTATAAATTGTTATTTGAATTGATCACTATGAATAGTTATTTTTAGTCACTAAAATTAATTATTGTTAAAGGATTTTGTTACAACAACGTTAAGTAATATAGTGGTTAACATGTGAATAGCAATTAGGTTTATACCAAAATTCCAAGATTTCACTAATAATTTGATTACTTAAAATAAAATAATTTCTAATTTTTAAATTTATATCAGGTATACTTTTCTTAACTCAATTTTAGTTGGGATATGAACAATATGATCAAAATTGAGTTATTGTTGGTTTGACCGAAGCTTTGTGTATCATAATCCCAAAATTCTTTTCATAAACATTGAAAGGGTCTTTCTTCCTACACCTCCAAGCATTTCTTCTGCACCTCCAAAAAATCTTAAAATTCCCAAAATACCCTTTTACCATTTAAAGAAACGCACGGACATCACACCCCCAAAAATACTTCCGGATGTCGACTTCCGGAAGTCAAAATATATGACTTCCGGAAGTCAAAAATCATCACCGGAAGTCGACTTCCGGAAGTCAAAAATCATCACCGGAAGTCGACTTCCGGAAGTCAAAAATCATCACCGGAAGTCGACTTCCGGAAGTCAAAAATCATCGCCGGAAGTCGACTTCCGGAAATCAAAAATCATCACCGGAAGTCGACTTCCGGAAGTCAAAAAAAATTACGGAAGTTGACTTCCGTATATAAAAAAAAATATTTTATTTTATTTCATTTTTTAAAATACGTATACAAAATTATAAAACATTTAAATTTAAAAAAGATTACTTTAAAAAATAAAAAAATAATAAATAATAAAATTACTAAATAAAAAATTAAAAAACTAATTTGAAAAATAATTTAAATTCAAATAATAAAACTTTAAATAATTTAAAAATGAAAATATATATATCTATATATATATAT
>Ga0214542_1013033_pt1 | contig 10269 bp, 4 predicted proteins | sample CNSS1metaG_FD_160096 | JGI IMG/M metagenome (GOLD analysis project Ga0214542, IMG submission 160096) | Root nodule microbial communities from cowpea collected in UCLA plant growth center, Los Angeles, California, USA - CNSS1 | ecosystem: Host-associated > Plants > Roots > Nodule | place: USA...
TATCCTTTGTGCGATGCCTTGAAACATATCTGTTGAATGATGCTTAAATTGAAGATGATCTTTGTTTCGGCATCATGGTATCAATGTTTTGGCATCAATTATGAAGGGTCCTTATGTTATGCTTTTTCATGTTTGAATAATGTTTTAATGTTTTATGTTTAATCAAAATAAACTTTTGGTGGGTTATTTTGACTAGAATCACACTTAACCATGCCAGAAACCTTCAGGCATATAAACATGAGAGTTGTTGTATTGTCTTTCGGTAAAAGACTGTAATGAAATTATTTAATTTGATAGGTAGTTAATAAAATGCGACTTTCAATGTCTGAAATCTGTTCTGCAGCTTTTGAAATTTCCTAGGCAAATAGTTAATTTACTTTGCAAGTTTCAAGACTTTCAATTCAAAAAACTTTTAAAATTATTTAAAAAGCAAGTGGTCCGTTTTGATGTTTTTCGTGCAGTAAATTGGATTTTAATTTAAATGCCAACCTTTGCTTAAATTATTTCCCGAACTAAACCTGAATTATTGTGCACTAATGGAATTGATTTCAAAAGTGGCCAAAATTGGATCTTCTTTTTTCAGTGTAAGTGGATTTGTTTGCTGTAATTTAGTTTCTTGGGAGTGAAATTTTAAGCATGTTTGCAAGGGTTACGACTTTTTACTATTTTTTTTGTGTTATTCTATACTATTTTTTTAAAAATGCACTGCGGAATGATATTTTAATTTTTTAATATATTTTAAAATTTTAAAATTAGTGATTATGAATATATTTTAAAGGTACAACACAAAATCTAGTAGAGAAATTAAATTTTATTTGTAATGCTCTGAGTGTTATGCAACTTAAATATTTTACTTTGATATTGCATTACTCCACCACTTCTCATATAGACCTTTTCCACACAAGAGAATTTAGCTCCTAAGGTTATGTTCTTTTATGCTGTCTTCATTTGAGAGATGATTTTGAGAGAGAAAGTGAATGAGTTTGAATGGATTTGAAAATAAATTATGTGTTGTTTTTTTAAAGAGATTTAGATATGATTGTGAGTATATTTGGAAGTAATTTTTGTGAAAGTTTGTAAGAGATTTGATTGATATAATATATTAAAAAATATATTTTAATAAAAATATTGGTGAGACTACAAAAATAAGTTTTTGTAGTGGGGGTTATATTTGGTATTTCTGGGGATTTTAACCCCCGCTAAGGGCTTTACCAGGGGTTTGTCATTCCCCTAGAAGAACTAACATCGGTAATGGATTACTAGGGTTTTTAGCAACCTCCGGAACTAGCACAAATTATCGGAGGTTTACAAAACCCCCGGCATTGGTTGGGGTTTCAAACCCAATGCTGGTTGGGGTTTTGAAAAACCCTTGGTACTTGCTGGGGTTTCAAAAACCCCTAGTATTTGCTGGGGTTTGGAAAAACCCCCGATATTGGTTGGGGTTTCAAAAAACCCCTAGTACTATTAATCCACCATGCTCCAAGTGAATGCTTCCATTATGTCAAAAACTTTGAATATTTTTAATTGAGATTTCTTGTTTTGTTTGTTATATATTTTTTAATAACATAAATTATAAAAGGCAAAAATTTTAGGTTTTTGGCATTTATATATTGCATAAAAGATCAAAGAACAAATTTATAACTTTAATATCAAATAATATAAATGACAAAACGTAAAAATTATAATTAATAATTCATTACAATATCATTGTTCTAAATAATAAAATAGACATAATGAAAAAGTAAATAACATTCTTTACTCCAAGTGATGGTTGTAATTTCCAAAAGCACTTAAGAGTATGAAACAAAAATGCTATGTGCATCACAATTGTTATCTCCTCTTTTCTCTTCCCCTATGATGTAGTGAAAAGTAAAGTGGGAGTTATAGATATGAACAAATCATACTAGATGGTAATTTTCAGTTAGGTAAAATTCGTCGAAGTGATTAAGAAAAAACAAGAATATATTGTTTTTCTTAAGGAAAATTTACACAAGTGACAAAAACATAAAGAGCAAAGCAAAGTTACAAGAAGAAGGAAAAATATTTATTGTGCTTTTCATAACAAATTGCGTAAATCTTTAAATACCAAAAATCACTAGATGTATGAATTAAAATGGCCAACGATACATTTATTCCAATAACATAAAATAGTTTGCAAGAAGTTATCTATTCATTTTTCACAAAAGTATGATAGACATTAATGATTCCCGTGACAACCCTTTAAGAGAAAATTCACGCATTACTCAACAGTTTCTAGCGAATACTAAAAATACAAGACGTGAAGGCAACATTAATTTCAGGAAAGACAATTTGATCTTATCTTTATATCATAGAGAAGAAATATACCATTCTAAAGTAGGAATATACCAAGTATTGTAAAACATAAGTTCAATTCTACTATTCTAATGTAATTCCCAAGTTCAGGAAAGACAATTTGATCTTATCTTTCTATCATTTTGAAATGTTAAATGCGAATAGCATTATGCTCTGTAGGTTGGATCTAGTTCTAGTAGTCATGTCTAATCTATCAGTAATGTATTTGTTTAATGAAATCAATCGTTTGTCTCTGTTTTTTCATTGGTTAAAAGTGTACAGTCTTGTAACTTTTGCATTCTCATTTCGTGATTACTCTTATTGAAGTTAAAAATCTTTTAGGCTTTTAAAAGTTACCTTATTTTTTAATTAGCCAATTCAACCTCCCTTCTTAGCATTTCAACCATTTCAATACTTACAAAGTAGTGACCTAAATGCATGAACCCATTGGGTAGAGGAGGGTGACCTGTTACGGCAAGTTAGAAGTCAACTAGACAAATTCTTGCAAAAGGAGTAACCTATTACAATTTAGATTATGGAGAGTTGAAGACTTGTTTTACCTAGGTGCCTAGTTAGTTGTAGATTCATTATAGGAGTTGTAAAATAGGAAATTTCTCTTAGAGTTTCTAGTCTAAATTCATTGTTTTCTGCCTTTGTAATAGGCCTTGACAGAACTTGGGAAAAAAGACAATTATTAGACATCATTCATTCGTAGTTCTCTTTAGTTTTAGTTTTTGAGTTTGGGAAAGCATTTTACTTAGAAGTTATTGGTTGTTCAAACTAAAATGTGGGCAAAAACAACCATGACTTCATAATGTTTGTAAACTTGAACCAAGTTTTATTTCATAGTTTTAATGTAATTCAATCTCTCTTTTTTGCCCAATTTTATTGTTATTCATTTACATTCAGTTCATTACAATTTCTAGTTATGTATTTTTAAATTCACATTCTCATTTACAATTTATGCATTTTATAATTTTCATACGATGAAGCAAAACCCATTTTCCAATTCTGTTTTAGAGGCATATTGTTGGGTAATGGTCAAGTGATTTTTTTATCTTTGCACTTAAACTGAACTTGATTTTTGGATTCAAGATTGAGTTTTAAGGAGTACAAAGTTACCACTTTAATTCAATGGTTAAGAACTGAATTGTTGGCAGGAAAGATTGAAATTTAATTGATCATAACTCAAGTTTTGACTCTAACTTAGAAACCCATTTTACACCTTTTTAGTTTTTGCAACCCATTTTCTGATTTCCAACTATAAAACTTATTTTACTTTGAAATTGATGTTTTTGAAATGTTTTAGTGTTTTTATTAAGTAAGGTTTTTCTGTTATTTTTCCCACCATCGTTCATGCTTTAGTTTTACATGGGATTTTTATTTTCTGTGTTTTAATTCAAGTTTTAAATGTTGTTTCCTCGTTGTTTCTATATTTGAATCATGTTTTCATTATTAAGTCTGTTCTTAGTGTCATATTTTCCAATTCTTACACATTCTTAGAAGTTGGGTTTTCTAGTTTAGGTATAATTAGGGATTTGATTCTGCATTTTTAATTTTGAGTAATTTTGTGTTCTAGAAGTTAATTGCCATCATTTAAGATATGTTTAATTATTCATTTCAGCTCATGCATTGCTTTGCATTCAGACCCATTTTGTGCATAAACCTATTTGTTGGTAAAACTTGATAAACCAGTTTAGTCTATTTTGTTGTCAAATATTGGTTTGGATAGTGAATTGCAGATTTTTGGGTATTTTGATACTTCTAAATACATCTCTTGCATAGTAAGAATCATTGAAATAGGTTCCATTCTTCAGTTTTTGCATAATTCGTAGTTTCATCTTATATAGGCATGTCATCAAACACCTAGTGAAAGTTAGGGTTTCTTGTAGTCATTTTACCAAATAATTACGTAATATGCATTTTTACCTTGTTTGAGGCATAATTAGGATCAAAACCATTCATCATACATCATTATAACACCAATTATGCATTGAGTCTAGCATTTTGTTTATAACATATCGTGTGAACATTGTCAGAATTTTATCTTATCTATTTGCATTATTCAGCTTCTTTGCATTAGTTTTAGTTGTCATTTTAGACTAGATAGAAAATTGTACAGTTTCCCCCGTCTTTTATTTTAGTTTCCATGAGTAATCAAAAGGAAAATAGATACTAAAATTAAAGTTCCTTGGATTAATTCTAAACTCCATTTTTGGTTTAACTCATTGATGAATTGATGTTTGGTTGGATTTAGTTATTTTATGATTCTCTTATATTTAAGAGGAGTATTTGTAGGTTAGAGAGTTCCAGGTATGTTCAAATATGCTTATTTGTACTTTTCTTTTTGTAGTGTAGAAAACTTTAAAGAAAATCTAAGTTTCAGTTCTTGTTTTATTATAATTTTTAAAATTATGACCAAATGTATACTTGGATGAAAAATTTGATGAGAAATTGAATGTTATTAATAAAAAGTGGAACTTTGTATTTAATTTGATGGAGTAATTGTGACTCTGATTTTAAACCACGACCATACCATATACTTGTGCCTCAAGATGATATCCATCAATCAAAATCAAGGCCATCACATTTTAATATTAATTAATGCTGAATAAGGTTATATATAAAGTTTTCGTAGCAATTGCAAAGTGTTATTATTCCATATAGAAATTGTTCAACTTTCATTACGAACTCTACTTTTGAATTCTTACATGACAAAACCACAATCAAGAACAATTGTGAAACCCAAAGTTGAGATTTAAAATCAGAGTTGAGATGGCTGAGTTGGTCTAAGGCGCCAGATTAAGGTTCTGGTCCGAAAGGGCGTGGGTTCAAATCCCACTCTCAACAAAAATAATTTTGCCAACAAAAAAATACTTAGTAATACTTAAAAGGTATGTGTTTTTACTACTTAGTGTCTATTTCTCCCACTACACAAAAAAACATTTTTCCATATTATTTTTATATGTGGCACATGGATATATTGGTATATCCAACAATTTCAGTGATTTAGTTGAGTAGGCTAAAATATTATATTTAATCTATCAAAATGGACCTGCTTCAATACAAAGAAGACTATTATGATTATGATAAAGCAATATCACATCGATCAGGACAACAAATTTTATCGAAATTCGCCATCAATAGGAAATAATAACTATGAGTTATTCAATGATCTACAAAAAAATCATGAATAGATTAATAGAAGGCTTCTTTAATGGAATTGGGCTATAATCATGATACAATATGTACACTAAAGTGTGTCAAGTACAATTACGCAATATGTTACTCATCCTTATGTTGTGGACGGTGTTTAAGAAAAAATTATTTACATCTTATAACATATCTTTTCATTTTTCAAGTAATGAATTAATATCACGGGACTTTGTTGATTGTAGTGGATAAGGAACTTAAGCATACTTCACGCCTCACTTAAATATACGTATGATAATTGATATCATTGAGAAATCTTAGTAGAGGCATAGGGATTGTGCCCCACCACCCATATATATATAAATAAATTAAAATATAATTTTAAGTATTTATTTAAAATTTTTATATATTTTATATATTTTGGCACCCCATAATTTTTTTACACATTTATATAAAGATTTCGATACCTCAAAATATTTGTTGAAGATCTGTCGTTGACTTATATAAGAACAACTACGGGTAAGCATCAATTAGGATGGATTGGATTCGGATCCAACATGACCAATCTAGTATAAACCGAACATAATAATTTAAAATTTATATCCAATCATTTAATTTATCGGGTTAATCTGTTTCGAGTTGTTCGGGATGTGGGTTGATTCGGTCTGACTTTTCAAATTACGAATTTATATTAAATTAACTTTTTTAATAATTTTTTTATTTTGAATAAATGATATAAATATAGTGAATCTTTAACTAAAAAATGACATGTATAATTTTAATAATGGACTATGATTTTATATAACCTACCATTAAATTTTAGCAAAATATATTTACAAATTTATAGTTATTAAAATATAAATTCGTGTTGAATCGGGTATCCATCAAATTCCAACCCATTATCCAAATCTGATCGCAATTGTCCATTTTACTTAATTTTATTTATCCAACATTACCTAGTTACTAATCCAACCTCAACGTATGCTAAAAATTTACTTCAAGTTTCTTTGGGTTCGGTCAAATATAGATGGTTAAGAAGGAGATGGTATGGTTTTAGTGTAGTGCTTGTCATATAATGTCCAAATTCAACTTAGAGTTCAAAAATTCGGAATTGAAAAGACAATAATAGACATGGGTATCCATATTATTTAACTTTCATATTCAAATTTAATTTCATTTTTCATCATTAACTTTGTCTTCTTTTATTTTGAAGTCAAATTTACACTTTTTTTTCACTATCCCACAAACTAATTAAACAAAAATAATTATATAAATGCATAAAACTAAACAACTAACTTTCATACTATCATTAACTACAAACCTTATATTACAACAAAATCTAATTTTACCAAAGGTTAGGAGAGGTTTAATAACCTTCGGAAAAAAAATGCATAATAGCGTTTTTCTAAACTCGTGGAAAGTCTCAATGGTTTTTAGTGAAGCACCTTGAAATTTCACCTTGCCACCTTATTCTTTTTTATCTTCTCTCTCTTCTATTTTTTGTATACTCAATTTATGAGTAGTGTGCTCGCGAAACCTAGAGTTCCATCTCTTTCAAATCCTTATCTCTCGATCACAGGACAAAATTTTCACTTTATGATTTCGTATCTCTTAAGCACAACTTCCAATTGGTAATGCTTTTACTTTGCACTCTTTGAGTTTTTTAAATTGCTTTCCACTTTCCCAATTTCTCGCATCCTAAATCACTTATTTGTGTTACTCTTGGTGAGATTTTGGTTTTTGTAAAGAGATTTTTTATTAGGCAATGCATTTTGCTTCCGTATCTGTCGTGTATTTGAGATTAGTTGCTTTGGGGGTTCAATGCTTGTGGGTCTTTACGTCATGGGTTCACGGTAACTTCTTCAATGATTTGTGTTTATCTAGCTAGTTCACAACAATTGGGCATGTTCGTAATTTCTTTTTCGATTCGTGGCTTACTCGGAGGTTCGTTACAACTTCACTTTCACATGTGTGCATTTTCCTTCTCAAATCAAGATTCATCTATGTCGTTTTCTCTCTTGTATAATTATATATATTTTTTGTTTAGTAGTGTAGGAAAATTGGAATTTTGGAGGATGTGAATGCAGGATTTATTTGACCTCATCATTAACTCATTTTAATTTTTTTTTTTTGTTTATTTTTATACTTAAAACTTTGCGATATAGTTTCCACAATATAACATTGTTAAAGATGGATTGATAGTGGTATGACACTTGCATGTATTCTTCTAGTTTAAGATAACATTATTGCTCTTATTGACCATAAGAATGCAATAATATAGGGAAGTTAGTAGATAGTAGTAGGATTCTTCCTCAAAGTTTTAGTAATTCAAATTTTTCAATGGTTGATGCTTTGGTGACAAAAAATGTGGCTTCGTTTGTAGATCATAAAAGGTGGTTTTCCAAAGGGTGATTTTTGGTTGTAGGTGTGAGCATTATTTTGTGTGTGTTAATCATTGGTTGTGGTTTTGTAGCTTTTTTCATTCTATGAAGACGCAAGACACTAGAAGAAGTTGAGGATTGTGAATTGGAGTATTAGTCTTATAGAATTTGTTTCCATGATATTTATGCAACAACAACAGGGTTTTCCAAAGAGAATGTAGTTGTTGTTGGAGGGAACAAGACAATGTATAAAGAGGTTTCACATGAAGCAAAAGTTATAGTGAAAAGAATCCCTCAAGAAAGGGAATAAGGGATGAAAGAGTTTTTGGCTAACATTTCAATTCTAGGTGGAATGTAGCACAAAAATTTAGTAGGATTGAAAGGTTGGTGCAAAAAATAAAGGGGTAATTTGATTCATGTTTGTCACTTCATTAGCAAGGAAAGTTTGGACATAAGGATATTTAAGTGTGAAGAGAGAATGATGTTGGCATGGGAATAGAGAATTCAAGTTTTGAAAAAATGTACCCACAGGGATTCTGTACCTGCATGGGGTCATTAAAGCGTGCAATGTTCTTCTTGACGAGGACATGAATGCAAGGCTAGTAGATTTTGGATTGGCTCGTATCCATGATCATCATGGACATGTTGTCAGCACAAGAATCATTGGGACAAAGGATACATACATTGTTCTAAAGTGATTCGAACAATAATAACATCAACTATGTTTGATGTGTTTGGTTTTGGAATATTGGTATTGGAAGTAGTTTGCCAGCGAATATTGTAAGACCTAGGAAAAATAATTATATTTCCAAGAGTGGTGATATGATGTGAAGAATATTATTTAAATTAATAAGTAATGACATAAATAAAAGTGAAGTGTAGCGTAGTTGGTTGAGAGCCTTTGGTTGAGGTTGAGGTTCATGTGTGCAATTCCTGTATGTGCATTTTATTTTAAGTAATTAATTTAAAAGTATGCTTATATGTGATTTTGTATTGTAGTGCTTGTTTGTGATTGTGGTTGAGAAGAAACATGTGTTAGCTTGTTGGTATGAAGTGCTTGGTAATCCTTTAAGGATGTGGGTTCGAACCTTAGCTACGTCAATTTTTTTTATGGGTTGAAAGCCTAAAGGAGGGAATGACTAACTTCAGTTTAGAGAAAGAACAAAAGACTACTGCTGAATTTTAGAGACACATTGTAAGTGAGAGGAGGGCACGTCAGTTGCGAAAAATAGTGGTCAAACGTTCTTAGAAGGCAGGATATGAATAAGGATGGAAGAAATAACACCTTGGTAGAGCAAGAAATTTTCTGTTGAAGAAGAGCTTTTTGATCAAGGACTCAACGTAAGGGGAACCAACCTTAGCTGTTCTTGTGTTTTTGAATAGTTTTTCTAAGCTTGTGTTGATATCTCTATGGGTTGTGCATGGTTGAACACAAATTCTTCTTTTGAATAGTGGTATTGGTGGTATGATATGTCCTTTTCACAAATTTGAAAACAATTTTCGTTTTTCTACTATTATCATTGTAGTATCATATGATGTTTCATATGGGTTATGACAATTAATGTTTTCTATGATGGGTTTGAGGTTTGGTTGATCATGTATGGGTTTGGAGGCATGGTAGTTGTTGTTATTTTGTGGAAACATGATGTGTATGAACGTTTTTGTGAATGCATTGCTTCTTCTAGCTATAATTGAATTAGTTTTGTTGTTTTTATCTCTAGCTTAGTAAATTTTGGTTCATCTTCCAACATAAAAAATGCGTACGAGTATTGACATTAAATCTCTTAAAGTCTAGTTTCTAACCCAAAAAGAATAAGCTCATTTGGCTATTTATGGAAAAGGTAATAAATAAAATAGTGAGAAGACATAGAGTAGTAAATTGTTATGGATGTTGGAATCATTTTGATTTTCGAATATGAAGTGCAAACATCTTAGGGCTCCAACAATAATGTATTAGTACTAAAATTAAAGATATTTAAGTCTATTTTTCAACCCAAATAGAATCACCTTAATTGAACATTTGTAGAAAACACTATGAGTAAAACTGTAACAAATATCGGTGTGTGACGCTAGCACTATTTTTTAAATTTGTTTGGAATTTTCCAAATTAAACTACAACTTGTACTGAACTCTAAAAATTATATGTTCTAGTAGCATAATTAAAGATAATTGAGTCTAGAATCCAAGGAAAAAGAATCAAATCATTTAGAGATTTTGTACAAAACGTTATAAGCAAAATAGTAAGAAAAGGTCAGAGTTGGCAGAATGCAATTTTAACTAGATTTCATTTTGTGACATTGCTTATAGCTTTCATTATATGACATTGCTTGTAAAAATTGGGTTTTGATGGCATGAATTGATGTTATGGAATGTGATTTTCATGTATTTGGTTTGGAATACATGAGTTTGAGTTAGTGCATGT
>Ga0214542_1013040_pt1 | contig 10265 bp, 3 predicted proteins | sample CNSS1metaG_FD_160096 | JGI IMG/M metagenome (GOLD analysis project Ga0214542, IMG submission 160096) | Root nodule microbial communities from cowpea collected in UCLA plant growth center, Los Angeles, California, USA - CNSS1 | ecosystem: Host-associated > Plants > Roots > Nodule | place: USA...
AAAAAAAAAAAAAAAATTTAAAATATTAAAATTAAAAAAAAAAAAAAAAATTAATTTTTTTTTTTTTTTTATTTTATTAAAATAATTTTTTTAAATTTTTTTTTTTTTTTTTTTTTTTGTGAAAATGAATCTGGTGAACTAAATGTTTTGTGTCACATAATACCAATGGATGGTTATAGCTTCACCAATTTTGTTTACTATATTGTTTTAGAACTTTTTTAACCGCCATTCTGATTTGGTGATGAATCATACAGCTTTATAAGAAAATATTTTATAGTCAAAAGACACGAAAACGTATTAGGTACACAAGAAAGAAAATTGTCATGTTGAATGGATGTCAATAATTTAATGGACTGTTACAAAATCTATCATATATAAAATTAGGATTTATCACCTCTCCCTTTGCATTTACAAAATCTGTTATACTCTTGTTATTGTATATCAAATTCAAGTATGTGAGCACTTTTTCTTTTCTTTTTATTAATTATTTTTATTAACCACAACCACTCATGTAGCTAGATATCAAACTCTTATTCTGTAAATTTGGAATATTTCCCTTTGGAAGAGCTTGTGTGCTAGTACTAGAAATTTGAAAACTTTATCTTGATTCTATGTTTTGTTGTTTCATTCTCAGCACGCGTTTTGATTCATAGAAAAGTGGTCCCCTTTTTGTTTCTTCCCTTCCTTTTTTCTAAGGCAACCTTTTTATTAGCTTTTGTTTTTTTCCTCCATTTTCTTTTATATATCTGTTAATGCAAATCGAGCACTAGTTTGGTTTTATCTTCTTCTGTGCTTCTGGTTTCTGGGATTGATCACCTGCTAGGGTACTGCCTCTCTCTCTTTTACAAGTGCCCTTGTGCTATTGTTGAATGATTTAAGTGATGCATCAACATGACATGATTTTACAATTATTGGATTCTGAAATGCTGGAGAATCTCTGGTTTGATAATTTTTTTTTTTTAAGATTTGATACTTTATCAAAAATGCAGTCTCCGAAATCTATATTTTGTTAAAGTGATGTTGTGTTGATTTGCCTATTCCAGTTGAATTCTGGTTTTGAGACTAGTTTTAACTGAAAGTTCTTGGTTACTACTGTAAGATCTCATGGCTTCTTTACAGTTGGAAACATGGTTCTCTTTGATCTCTTTCTGGTGCATTTCTGCATTAACTAGTTAAAAAATGGTATTTCTGGGGTTTGGTTTTGCTATTGATCGTGCACCATTCTAAAGCGGGGAAAGATAAAATCTCTAGGGTGGTGTTTTGAAAAAAAATAAAATAAAATTGAGGAGTCAGTGGCTAAGTTGCATTTCATCCAAGACTTCAGCTTTAGTGTTTTTGAAACCATAGGGACTACTGGGATTTTCTAACCTCTCATCAAAGAATAAGACATCTTTTAACCATTGGTTAAAAACTTAACTGTTGTTAAAGTTTGCTTAGGAACTGATTGTGATGTGCTTTTCAGGTAGATACTTCATATCTTGGCAGAAATTGTAATAAAGTTGAACCATCACAGAGGATGAATGGGCAGAAAATTAAGCGCAGAGTGGGTAAATATGAGGTAGGGAGGACCATTGGGGAGGGAACATTTGCAAAGGTGAAATTTGCAAGGAACTCTGAGACTGGGGACCCTGTGGCTCTTAAGATTCTTGACAAGGAGAAGGTTCTCAAGTATATGCTGGCTGAGCAGGTACTTCAACAAATTTTCTTTTAAATTACACTCTTGTTCTACCTTCCTATGTACTATTAAGGCATACATTTTTATGTGTAATTGGTTCAAGATACTGATTAAGCATGGTTTTTTTCTTCAACTGAGTTTCAGTAGTCATTAGGTTTCAGATTTCAAATACATCTATTGTAGTGAAGTTGCTGCAGAGCCTCACTTGAGGAAGATAAATATGTCTATGATGTTTTCTTGATGTATTTTCACAGATCCAGCGAGAAATAGCCACAATGAAGTTGATCAAGCATCCAAATGTTGTTCAACTGTATGAGGTCTCTCTCTCTCTCTCTCTCTCTCTCTCTCTCTCTAATACTACACGCACAACCAATATCTTGTCCCTCACTTTTTGACAAAGATATTCTTCTCTTTTTATTAGGAACAGATAAACTTTGACTCAAATGTTGCTGATGCAAAGAGTAATCAACTCTGTTATGAACTCAATTTACTGGCCTATGTTTTGATATCTTTACTATATCTTTCATTGCATTTAATCGCTTCTAAAAATTTTCCTTGCCTAAAGTTTTCCAATTTTTAAAACCAGTGTTTGGGCATAGAACTTAAAAAGCAGTCGATTTGAAAGAATTTAGCTTACCGTTGAAGAAATTTGTCAAAGTGTCATGAAACAATATTTGAAGTCAAAGGATTATAAAAGTTTTCTAAATGTTGAAAGTAACCTCCTTCACTTAAGGTTCTAAACATGTTTATTCACCCTGTCTAACAAAAGGAATCTCAAATCAATTTTGCTTTCTTGTTTTTATATTTCTTCACCTTACGGGTGAACTTTCTATCCCATAAGCATGATTATCTTTCTGATCAATTAAGCACTTAATTTGATGTCAATCATCCTTGCCACTTCTGGCTTGAAGACCGCCAAAAGTGATTTGCATACATTCCATTAAAGCTAATACTCAAGACTCATAATAACAAATACCCTATCAAACTGAGTGGCCTACTCTCTCATTATTTGCTTTCTAGCTGATACTCAAAGAACAAAGATTAGAATTCTTATGCACGAAACAAATTACCAAATTATTTATCAAACAAATCCTTATACACTAAATTCATTTCTTAAAGTGCATCATGCAAGATTTCATATTTCATTTGCAGGTCATGGGGAGCAAGACAAAAATATACATTATTTTAGAGTTTGTGACTGGGGGAGAGCTTTTTCATAAAATAGTGAGTAACTAAATTTTTCTTAGATCCTATTTGGTTGTAATTTTCTTTCATTTACGATTGATCCGGAAGTTGATTAGGAAAATATAAAGTGGATACGTTTTAGATTACATTTTGGGTTCTCGCACTCCATTTGGATTATGATTCTATAGTTGTGCTCTACCTTTTTCGTGCTTGTTAATTCCTTCGATCCCCACTGGTATCATAGTTTGACATGTAAAAGGGTGTTGTGTGTCTTAGTCCATAAGTTGCAATTTTATTGAAGTGGAAAAAGTGTTTGTTAAAGGTTTTAATTTTTTTTTTCTTGTGAAGCTAAACAGTGGACGAATGAGGGAAAAGGAAGCACGCAGATATTTCCAGCAGCTTATAAATGCCGTTGACTATTGCCATAGTAGAGGTGTCTACCACAGAGACCTGAAAGTAAAGCCCTTTCAGCCTATTAGCAATATGCTGATTCCTCAATTTATGCTTTTGATTAAAGAAGACAAAAATACTTACTTTTGTTTCATTGTTATTCATGTAACTTTGTTCTGCAGTTAGAGAACTTACTATTAGATTCTTTCGGGAACCTTAAAATTTCTGATTTTGGATTGAGTGCACTTTCCCAACAAGTCAGGGTAAGAATGATTCATTGCCTTCAGAATTAAATTTGGGTAAAACATCATTTTGCAATTTAAAATTTGCACCATTGATTAACTTAGTCCTCTATATAAGGAAAAATGGTAAATTTAGCCTGATTTTGGCAATTGTAAGTTAATTTGAAGCCCGACTATGGCATGCATGAGTAACACAGCACAAGGACTAAACTTGATTTTTCAGTATGTTTGGGGAACAAAACTAAAATATAATTGGCATGTAAAATCAAACAAGTTTCAATTATATAAGTAGGGAAATTAGTCTTGAAAATTTGAATCTCAAAAGATAAGCTCGTTAATTTTCTACTTTTCGGCAACCAAAGTTGTGGCAGATCCTGGCCAAGTAATTGTTCTTTTTATCTCATAATATCCACATGTTTTGAATTTGAATATGAATGACAAACTGGTCTTTTGACAGGATGATGGACTGCTTCATACAACATGTGGAACTCCAAATTATGTTGCTCCTGAGGTGCAGACAAATTATATGCTAACTACAAAATTTTCTACATTTAAAATCAATCCTGTAACCATATATTCTTGTTTAGTAGGTCCTTAATGATGGAGGCTATGATGGGGCAGCTGCAGATTTGTGGTCATGTGGTGTGATTCTCTTTGTATTGCTTGCAGGCTACTTGCCTTTTGATGACACTAATATTCTGAACCTGTATAAAAAAGTAAGCACTTTTGTGTTTTTGCATGACTTTATTATTGTCCTGTATATTGTGTTTATTATTTTCATTTCTTGGTTTGCAGATATCAGCTGCTGAATTTACTTGCCCCCCTTGGCTTTCTTTTAGTGCCAGGAAATTGATAACTAGAATCTTAAATCCCAACCCCGTGACTGTAAGATGCAAATGAACCCTTTTAGTCAAATGACATAGCTCTCTGGACAGTTTGAAAAGTTTGAACTCATTACAACTGAAATTGCATCCTTATTCCTAAATTAAAAGAGCCATTTCACTTGTAATATTTGTATTTTTTGAAACTGAGTTAGCTATGTCATTTGACTGATTCACTATTTTTCACTTATTGTAATCTCCTTATCTTTGATTTTTGTTGCATAAACCACAAATATTTAAAAGAAGATGATAAGTAATAATCAAATAGTTTCATTGTTCCTTTAATTGTTTCATTCGTTTTTCTGATTTTCTATAACTTCATTGCAGCGTATCACTGTATCGGAGATTCTGCGTGATGAATGGTTTAAAAAAGAATACAAACTTCCAGTTTTTGAGGAGACAAAGGAGAGAAACACTGATGACATTGAGGCCATCTTTAAAGACAGTGAAGTATGTTGAAAATGCCCTGTATGATTTTGGTATTGGTTTTCTGTATTCATTGTTGTATTGAACACAGAGCAGTAGGTTCATATTAAGGATTTTCTCAAAAAATGCAGGTACACAATGTAAGAGAGAAGGAAGATCAGCCAACACCTATGAATGCATTTGAATTGATATCCTTGTCCAAAGGGCTGAACCTAGAAAACTTGTTTGACGTAGACCAGGTTTTTAACTTCATATGATAGGATTGTTTTTATTATAATCATGAATCTTTAGCATCCATTTTTTTTCTCTCCAATTCTCATCCACCAGGAATCTGGTTGAGATGTGGAAAGGTTTCCAGATACCAAGGAAATGAGTGTAGCCCCACAGGCATGTCTCATTGGATATTCAGGTTTTTATTTACTATAATAGTAAAAATCATCATTTATGTTAGAATATGTAGTCAACAATAATCATGTTGATTTAACAGTGACCATGCTACAAGTTAGTTAGTGATTATTGGGATGCAAATTAGCATCTGTTTACCTCCTAATTACCCCTTAAGTACTCCATCGATTAACTGTAATCAAGCTATAAATAAGAGATCAAGTGTCCTGCCATTACACACTGTTACTCTCTATAATTATCTCTTTCAATATTATTTATTACTTTACTCATAACACCATTTATATAGTGTGAAATGTTTAACCTTTTTAGGATTTAGTAATAAAATATAAAATATAGTAAAGCATGAATTGCTACTAAGTTATTTAAATTTCAGCATACTGAATTAAGGAGAACCTAGTTCTTTTTAGCCAGGTTATTTTTCATTTTCATAAAAGGACTATAACCAAACATTTGTGAAAAATTCTGAAACAATTAAGGAGATTAATTTTGCATATCCTCGTCTTGCGCTGTTTGTCATCCTGAATTAATTGGAACAAGACAGTGAAACTATTAGGAAGGGAAATAATGGTAGAGTGGAAGGTGTATTATAGAAGGAAATTTAAAAATATAATGTAGTTATGCAGTTAGTTGTTTTGGGTGAGAGACTTGTGAGAAAGTCTGTGTATAGTTTTCCTTTGGGAGGTGTTGGGGTCTTTTTTAGTGGGGAGAGTTTTCTTTCTGTCGTAAGAGGGAGTACCCTGTGTGAAAGGAGGTATCTTTCTTTATATGTGGTTGTTTGTGTACAATATTGAGAGTTTCTGATATAATACTGCACAAGTTCTCTACGTTTTTGGCTTTTTGTTCTTTCTTGATCATAACAATTTAGTCCGACCTGCCGGATCTGAAAACAGAGGAACCAAATGGAGAGTCGACAACTAAGCAAGCTTGAAAGATGGGCAATGAACAAGAGAAGGTGGTTGTGGAGTTGGAAGGTGATATGACCGTAAGGAAAGAAAGTTTGTTGGATATGAAAAAAATCAAAGAACTAGTACAGGACATCAAGAAAAGTGAGAAAGTGTTTGAAGGAGGGGAGAACTCGATTAATGATGAAGAGAAGAAGGAAGAAGGATCGAAAGATGTTAGTAGATCAAATGAGGAAGGAGAAGAATTGTTAAAGCCTTGGACTAAAAGGGTGGAAAGGAATTACCACATTTGAGGAGAATGATCACTTAGGATGAAATCTTTTAAAGTTCAGAATGTCACTTCAAAGGAAAATCTATGTTTGGCTCTCATTAGCATGGAAGGGAACGCAAGCCATTTAAATTTTGGTGTCAGAAGTCCAAGAATCCATCTTGTAAAGCGGTTGCAGTGGCGTTGAATAGGAGATTTGGATGCAGGGAGAAGTACTGTGTTTGAAAGGTTAGCAGCAATAAGACAGAATGATAAGGTGGACGATTATACCAAAGAGTTTGAAATGTTGGTGTCACAAGCTCTGCATGTGTCTGAAGAACAATTGTTGGGATATTTCTTTGTGGGGGTGCAAATTAATACCAATTTTCAGAATAGGGAGGAGCTGAAATAGTTTCATGTGCATAAACCTTTAAAGGTACTAGAAATATGCAAGATTCTTCTAGTATGGACAACAATGCAAGAAAAGGGTCACTCAGCACTACATATGATTCAACTATAGGAGGAAACACAGCAGTGGGTTTGAGGAACCAAGGATCAAGAAACTTTCCCTAACCTGAATATGTTAGAAGAGAAGAGGGGAGATGTTTCCATTGTGGAGGAGCATATAGTCTAGGGGCATCATTGTGCTGCAAAGAATTTGGGGGTTAGCATCTTGGCTGAAGATGAGGGATCCTAAGAAGTGGGGGATATGAGGTAGATGGAGAATGGCAAGTTCTCGCAGAAGGGAGGAGAAGAATACATTGATTAAGAATGTCAGAGCATGGATTTGTCTGTTTTGTCAGTAGGAGGATTGACACAACCCCATACTATCAAACTACAAGGAAGAGTGATGGGAAGATTTATGTTGATATTGATAGATAGTAGGACGAGTCATAATTTTATCTCTTCTTGGCTAGAAAGTTGAACTCAACTTCATCATACAGTGTAATATAAGAACATGGACTCAAGAAACAGAGGAGTAGATGTGGCATGTATGTAGAGGTACAACTGAAAAAGCATACGGTTAAGGAGACCTTTTTCTTGTTTGATTTAGGAGGGGTGGATTTGAATTTAAGGGTAGCACGGTTAGTGATAGAACAAATGAGCTCTAGAAGAGGGGATTGAATAGAACCTGTAAACACTTCTCGTCCAGGGTTAAACTAGACCTCTAGTATCAAGAACAAGCACACAAAGGATTTAAATTGGTTCACCCAAACTAACGGCCTACGTCCGGTTCTCCCTTAGCATTCGAGATTAAAAACTTTCAAGAAAATAAAGAAAAGAGACAATCTCATAGAGAGCACAATTTAAGCTTATTCGGAAATGCTTCACAATGTGAAGTATTACACAGTTTTTCTTTCAATCACAAAAGAGCACTTCTCAAGGTCTGTTGTGTACAGTATTGGGAGTTTCCGATATAATTCTTCACAAGGTCTTTTTGTGTTCTTTCTTTCTTAACGAGAAACGTATAATAAACAAAGGTTTGGGTTTAAAAGGAGGAGTTTTTAGCTAAAAATGTCCAAACAAATAAATTTAAAACTCTTAATTTTTAACTTTTAAGACAAAAAATTGTTCCAAACATCACCTAGTTATTATAACCTGGTTTGGATGAGAGCCTTTGATTTGCAATGCCTAATTTATGAGGTTTCTTACTTTAAATTAATGTGCGGATTGTTAATCTGAAGTTATTGGTTACAGGGGTTTAAAAGAGAAATAAGGTTCACATCAAAATGCTCTGCCAATGAGATAATCAACAAGATTGAAGAAGCTGCAAAACCTCTTGGTTTTGATGTGCTGAAGAAAAATTTCAAGGTAAGCCAAGCTTGTGCAACTTATTATGTACATGCACTCATTTAGTTCCATTAATGTTAATTTTCTTTAATTAAGAAATAATCATTGACAGATGAAGCTTAAAAATGTGAAAGCTGGAAGGAAGGGAAACCTTAATGTTGCCACAGAGGTACATCGTTGCTATTTTTGGGTGATGTAGAGCCTCATTTCTCATAATATTGAATATTGATTTACTCTTGGCATTTTAAACAGATATTTCAGGTGGCACCTTCTCTTCACGTAGTTAAGATTAATAAAGCTAAAGGTGATACATTGGAGTTCCTTAAGGTACCCTTGTCTCTCCCTTCTCATTGAATTGATTTCTGTAGTATCTCCTACATTTTAAATATAATTCTTCTGTTGTGAACTTTTGAAACCTTAGTTTTCTGAAGTGGAACAAAATAGTTTCCACTTCACATAATCAAACTAAACTTGACGTTATGACATCCATTTTACCTTCTGTTGTCTCTTTTCTGTATCTTTAGAAATGGTAATTCTGAAATGTGATCTTAGTGAAATAATATTGCAAGTAATATTTGTAATCTCCGACATTATGTAAGTTTTTGCTTAATAACATTCAGAATGGTGTGGTTTTTAACACCTTTGTGTTCCTTCCTTCTAATTCTAATTGAAAAGAATTTGCCTGTTTGACACTATGCAGTTCTACAACAATCTTTCAACACGCTTGGAGGATGTTGTTTGGAAAAATGAAGATGACATGGACGATGCGAAGTGAAATTGATGCAACCACCAATGTTGTTTTTTTTGGGGTATAGCAATGTCCTACTATGATCCATTGCTATCATTGATTGTTGTCCACATTATTTTTGGTAGGTTTGGTGGGCATATACCAATGTTTTCCTTGAATTATTGTTGGAAAATCGAGTTTATGTCAATACTCTTGTAATGTTGAACTATGTTCATGAAACAAGAAATATGGAAAAACTTACTTGGACATTGTATATATCCATTTTGTTAGTAGCGATCTATTTCTTATTTATTGCTATTTCTTATTTATTGCTATTATAATTAGATAATGTTATTATGCATATTACAACAATACTCTTGAGAGAAAGACGCCAACAAAACAATATCAAAGTAAAAGATACTAAGAAAACAATATTATATATAGAAAAAAAAAAGCATGAAAAAGAACATCAACTTAAGTTATTGATAGAAAAAAAAATTATTAGTGCATTTAGTTGTCAGCTGTACAACCAGTACGAAACTTGAAGAATATATTTAGGGATGTCAATATTTTTTATATATAATTTTTTAATTAAAAAAATATTTTCTTTACTTAAATCATGTAATTCAAACTTTTCAATTTTTAATCTTCCTAATTTATTGAATTCACATAAATGAATATTCTAATTTTTATTTCAATTCAAGACTATTCAACTAACTTATTATATGAAGTTGAAAATACAAAATATCAACATTTTATAAAGTTGGATTATACAAATTTGAGAAAATATAATTAGGGTTCAGGCCAATTTCATACAAAAAATTCTAAAAATCATAGTTAGGGCTCATATTAATTTGGAGAAACTTAATTTGGGAGAAATATCATAATGGAAGAATCATAAATCTAACATACATAAATCATACTAGGGTACTGATTCATGAGATCGTGTGAGTATGCATGATTCATTCTCTATGTTCTCCAATTTCTTTTTTCTAATATGTCTTTCTTTTATTTCACACTTTCTTGATGACTTGCTGTGGAAAAACCTTATAATTAGATATAGAACCTTAATCTCTTTAATTTAGTTATTAACCATACTAGGGTACTGATTCATGAGATCGTGTGAGTATGCATGATTCATTCTTTATGTTCTTCAATTTCTTTTTCCTAATCTGTCTTTCTTTTATTTCACACTTTCTTGATGACTTGCTGTGGAAAAACCTTATAATTAGATATAGAACCTTAATCTCTTTAATTTAGTTATTAACCAAGGTCCTCAAATTAATTTTTATTTTACTTTTGAAATAACATATATATATATATATATATATATATATATATATATATATATATATATATATATATATATAACAAATATATATATATTTATATGA
>Ga0214542_1013044_pt1 | contig 10262 bp, 7 predicted proteins | sample CNSS1metaG_FD_160096 | JGI IMG/M metagenome (GOLD analysis project Ga0214542, IMG submission 160096) | Root nodule microbial communities from cowpea collected in UCLA plant growth center, Los Angeles, California, USA - CNSS1 | ecosystem: Host-associated > Plants > Roots > Nodule | place: USA...
CCAAATCCTCATTCATATTCGATGTTGAATCCATTCCAACTCATCATTCCCAATCCATGAATATAGAATTTCACCTCATACCAATACCATGCCATTTTGATACCAACCATTTCATTGAAATCACATGTCAAGATTTATCCAAGCTCATCATTCACAACTCATACACCCTCTTACTCATGCATATTCACTCATCTCATGCTTTAACATAGCAATCCAACTTAACATCACATTATGCAAACAATTTAGGGATTTTAGAAATAAAACTGCAACTTGTGTAAAGCTCAGAAAATTTTTGTATTTATATTCAAATTAAATATGATTGAATCAAGAACCAAATGAAACAAGAACCAACTTAATTGAATAACCATAAAGAAAGTTGTAAACCAAACAAGCAAAAAGGTCAATGTTGTCAACAACTAAACTACAGTGATCTTGCGATAAAAATTGCTATCACTACAGAGATCCGATTCAAGATCAGACCGGTCAAAGTCAAAAAATATGTGTTAAGGATCAGCTGTAACAATATCAGCTCAATCCAACAGTTAACGAAGTAGTAACTTTCATTTTACGAAAAGTGTGCAGTGCTGTCAACAACACAAATTCAGTGATCTTGCGATAAAATGTGCTCTCACTACAGAGCTCCGATTAAAGATCCGACTAGTCAAAGTCAAGACTTATGTGTTAAGGATCAGCTGTTAAAATTTCAGTACGATCCAATAGTTAACCTAGTAGAAATAATCATTTTACGAAAAGTGTGCAGTGCAGAAAAATAGTAGCATCACATCAATCAAACATACTTGCACACCATACATTTTTATTCGACCAACAACCTCATTCAAGCATCACAACCATACAACAGACTAAAAATTGACAAAATAACTTTAAAAACATAAACCCTAGCTTCCCTTACCTGAAAATGGGTTAGCAGAGGACTTCGACACCCGAACCGTGATGAACAGTAGCTTACGGAAGAGCTTCGAGGGTTGGAAAACAGCGGAACGAGCTTAAAACGAGATCATTAAGACAACCCTAGTTGGAACTACGAAGAATGAACAGAATGGAGCAAGAGCATGAGTTGAAAGCTGACTTACGAAGAGTAGAAAATTGGTCTGGGCTCACTTGATGAGAAACAGTGGCTGGACCCTAGCAGAGCTTCGCAGCTGCTCAAAGAGGAAGTAAGAGTTCTGTTTTACGAAGATGAGCATAGTGGTTAGGGTTAGGGCAGTTTAGGGTTCTTGGATCCCCTTTGGGCCAGCCCTAGGCCCAACTGATTTGGGGCATCCCTTTTAATTAAAGGCAGAAAAAAAAGGTGGGCCTTACAGGAATTACCGGCCAATTAACACTACTAAAAAAATTCATATTTCCTACCAATTTTGTTTTGAATTTTTTTTTGTAGGAAATACTTATAAATTTTGTTATGAAAAGAAAGTTGCAGGAAATTGCTGCCAATTTTTTTACAAAAATAGTTTGTATAAAACACTTTTCACAACAAATTTTGTAGGAAATACTTACAAATTTTATAATTTTTTAGGAAATAATTACCCACGAATAAATTACCTGCCAATTTAAATCCTTAGAAAAAATAGTAGGAAAAAGTTTTTTCTTACAAAAGTTTTTAACAAATTTGTAAGAAAATTTCAATATAATATGAGAATTTCTAGTAGTATAAGATTCTTAGAAAAAATAGCAGAAAAAAAGATTTTTCTTGCAAAATTTTCTAACAAATTTGCAAGAAAAATCTTATGTAATGTGAAAATTTTTAGTAGTGAAACCACCCACTATAAAATGAATAACTTTTATTAGGATTTTTGTTTTTTCTTAAATCAAACCGTTAAAGAAATATAATTTCCTTTAGATTATTTTAATCACAATAATTATTTATATTATTATAATATTTTGAATCTTTTACAATTAATGTTCAATTTGATTATCTCATAATTATTTTTTCATGTTTTTGTGCTCTATCTTTTCTTTTTTTTACTTTTAACTTACGAGGTTTAGCAGTCGTGTGTTACAAAACAGTATGCTAACTTGTGTTTTTGTGTACGTACTTATAAGATAATCTTTAAGTATTATTGTAAATAATTTTAGATTTGTTGGCTTCTTTTTGTATGGGTTAAGATCATTGTACCAATGATATTAAAATAATTAGTATTTAATATTTTGTCATTAAAATTATATAAGATAACTTTAATTCACACCAACTTATTTTTTATTTGGTTTGAATTAGTTTGACAATCTGACAAGATAATATTTTATATGAATTTAAAAGTTGAGCAAAATATATAATATTTTGTAATACATTTTAAAATATACAAATTATATATAAATACAAACTAATTATAATTTTGTATCTTACATACAAATAACTTTTAGTTTATAAATTAATATCTAAAATAATCATTGTAGTGATTAATTATTTTTTATCTTTAAAACTGGATAAGATTTAATGATTTTATTGTAATAATAATATATTACTTTGAATCTTATTTAATATCTATTATCAATTATATTTTATAAATGTCAATTTTAAAATCACTAACTATAAAATGAATAATTTTTATTTGCATTTTTTATGTAGGATTATCTTGTTCCTTCTAGAAGATTAATGAATATGGTGATGATTGATTAAGAAAACTAAGAAAATCCCCACTGGACATTAAGATAACAAGCTATCTAGATGTGAAGGTTCCTTTTCAAGATTCTAGAGAAGAGAAGAATGGATTGATTCAAAACAAATAAGTGTGGAAAACATATAAAAGAGAAAAACCCAAGTCACACACACAAAGGAAGAAGAAAGCATAAAATGGAAAGGAAAGGAATGATAAAAATGTGAGAAGCACGCCACTACAAGGCTAAGTTAGAAGAAGCCATGGAAACCTTGAAGATGAGTGGATGTGTGCCGCCACTTGAATCAAGATTCAAGATAAGGCTTAAAAGAACTCCACTCCCTAAAGAGGAAGACTCTCACAATGGTTGATACACAAATGTGTTTAATTTCTCCAAAATGATCAACCCTTGTACAAGTGTTAGAGGTCCCCTTAAATAGACAAGTCTAGGGGCCCCTTAGCAAAACAACAAAGTAGAAGGTTATAAAAGAAACCTAACATGTTCTAGAAAGTAGGTCAATATAGGGTGCACATGGGTGAAATTTCGTTCAAGCCATCTAGGTGGCAAGTCTTCATGGCCAAGCCTCCCAAAGGAGGTAACTAGAACATTCTAGAAAACTTGGTGTCCAAGGCATGTGGGCCTCCCCTTTCTAGATGCTTCTAGAAAGTCTTGTTCCTTCTCGCTCTTCCTTAGGACGCCAAATGTCTCCTATGTGGTCCTCCTCCTTTCTTATTCCTACAAAAGAAAATTAAGGAATTTATTAGCATGTTGGTTTAAGGTTAAGCTAATCTTGGGTCAACAAGTCCACCCTCAAGTCAAGGTCAACAAGTCAACTCAAAATAGTCAACCACAACCAATTTCAAGAAATTGAAACTAAAGAAATGAAAAATAAAGATAGAGAGGATAATGCCTTTCCTTTTGTCATGCTCCTAGTGATCCTCCTAGGATTGGTCTCCTTGGAACTTGATGAGGTGGTCACATCTTCATCAATTTTTTATTTTTCTTTTACATTAAACTATTAAAAGAATATAATTTCAGTTAGATTTTTTAACCACAACAATTAGTTATATTCTTTTAATATTTACAACTTTTAATAATTAATGTGCAATTTGAATATTTCATAATCAATTTTTTTTGTGTTTTTCTATTCTATTTCTATTGGTATGTTTTTAATTTACCACAATTAAAAGTGGTGTGCTACAAAACTATGTGCTCACTTGTGTCTTTGTGTTTGTACTTGTCTGAGATTTCTAGAAACTTATAAAATTTTGGCTAAAATTCTCATTTTTCTTAATTTTTGTTTCAATTATTCAATTTGGTACTTTTTTTTGTTCAATTAAGTCTTATCTTTTTGTTAAAATGAGTCGATTAGGTCATTTCCATTAAATTGATATCAACATTGTCTTTGTAATTGCCACGTGTTAGTTCGTGGTATCTCATAATTAATTTTTTATGTTTTTGTGTTCTTTTTTTTTTGTGTACTTTTAACTTATCGGGTTTGAAAGTCGTGTGCTACAAAATAGTGTGCTAGCTTGTGTCGTTCTGTATGTACTTGTAAAATAATCTTCAAGTATTAGTGTAAATATCTGTAGACTTTCTTACTTTCTTTGTATGTGTTGAGATCATTGTAATGATGATATTGAAATAATTAGTATTTAATATTTTGTGGTTAAAATTGACATGATCTAATAAGTATTTTCTTACTTAAAAGTTGACGGTTGTAATATTTGCATAAAACAAAAAAAATATATATATATATAACATGATCTAATGAAGGAGTTGAACAAAATGTATAATATTTTGTAAAACATATACAAATTATATATAAATACAAATAGTTATAAAAAAATTCAAAATAATTTTTTTATTCTTATCCAGATATTGCTTCTGTAGAGATGTACATATATCTACTCGCGTATAGTAAAGTCATCGCATTTCACAACCCAAGAACAAATGCAAGAGTAAGCTATTGAAAATGATTTTTAACATAAGATAATGATATAAAGGTAACAAATTTGTTAGCAATCCATAAATATTTCAATTTCAATCAAATACAAACATACAACAATCATATATATCACACATGGATTTAATACATCAAGGATATTCAATGAGTGAAATATCAAAGACACGTCAAGGATGATATCAATTAAGTATGTGATACCAGGTATTAACATTCGATCCAATCCAATACCTAGATTTACAAGCAAACTAATAAGTGTTTAGAATATGTAAAATTTTCATATAAACTTGACACTTATCATGCTTTCATTGATCATATTTTGTAAGTAAACAACTCATTTTAGCTTATAACTACAAAATAAGGTACTAAAAAGAAGAAAAATAAGAAATTGATGGTATTTTTTATGATTTTGCAACAATTTCTCGAAGAATTAAAAAAGATGAAGTTGAGCCCTCAAGTTCATGGATGAGCTTCAGTAAGGTTGTCAATGAAGGATTTAGAATATGACTTTTGGAATTGAGCCATAACAAAATGGTGCTCAGCACTTAAGAAAGTGCATGGTTGAGCCACGAGAGATGTGCTCAGCACTTAAGGCGGTGCATGGCTAAGTCACAAGAGAATGTGTTCAACACTTAAGGCAGTGCATGGCTTAGCCACAAGAGAATGTGCTTAGCACTTAAGGCGGTGCATGATTGAGCCACAAGAAAATATGCTTAGCACTTAAGGCAGTGCATGGTTGAGTGCCAAAAGTTGGGCTAAGCACTGACAAAAAATTTATATAAATAAAGACCTTTCTCATTAGAAGCATTGAGTGGAGACCCAAAATTGTAGCAGTAGGATAGAATGAGGTCTGTGAGGCACGAGGGAGGTGCTTTTAGTGTAAATCTTATGTGTAGATGTTGTTGGAATTACATTGTAATATTCTATGAGTAGTTGAACTATCTCGTATCCAGGTTTGATGTAATCAATTATGATTATATTCACTTCTACTTCTCGGGTATTTATCTTTGCTTTCATTCAATTGTTTGTGGTTTGATTTATGCGTAATGATGACTTGATCACTCATCTATTTAACTGGCTTGGATTGAGTTGGGAAACCTGTCTCAAATTGTGGTGCACTCAAATCATCATAGTTGTAGTGGTTATTAAGATGGGGAGCTTGCTCAAATTCAATGAAGATGATTTTGATGACGTCCAAAGCTATACAAACACTGTGTATCACTGTTTTAGGCTTAGTCTTGAACTTATCTTTTGCATAGGTGTTGTATATCTAGGATTACATGTAAACCAAGCTTGAATTGAATTAGATCAGTTGTTAAACTCTTGAATGTGTTAAATACAAAATTCATTAATGGATTAGATTCTTAACTAATGGATTATATGAGGGCACTGCACTGATGCAGTGAAAATACACCCACGATAATCTATTAGGTAAATTCCTAATCCACTAATTACAACCACAAAACTATGATACAAAAATAGTTTTGAAATCAGTTTTAAAAAGAGGTGAATAACTGAATCACGAAGAGACTTACTAAGAGATTTCTTTTTGGGATTAAGATTCACAAAGTTTTTGCTTTCTTGGAGATCATTCATTTGGATATTCAAGAGGATTGATAATGGACTCAATCTTGGAGGGTCAAGCTTGGATCTAGGATCAAGTGTTAAATCTGCACATCCATTAGGTGTATTTGTTCCTTGCTTCTTTTTTATTGTATTTTTGTTTATAGTTGAATCACTGTGTGAAGTGAAGGTCTAGGTGCAATTGTGTGGAGGCATTGCATCTAGGGGGAGTTCTTGATTTGTAGATCAAGCTCCTTAGTCTTTAGGGTCTTGAATTATATAGATGCTCTTGTAATTCTTATAACTTTATTGATTTAGTGGAATCCTCCTAAGCTCGGGTAGCTTAGGAGAAGACTGGGTGTAGATTCATCTTGAATCGAACCAGTATAAAAATGGTTGTAGTCTTTGCTTCTTTAATCTTTTATGCCATTCCTAATTGCTTGGATCAGTCCATTAAATTTAGAATTGGTAAACTGGTTTTTTGGGGTCATAAAGATTAAAGAAACTTTCAAGATTCATTTAAAATCAGTAAAAGATTGAATAACAAATTCACCCCCCTCTTGGTTAGGTTATATTAGACAGATCTGAGTTAACACTGGTACTTATTTAAGTAGCTAGAGGGCATGATGGACGAAAGAATCCTGCACATTGCATAGATTCATTCAACGAGTATTGCACATTAAAACAATGATTCATTCTACTAGGAGTTGAGGAATCACACAGGGTTTGAAGTCCTTAGGTTCTAATGTATTAGGATGAACCTAGATCTATATAGAAAGAGTACTCCTAGGACATTGAATGATTTGTAAAGTAAGTAAACAAGGTGGTAGTGGTGTAGTAGAAGAAGATGAGATAAAATCAATTTATAGCCCATACTCCACTCAATCTATCTAATTAATACTATCTATTTTTACTTGCACTCTTTATCACAAACCAAAAATCCAAAATTCAAATTACCAATATAATTGCTAAATCCCTGTGGTTATGACAATTGTTGATATTACTATACTTGTTGGGAAATAGGTTTTGAGAAATAGTCATCATAAACCCAAAAATAATTTATCATGGTAAGTTCATCACAACCCATGTTGCATGTCTACACATCTCAGGATGTGTAAGAACTCCCTCTCAATTTCTCACCACCTCGTATCTTAGTCTATGTGGAACCATCAGTGAAATTAGGAGTTCTCTATTACAACATAGGTGTTAATACTTAATACACAAATCAAACAATAATTCGCATAGCATCACATATATCACTAGTGCAAATTAGACCTTTAACATAAAGATATTACCCCATTCATTTTAAAATCAATATAACATGGTATGTAGTGGCAATTTGTAATATTGAGGACATGTTACATTGATTATAAGAAGAATCAATATAAATTAGCATGAATAACATTAGTAATTGAAAGTAACTGATGTAATATAATATCTATGACACACTTTTTTTAATTTAATTTTTTAGGTTTATATTAAATCAGTTATGTCATCTTTGTTCTTATTGCAAATGATCCAATACCTCCTTATTCCATTCCTTCCACGTGAATTTTAATTTATGTCATCTTTGTTCTTATTGCAAATTTTTCTTCCATCTTGTTTTTGTCTTCATTGCTTCCATCTCCATTTTGCTCTAAAGTTGGTGGTATTGTGAACCATTCTCATTCTCGGTGTTTCATTATCTGTTTCACTTTCACTATGACTAATAAAAAGGTATTTTTCTTTTTGCTAAACTTGATTTTTGGCAAAGAAGAGAGGAGGTAGAAAACCAGCAGCCACGTTAAGCCATCCAAAGGGGCTGAAAAACAACCCCATAATGGTCTTGAATGACACTTATCACAAGCATTAAAACCAATTTTAATTTTTGGCTAATTAACCTTCATTAAGATGTAATTAAAAGGCAAATTGAAGGGAGAAAGAGGGTTTTCTTGGCCTGGATTGGTATTGCACTTTTGGAAGAGAAAAATTAGAGAGAAAACGTTTGATAGAGAGTCACCCCGAAGCTGAATTGAGAAGAATCAAGAAGGCTATTGGCGATCAAGGAGGAAATAGAGAACTTGTCAAATTAAGCAAGGCATTCAGGTTAGGGGAATTCGTATTGCTTGTTTTATTTCGCAATGATATGAATGTATGATCTGAACCATATTGAGATTGTGGAACCTGCTTTCTCTCGTTATACTCGCGTTTCTGGATTTTTCCAGAAACCGCCTGGCGGCGCATGCCCTGCCGCCAGGCGCCACATGAGATTGTGCCAATTTTCTGGGTTTTGCGGATGATCCGCCTGGCGGTTTGAAGTGAACCGCCAGGCGCTGTACTTGCTGCTGCCGTTTTTCTTATTTTTGGTTGGTTTGTTAGTGACATGATGAGACCTGTATCAAACTGTTAATGTATGTGTATGTTTGGTTTAATTTGACTGGTTCTTAATGTTTCAATTGGTGGAATTTTGTGGCCTTGTGTGGTATGGGGATTATGGTTCATGCTAGGAAAATTTGGAATAATTATGTTGAATCATGTAAATGATGAATGCATTGTTCATTAAGACTGATGTCAATATGATCAAGTATGGATGCTATATAAGAATGATGTTGTATGTTTCAATATGATGTGTGTCGTTTTAATTATATAAGAATGATGTTGTATGGTGTGTATGTGGTTAATTGGGGTCACGATGAGGGTGGGAAATCTGGACAGGGCTGGAATTGTTGTGCGCTGCCTGGCGATTCCGTGATTACCACCAGGCGACATCGCTGAGGCAGAAAACACATGGATTTATTCCGCGTATTATTTTAAAAGGTAGTTAATTGAACCTATGGTATGTAAAATAATGTAGGTAATTATGGAGTGTGAGAATGAAACTTGACAGGGAGGGATTGAACCATAATTGTTAAAAGGTGTGAAATTAATCGGGTACAATTAAGTGATAATGGGGATATAAGCATCAAACTAAATAAGAATTTCATGTAGAAACGTGATAAGAAACACATATATATGGAAATCATTAATTTGGACACTATAAGAAGGAAATGGATGATTACAGATTTAGGTTGAGTAGCAAGATGAATAATATAAAATATAAAGTGCAAATGGGTTATTTTAAGCATGCTAGAATGATTGAGATTATACTTGAAAGTAGAATAGATTGCATGCTTCTTTGTTTAAATTATGTAATGTGTGTTGGCTACATTGGAAATTGTTGTTTGGAGGAATTGTTGTGTGATTGGTAATATAGACATGGGACTATATCTAAAGTACCATAAATGTGCTATATTTTGGTATGTTGTGTGATTTGAGATCCATTAGGATTTGTGTAAGTGCCAAGAAACCAGTAGAAGTGCGCCACTGGTAGGGCGCCTGGCGGCGCGAGCGAGTCGCCAGGCGGACGGAACACAAATTAGTGACAGTGGTCACAACACGAGCAGGGCGCCAAGCGGTAGGGAGGGTCCCGCCAGGCGGAATGGAGCAGCAGAGACCCTGATGGCACGGTGGCGCCTGGCGGCGCGGGGCAGGTGCGCCAGGCAGTGGTGGCGAGTGTCACCCAGCGGCATAGTGGTGTCCGCCCGGCGGTGACGATGTAGTGATGATGCTGCAGGCGCGTGGCGCCTGGCAGTGTGTGATGCCCGCTAGGTGGTTTGGACCCAGTGTCCGTCTAGCGACATGGGATGCGCGCTAGGCGGTTATGGTTCAGTGATGGTGTGCGAGGAAAGGTTTCTACAAAGCTTTAGGTGATGTTCATGATGCGAAGCTTTGGCTGGGGGTCCAGTTACGAGTGTAACCCGTATTGGAGTAACACATGACCACTCTAGGTTGTAGCCTGGTGGTTTAGGAAGTCCAGTGGAGTGTGCGAGTTGTGGCTCGTACGGCGAGGTTCGGGTGATTGCCCTTTTCAGAGTATTCTGATAGAGTTTCGGTAGTCTGGAACAGCTACAAACTTTATGTTTGTTTCAGGGAGCTCCACTTGGTGTCACGGTGAGATGTTGTGACAAGGTTATTCCCATATGTGGACTATCAGGTGGTGGCCTGTAGTCGGAGGGGCGAGTAGACACTCGTGCAGCAAAGATCGATCATCGTTCTCACCTAAAGGGTATAGAAATGATAGACGTCTAATGAAAGTATTGGAAGTGGA
>Ga0214542_1013045_pt1 | contig 10261 bp, 6 predicted proteins | sample CNSS1metaG_FD_160096 | JGI IMG/M metagenome (GOLD analysis project Ga0214542, IMG submission 160096) | Root nodule microbial communities from cowpea collected in UCLA plant growth center, Los Angeles, California, USA - CNSS1 | ecosystem: Host-associated > Plants > Roots > Nodule | place: USA...
TATATATATATATATATATATATATCATAATTGACGATTTCCAAAAGGCTAACGTTAAATTCAATTTAAAAGACTAACACGTGTCATAATATATGGTTTGCGTAACCATTTAACCACTCTGGTACAAACTTCATTTATCAATTTTCTATGATAAGATGGTTTTTTTTTTATCACATTTTCTCAAGGATTAAGGATATTTCACCTCAACTTAATATTATAAATTTTTAGGACTCTTGTCACCTTATATCTTCACTTATATGACTCAATATATTAGGTAAAATCTAGAATATCAATGAACCTCCTAATTTAACAATACATAAATTAAACATCAATAACTCAATGGCAGTTCCCTACTTATTACTTGTATAACATATGTATTTATCACATTAATATCATCTAGTCATATTTACCAATGTCACAACGTCTTTCAATTCAATCCACAACATAAAGAAAGAGTAACATAATCAATGTTCAACAAATCCACTTATAATACCTAAATAATTGTTGGATTCTCTCGTGCGTGCGTGCGTGCGTGCGTGCGTGCGTGCGTGCGTGTGTGTGTGTGTGTGGGGATGACAATGCGGCTCGGCCTGTATAAGGTCCGCACATTGTGGGTTGGCCTGTCCCGCCTCACATTTGGTCCATGGGCTGACCTACTTTTTTAAAATTTTTATGATAAAATTTTCAATGTTTACAAATTGGAAAACTTTAAAAACTCACAAAATTAAGTAAAGACTTTGGGGAGTTGAATGATAAACTGATAATTTAACATTTTCATCATATTCATATTCATACTATAACATACACAATATATTCTTTAAATTTTAGCACATTAAAAAATACATAATACTTGTATTTTCCAGTTATACAAGAATTTGAAACGTTAATGAAAGAGTCCATAAAAAAAGTAATTAATATACACAAGTGTAAGTTTTTTTTTATGCGACCGCGGACCAGCCCGCGCAGGTTGCAGGCTTATGCGGGTCGGGCCACTGCGAGCCTGCGGGCTCACTATCCTGGCCCGTCCAGCGTTTTTTTCGCAGGCCTGGCCACGGGCTCACTATCCTGGCTCACTTTAGTAAAACATTTGAACGTTGAAAGTTCATATATGTAAGTTTTTACGATCAAATGTTTAGAGTTCTCAAAGGAGAAAGTGTTGAAGTAAAGCATTGATTAAAACATACAACTAAAGAAGAATTCTAAGCATATATACTACATTAATACTCCATGAAGATTTTGAATCAAGCAATGGAAGACCAATGGAAGACCAATGAAGAATAAAACATCAACAAGCACTCTAGTCAAATTTAGAAGAGTTGTTATATATTTAGATTACTCTGGAGAAATAATGTGTAAAAAAGAGAGATAGAAAAGTGATACACTTATAATGAGAAGAAAAGAAAAAGAAATAAATGAATATTGAGCTTATATTGTCAAATATGGAAAACCTTGGGATTATGAGCTCAGTTATTTTAATATCATTCACAACTATGGAGTATACCCTATGAATTTAGATTGTACTCTCTTTTATTGAGAGCGTTATTTTTATTATCATTCAAATTGAGAGTTCTTAATCACAAGGAAAGATTAAGAATGTTCACCTAAAGAGGTTAAACATATAATACATGGAGATGTTGATACTCATTTGACCAGGAGTGGTTGATACTCATGTTTCCTATAAAGGTTAATGATACTTGTATTTAGAAAGACTATACTCGTGATACCTAGAAAAATTAAATTCATGTTGCAATTATTTGAATTGATTAGTGGAACCTCTCAAATAATGTTATTAAGAGAGAACTGGACATAATCTATGTAGTTGGGTGAACCAATCTAAAATTTGTTTCAAAATTGATTTATTTTCCGTCGAGTATTTCATATTAAATTGTGCAAAAAAGTTTAAACATTTACATATTATCCTTTATAAAGCTAATTGCACCTTCAACAATATATATAGTTGCCAATAGGTTGTATAGTCAGGTGGATATAACTTGTGAGCTACATGACCCTATGGAAAAAAGTATAGCCAAGAGTAAAGTTAAGAATAAAGCGTAAGGATGTTGATTAAATTTACTTTGACTAATTGTATACAACAATCTAGGATAACTATGCAATTACTCTATATTCCCTTAGGTCTACCTCACCTTTATTCAAACTCTATATCCAATATGTATCTTTGTAACTACTAATCATGTAGTTCTCAAAATTCACATAACTTTACTTTATTATTCATGTACCTTAATTACCCTCGTTGCAATTTACTTTAGATCTGAATATCATATTTCATCTTGAAATCATGCTCTTACATTCATCTTTCCATACACCTTTTGAAACTTAATTTCATTAACAAAAACTTCATATTAATAAAATTTGACAACGTAATGACTACATTTCGAATGTCTCAAAATAATAATAATAAAAATACTACACAACAAATACAATTCATGCAAATACATATATGATCTCAAAATATCAATGTTCAAGAAATTGTACATCTCCAAATTCAATTTAATCTTCAACAAAAGGTTATTCAATTACATTATAATCTTACAATTCGAAAGACTTATTCATGTGCTTTAAGTCACACATATATACATGTAAGTAATGAGGACATTATTTAATTTAAAACATTAAATAAGATGCTATCCATAAGACAATGTAATTATAGAAAATTAAAATGAAAACAACAAACAACAAAAAAAATTCTACGTAAGCATTTCAAAAGTAAAACATTAAACATGTTTTATTTATAATAAAAAAAAACTCTAAAATGAGGTGATTTTTTATCCCAACCCCAAAGTTTCCATGTTAAAGGAATCTATTTTGGACTTAGAAATTTCAAATTGTGAACTTACAAACATAAAACTAGGCATATTGTATATTTGGAGAAAAATATGCCAAAATGAAAAGTTGAAGATTGAGATTCACTCCCTTACCTCAATGAAGTAAACAACACTATAGTGTTAAAATGGAAGGTTCAACGTGATGTAAACAACACTCTTCTGAACTCATTGTATTACTTATTTCCTATCCTTTTAATAGGTTTGTGAACATGTTTTATAAATCTATTAATGATCTGGAGACCATTATGAAATTTTTTTCGAAAGTGTTTAATTAAATATAGTAAATTTTAAGTCTAATTCAATCTTATAAAACTCGTTTATAAAATAAGGATTGTATCTATTTATATATTATGAATTGACCTTATCTATAATCGATGTGAAACTTTCAACAAAAATACTTAAATTTTTTTTAGAACTAATTTGCTCTTATAACAATCCGTGACAAGCTATACAGTACATTCTTAAAAGTGCAGTAAGTGGTATCGGATAAAAAAGATTTTTACTCTTAAGGAACTTATCTCAAAAAAAAAAAGTTTTTTTTTTTCAAGTCCTGTTACATATTTTGATAACACGTTTGGAATTATACATAAACATTTAGATTCCTCTCTTTCTCATTTTTGAGAAACCTGTCTTTCTCATTTTGAGAAAACAGTGCACAAAATGACACTATCTTTATATCACCCATTCATCCATACACATTTTTATCCATATACACACACGAAGTATAAAATGATATCTTGCTGAAAAAAAAATTAAAATACTTAATAAAAATAAAAGGATTTGAGGAAAAAAAATGAAAAATCAAGAAAATAACATTGGAAAAATGAAGAGAAATAAAAGAAAAATCTGTAAAAAAATTAAATTTTTATCTTTACATTAAAATACAATGGGATAAAACTATTGGTGAAAAAGATAAAATATATTAAAATAAAAGAAAATATATTGTGATAAAATTATTGAAAAAGATATTTTGAATGCAATAAATTTTAATGTGGATCAATTTTTGTGGTACACAATTTCACGTAACCCAAAATAAATACACTTAAATACGTTGAAAAAAAAAAATAATACAAGGTCCCACACTCGTACGGACACGATCTGTTTGCGTTACTTTCGTGGACGGTCTCTTCCTTTTCTCTTCTTTTCTTCCTCATTCATATCATTTTTTGATGCTTTTTGTGTCACTCACTCTCACGCACACTATCAGAATCTCTTCGCTCTTCTTCACCCAAGTTGACCGCTTCAGTTTTCGCCAAAATGCAGTCCAGTCCGTTGATCCTTGAGGAACCCATCAGAATGGCTTCCATCCTCGAGCCATCCAAGCCTGTCAGCATCTCCTCTCTCTCTCTCTCTCTCTGTTTTCAATTTTGTTAATTTTGTGGTATTTTCAATTTTCAAGCTATGTGATGAAAGAAAGAATATGAGATAATAATCGTTTTTCTTGTGTGCTTGTTGTTTCGGAGTTGCATTTCTTGATGCTTCGTTTGGTTGGTAGTTGTTAATTTAGCAGTCGGAAATGAGTTTGTTGGTGTTTCATTGGTGAATCTTTGAAATATTTAAACACAGGAAGGGAATTTGTAATTAGAAAGTGAAGTCAAAAGATGAAAATGCCAAATGAAAGCGTGGGTAAGCGGCCTTTAGTTTTTTTTCGGAAACTAAAAATGTTTTTCTTAGGGACTGTTTGTTTCAGATCTCGCTTTTTTTTTTTTTTTATTTTATTTTGAAAACTGTTTTTGTGAAACAAAGTTCAGTAGTCAACTTCTAATTAATCACTGGCTTTTACTGAGAATGAAGATGTTTAAAGTATTTTCTGAGTTTTTCTCTTGTTTGCATCTTCCTTTTAGAATTCGAATTTTAAGTTAGCAGATCGGAGAAGACTTCTTTTCATGGTCGGAGTAGAGTTCGAATTCGGTGTCTGAGATTTTTATCAAAGGTCTCGATTGGGAAATTCGCTTTTTTAACTACTTTTCATTTGGCAACCTTATATGGTGCTGCGCCAGCTCGAGTTGAGGGGAAGGTGTGTATTGTGCTTTTAAAATTTTCAAAATTGGAAAAAAAACTTTTAATTTATGTAATGTGCTTCTATCACTAAAGTCTTGATAAAGGTTGTATTTTCTTTTTTCACATTTTAATTTTCTTTTGAAATAAAAGTTAGAAAAAGGGGTCAAACTAAAAGTACAATCAGAACAATGGGGCAGCTGCTACGGAAGTACCACAAATTTGGTCACAAGATTGTGATCTATTTTAGCTTTCATGTTGCACTCTAGGTTTGAGGTTTGGAGCTGGTGGGTTATGTTGTTGTTCTTTTGTGTATTATTTTGGTGTTGAAGTGTGAAACTACAAGCATCGTTAGCCTATCCTAGAGAATTTGTGCGCCTTGTCAATTTAGATTTTGATTAAATGGTTGTTGAAATGCCTCTGCAGAGTTTCTTTCCAGGCATGACAAAGATCGTTGGCACACTTGGCCAAAAGTCACGATCAGTTGATGTGATTTCTCAATGTCTTGAGGCAGGAATGTCTGGTATTTTTCCAATGCAACCTTTGATTTCTTGTGATCTTTATTTAACAATTGAATGCAAATAGATAAGGGACTGCCTGGTTATTTTGTCTTTCTAGTAATTGTAGTAAGAAAACTTGAAATTGGATAGCTTTGTCTTATAAAATCAACTATTTTGGAATTAGAAGGCCTTTCTCTTTCTCAAAATCTTTAACTATTGCACGAGTAAGAATCTAGTAGCATTAGTGTTGCTTCTTTATGGTTTGCAGCTTCCCTTATGTGTCTACTGTGATAGTTGACAAGCTTGAGTTTTCAATTGGTCATGACTCGTCTTATTCTTCTTTTCTTACAATGTACTAGTGGCAAGGTTTGATTTTTCATGGGGTGATCCAGAATACCACCAAGAGACGTTGGAAAATCTAAGGGCTGCTATTAAAAGAACTAGAAAACTCTGTGCGGTAAATGTGTTATGTTTTTTGTTTGTTCATTTAAATGTTATGTAATCACTCAAGCTCTAATGGGCTATCTTCTTGACTATCTCTTCTGAAGTGGTCCCTCATCTTGGAGGTCTACTAACAGATTTAAGCATAAAAGAGAACACTACTATCACCGGCTCATTGTCATTTGGTGTCTAGTTAAAAATAAGCTAAGAGTGTTTAGGAGAAATTACGTGTCTTGTGTATACATGATCTATCTTATTTATAGTACTGGTGCATTTTATACAAAAGAAAACCAAAGGCTAAATATAGATAGTTTGATATAATTGCGATAGGAACTTGGATAATATGGGGTGCCTAAGTCCCACATCGTTTAATATGAGATATCTAGATTTTGAGTGTAAGTTCCCCAAGTGTTTGGATGTTTATCAATTCGTATCAGAGCTAGTTGACCAACATGGAAGTTGAGTTAAGTGTTATTTGTTAGATTAAGCTCTTACCATTAAGTCAAAAACTAAAACTAATGGTCAAGGTGCGATTATTTCTACTTAAGATGGTAGTAGTCTAAGCGCCATATTCGGTTGTGACTTGGTCCACCTGACTCGTGCCATGGGACAATTGATGCCTCCCGCCACTCACCCCCTCTACTCTTAATTATCTCTTCCTTTCCTGTGAAGGAACAAGGCATGCCTCCTAAAGAAGGTCTTTTATGGTCTTAAGCAATCTCTAAGAGTATGCTTTGGAAGATTTATAGAAACAATGGTTTCATTAGGATACAAGCAAATCCAAGGAGACCATTCTTTATTCATAAAGCACTCCCTTACATGTAAACTCCCTGTACTATTGGTCTATGTAGATGATATAATTATAGTAGGAGATGATGAACCAAAGAAATCGACTTTAAAGGAAAAATTGACAGCTTCATTTGGAATGACAGACCTGAGAGAACTCACATATCTCTTTGGAATAGAGGTTGCTTATTCTAAAAGTAGGATTTTCATCTCTCAAAGAAATATGTACTTGATCTTTTCAAATAAATAGGTAAACTGGGATGTGTATAACATCTGGAGTTCCTATTGAACATAATCATAAATTTGTAAGTGAAGAGTTATTCTGTAGAAAAGATCCAATGTTAGAGATTGGTAGGAAAAGTTATTTATTTATCACACAAGAGAACAAACCTTGCTTATGCAGTTTGCATGATTAGTTAGTCTGTGGATGATCAAAGAGAAAAACACACATGTGAGCAATTGACCAAATTCTTCAATAGTTGAAGTCAAGTCCAAGAAAGAAGTTACTATTAAAGAAGACACTTTGATCACGTGGATACATATTGACGTAGACTATTCATGTTCTGTTATTGACATAAAGTCAACCTCTAGGTGTTATGTGTTTCTTGGAGAAACTATGGTAGCCTGGAGAAACAAAAAACATGATAAAATGTCTCGATCTAGTGTAAAAGTTGAATTTTGAGACCTTGCTCAAGGAATGTGTGAATGACTCTAGATTAAAATCATAGTCATCATTACCTAACAATCAAGGTTGATATCCCTATGCAACTGTATTGCGATAACAAGTCAACCATGAGTATTCCCATAAACTATTACAACATGATAAGATCAAACATATTAAAATTGACTGACACTTTAGATAATCTTGGAAAAGGTATTGTGGCTACAATCCATGTCCCTACAGGACTTCAAATAACAGACATTCCCACCAAGAGACTTCCTTTGGGCACATTTCAGGATCTTGTAGGCAAGTTGGGGATGAACGATATTCATTTTCTAACTTGAGGGGAAATACTGTAAATAGCGGATTGTAAATAGCACATAGATACTGAACGAAACAATAAAAGTTTTGCTATAATACCCTTTCCATTGTGTAATATTTGTTTTACATGTAAAAAAGAGCAAGGTAGTTTTTTGACATTTTAAATTATTTTAATGCTTATTATTCAGTCCTTTATACACTCTAATAATTCACATCGTTCTTTTCAATTATCTTTTTATATTTAATATAATGTTTAAGAATTTACGCATTACTAAAAAAGTGTAGACCCGTTCCTTTTGGTATTTAAAGAAAGCTCAAATTTATGAATACTTTAATACAATCTCCTCATTAACAATCTGAAGGAAAATTTGTCAACCTTTATGAGTGGCTATGAAGAAGTTTTTGGTAGAAAGTTGAATTTGAGGAGCAAAAGGAAGAACTGGAACAAGTTATGACAACTTGGTTGCTAACCCATGCTGGATGAAAATGGCTGTTCATGGTATTTTCTTAGATATCATCAGGGTACTTAAACTTGGTGGAGCAGTTAAGAGGCTTGGTGAGGGATAGAACACAAACAGTGTGTTTGGGAAAACATTGGGGTTAATGTAACCCACGTTTTTTCCAGCACACCAATATACTTGCTTCTCAATTTTCAGCTTTGGAAAGTGTGAACTTTTGTTTGGTGCCTCAAATTGAAAACTAAACATGCAGAAAGGGGTTGTAGGAAAGACAATTACATTTGAAAGAAAACCAGTTTTAAGTAGTGCTATGCATTAGTCAAAAATTTGTAGTAACAATTTTAACTTTTTCTCCTGTCCTTCACCTTTTCTTTTTGTGCTACCCTTACTCTATTTTTTTTATTCAAAAACGTGGCACAACTATTTTTTTTTTCTATTGTACTTTTTATTTTAATATTTAGTTTTTACTTGTAAAACATATTACGTTACACTCTACAGGCAAAGCATCAAATTCCCTCAAGAATGTTTTAATTACAGTTACACCACTTCCATTTTGTATTTTTCTCCTCTGACCTATTCCTCAATATTATCATCCTCGTGTAGCCTTGAATAGTAATATAAAATAGATTAATTCTATTTGGGTGCATGTTATTTGTATAAGCTACCATGCGTTAATACTTTTAACTGTTATTAACTTGTATGGCTCAAAATTTCGACTTTTGTCTAATACAGTCTGAAGCCTTGCAAACATTCATTCTGTTCATTTATAGGTATCTATTGTAAAAAAGTCTGGACAAGGAAACTAAGATTACCGTAACCATTACTCCTTGCACATGACATAGATAAGATGACTTATGGTATATCATAAAAGTAACTGATATTAATTCCTTAATATTTATGCTTCAATATGCTTTCAAAATGTGAAAATACTATCTGAAGGTTAATTTATGTTAAAATAAAGATGCATTTTTGTCTAACTCCAGGTTATGCTAGATACTGTGGGTCCAGAACTACAGGTTGTCAACAAAACTGAGCACCCAATTTCCCTTCAGGCTGACACATTGGTTGTCTTAACTCCTGATCAGAACAAAGAAGCTGGTTCAAATCTTTTGCCTTTAAATTTTAATGGGCTTTCAAAGGTCAGTAATGTTATATCTTTAAGTTTTAACAAATGTTTCTGAGGAGAGAAGGGGCATTATATTTATGTTGAATCTTTTTGAGGTTTGCATACATGTGTATTGTAATAGTAGTCAAGTGCATGTTGTCGTCATCTTATCCAGCTGTTTACTTGTGGTATCTTGGTCTTTAATCCATATTATTAAATAGCTACTTGGTTACTTGGACAAGCAAGAAGCAGATTTGAAGGCGTTTGTTCCAATGGATGCTCAATGAACTTGGAATTTCTTTAAAAATACTATGAAAGTCTTGTACGATAGTGAACTGCTATTATCATTGCTACAAATCTAGTTCATTGTTAGAACCTAAATTTTAGAGATGGATCACCACTTTAAAAAGGGAAAAGTTGATGATGGGTAGTTCCTTGTAATCACTTACGGTGTTGCTAGATTTCAATCCATCTTTCTTCTAATCCAGACAAACAGATTTATTCACTTCATACCTTGGTCTCATTTTCATGCAAATTCTATTTTGTATTTTTTCACTTCATAATAATAAAAAATCTATTGCTGGTATGAGAGGTCCCTCTAAGCAATGAATTTTTCCATTTGGATAAGTTTATTTGGAAATCCATTTGCTCTGATGTCAAATTCTTTGTATAAGCAGAATTACTATGAATTACTTTTTAATTCGAAGGCCTATAACACCTTTACCTTGTGAAATGTGAAGACTGAGTTCTGAAACTAATTCTCACTAGTTTACACCTTGCTCAGAAGTTTCTCTTTATGGATAATCTTTTTGGTATTTTGGTGAAGATTGGGCTTGCCTAAGAATCTCAAGCAGCCCCCTATGTGTTAATTTTAGAGGATTTGATTCTGGCAAAGATATTAAAATTAAAAGGCTTTAGTACTGTTCTCATATGTAGTTATCTGGTGTATTTGGTAGAAAGATATTTTGGTTGATGCATGTGTTCACTTGGGATCAAATTGTTCACCTAACATCTTTGCGACATTTAGAGACATTGGCATGTTATATATATATATATATATATATATATATATATATATATATATATATATATATATATATATATATATATATATATATATATATATATATATATATTTTTTTGTTTTT
>Ga0214542_1013049_pt1 | contig 10254 bp, 1 predicted proteins | sample CNSS1metaG_FD_160096 | JGI IMG/M metagenome (GOLD analysis project Ga0214542, IMG submission 160096) | Root nodule microbial communities from cowpea collected in UCLA plant growth center, Los Angeles, California, USA - CNSS1 | ecosystem: Host-associated > Plants > Roots > Nodule | place: USA...
GGAATAACATGACCTGATTGAAGGAGAAGCTGAATCAGTGTCGCTGTATTTTAACAACAATAGTTGTTAGAACTACTTAAGAGTAGTGTCAAAGCCATTCAAATTACTTTGACCCTCTTCTTCTGCAACTCCAACTCCTTAACGACACAATTTTATCGTTGTAAATCTCATTAATAACTGTGCAAGTTTACATCTGAAAGGAACTCAAGTTAAGATTGAGAACATCATTGGTCACATGTAACTCTCTCAACGAATGTTCTTGTTCCCAAAGTAAGCATATTTCTGTCTCAGTCCCTTTCAAAGTTCGAGTCCAGACATTGATGTTATTGTTTTTTATTACCCGAAAACGGAGAAAACAGAAACCTAATTTGCACAGAATGATTATATACGCCAAATTTAAATGTAGCGATTTTCTTCAATTAGACAGATTCGTAGATGAACAACAAAACTGTGGCCACGCGTGCATGAACTATATATGATGACTATTACTATTGGTAGTTTGGTCTCGTTGTGATTAATTTAATGATTAGCTAAATTCCTAATTAATATATATATATATATATATATATATATATATATATATATATATATTATTTTTAATAAGAGAACCAAATGTTTCTTTTTAAAATGAGAAACCGAAATTATGACTAAAAATAGAAGGAAAAAAACGAAATTGTACCTTTTGACGACATTTGTAAAACCGTATTAGAGATTTATATAAAATTACGAAAATATATTATTTTTTATTAAATTTTAATTTGTTTCAATGGTTTTTTTACACAATTTATTTTAATTGGATTTAAAGGTTCTAATCTCTTCAAGTATGAAAATTGGTGAACCTACATATAACTCAGATCAAATGCCTTTGACATGTGGGTCGAGAGGACATGGTTGATTATGTCCACATCAATAGATTTTGAATGTTTCTAACCCAATCTTGTTCAAATTCATGGTAAGTTGAAATAATCAAAGATTACGACCCATTTTCACACCTTGTTAGATTTTTATGATGGTAATTGATGGGTTGTATTTTTCTTAAGACATAGGTCGGTTAGATTAGTCGAGAGATTATGATTTTATATATGTAGGACATTAATCTTACATATATAAAATATTTGACATCACTTTTAATTCTAAAATCTTACTATAATGATGTTATAGATTTTTATTTTTATATAATTTAATTTTATTTAGTGAGATTTTAACTGATACTTGAACTATTTCCAGTAATTACTGCATCAATCTAAATAATACCTAATAATAATGATAAATAAGGATGTGATATTTCAACCACGACTATAAATTTTAAGGAAATTTTATCTTGATTAAGGTCTTATAGATATTACATGCATTTACACAATCATACAACCTTTAAATAATCTAATTTACTGAATTAAAAGTCTTACACTAATATTCATGTAATCATTCAGTTTGAATTTGTTCCCACGTTTCTTTGTCGTTGTGTGATTGGACATTGGTCCAAACTAAACCACCTTTTCATATAACAATCCAACTTCTAATATAAAACATAAAGAACAAAATCAAATCATAGAAAATAGACGATATATATATATATATATATATATATATATATATATAAAATAAAGTTTACAAAAGAGTTTAAAGAATTGCAATCATTTCCAATAAAAATAAATTAATTCCTCACAATGATAACAACAATCCAATACATAAGTGAAAGAATAAGAGAATCATTCATTCTGACTTCTTTTCTCAAGCTCTTCTATATCTTTTAAGTTTTATTATTTTGATTATTTCTTTCTTTTAAATTAAAAAATACCATCAATTTTGTTTATCTTGTGTTTGGACGAGACAGTTTAAGATAATGATTCATTTATTTAAAGAATTTAATTTTTTTTAAATGATATATTTAGATGAAAAAATTTAAAAATAATTAAAAATATTTCAAATAAATAAAATAATAAAATTTGAAATTTATAAAAAAAAAAGAAAAAATTAAAATTTTCCAAATTATTGAATTACTTATCAGTTAAAACATAAAAAGTTCATAAATCAAAAAATAAAATTTATTGACTAGACCATATAAAAAGTTATGAAATTCCTGGGCCGGATTGTCTTTGACGATGTTGTTCCTCATTTGGAGATTATTTTTTAAAACTTCAGAAAATAAAATTTCTCAGAACATAACACTTATGATCACCCTTGAACTTATAATTTTATTTTCCCTCCAACAAAGTTGTGAACGTTGTCATTCATTTTTGAGTCAAAACCATCAATGCATTAAAGGATTGTAATGTGGTTAGGCTTCCTGTAATCATTGTTTTTCATTATATTTAAAAGAGAGCCTTTTGTGCATCATATATCTAACTTCGTATCTCACTCTTACGTATATACTCTCTTTCAATCACGAATGTATCTTTATGATTTGTTCCATTACCATTCAAATCTCTTGGTACTTATTCACCACTCAATCTCAAATTTCTTTTGTTTTTCTCAGATTTTCTTTTCAATCCGAAATCATAAGTATATAACCACCCCTTTATTATGTATTTGATGCAAGAGAAATTAAAAAACTCAAAGGACAAGAAAAGTGATTATAATCATGTACAAGCTGGCTATTTGTCCTTAGTTTCCTATTTTCATAGAAAAATCTAAATCTGGTCTCCCTTTTTCTGTCTCAATTAGATTTTTATTTTGAAAAATTCGTTACAATTAGATCATTTTCGTTAATAATAAACTAATAGTGTTTACTATGTGTCACGTGTCAGCACATAGTTTTCTTAATATTTTTAATTTAAAAAAAAATAAAAATTGTCACGTGTCAAGTTGACGTTGTGCCACGTGGTAGAGAAGATGTGATGTGGCAATGACAGTGTCACGTGTCACTATTAGATTTGAAAGGTCTCAATGTAGTTCCTGGATTAGTTATTTTTTCTCAATTTGGTTCCAATTTTTTTAATACTGAATCAATTTCATTCCTATACCAAATTTAATTTTTATATAAATTTTACAATGGTATTTTTATTATAATTGATATTTTTAACAAAGTTAAGTTTATTTAAATGTATATTTTTGCATTGAACTTTATTTAAATTTTGTTTTAAATATTTATATATCTATAATTTATAGATAAATGTTAGAGTTGCTTTAAAAATAACATTTTATAAATTCAAATATAAGATTTTAAAAGAATTTTATAAAAATTTAAAATAAATATATTTATTTAAAATTTTACAATTCAATTTACAAAGTTGTTATTTTTAAATCAACTCTAACATTTGTCTATAAGTTATTGATATATAAATATTTGAAATAATATTTAAATAAAGTTCAATGTAAAATAAAAACTTAATCTTGTTAGAAATATCATTGTGACATTTATATAAATGTTAAATTTTGTCTTAATTTGAATAGGGATGAAATTGCATAAGTTTTAAAAAGATTTGGATTAAATTGAGACAAAACAATACATATATGGACTAAATTGAAAATTTGCATATTCAATAGTGATACGTGACACCGTCACGGTCACATCATAATGTCACTGCCACGTGACACACCGTCAGCTTGACACATAATAGTTTTTAATTATTTTTAATATTTAAAAATAAAAATTCAAATTAAAAAATAAAATAAAATCATGTGCTGATACGTGACACATAGTTAACTTTGTCAGTGTACTACTAACAGAAAGAACCTAATAACAACAAATTTTTCAAAATATAAACATAATTAAAACAAAAAAGAGAAAGGGATCTACTTAATATTTTCCTAATAAAAAATGAAGATCAATGTAATAATTTAACCTTGGTAAAACAACCTTTATAATTTTCATTTGTCTTATGATTAATGTTAATATAAATTCAGGCAAAATACATGGGTAACTGTGAGAATTCTAACTTTTATTCAAGCAGAAATAATGAGTAATTGACATTATTTGCTCTTTTCCTCACTCGGTTCAGATTTTAAGTTCCTTGAACAAAATTAAATGACTGTTCTGACTATTCAACTCATTTTATTTCAGACACAGCATATATTCCTACTTAATCGATGAAGATACCTATACTTTTATATCTTTTTTTTCATTGTTTGTTATCTTCTTCAATGGGTATCTTTTGTTCTCAAATTACAAATCACCCTATTAAAGAAACTGATATAGACTTTCTAAAATATGAATATTCTAGGCACTTAAAAAAGATTTAAATCTTGAAAAATCTTTGAAATAAAATTATTTGTTAGATCTTGATGAATTTAATTTATTTAGAAAAAACAAATATCTTAAAAGAAATTATAGGTATAAAATAATAAATCAAATGACATTTTTTAACGATATGAAAAAAAAATTCCCAATACATAAATAACCTATAAGTTAATATTATTAAGAATTTCAGCATGAGTTGATTTAGTTGAAATGATTTTTTTAAAAGATAAAGATAATAAAAATGTATTTAAGATAGAGAAATTTTCAACAAAATTAAACTAACTAATCTTATTATCTATTAAAAATATGTTAAATGAAATTAATTATGATAAATTAATAAATAATTTAGCATAAAAAAATTAAAAAATAAATATTAAATAAAATTATGATACATTTTAAAATAAATTATTTTCTTAATAAATAAAATTATTTCATTCTGATATAATAAAGACGTTAATGATATGAAGTAACTTTCATTATTTTTCATTTATAGTAGAGAGAGTTGAATTTTGGTAAAAAAAAATACAATAATTTAGATACATTTTCAAACTAAGTGAATCAAATTGCTAGATAAAGCGAGTTTTTCTACATTTTTCAAGTTCAAATATGTATAATTGGGTTAATTATGTTTTTCGTCCCTCTACTATTATTATCTTTTAGAAATTGTCCCTTTCTCAAGAAGACCAAAATGATTTAACGTTTGAGAGAGGAATCATTTTCAAAAAATGATAATAGTAGAAGGACAAAAAACATAATTAATCTTATATAATTTTTACAAAGAATAAGTTTTAAAGTTCAACCACCTTCTGACACGTCTATTATTTTGATTTTATTGTATGCATAAAGTGTTTAGATAAGACGATTTAAAATAATTTAAGAGTAATATTCATTTCATAAATTTAAACAATTTAAAATAAAATGAGTTTTTTTATGAGAAAATAAAATTAAAATTAAAATTCATCAATTTTAAAAAATTACTTTCAAATAACTAATGAAATTTGAAATTTACTAAAGAACATAAAATTTTAGAACAGGTTATTCTTTCTTCATCCATACTTATATATATATATATATATATATATATATATATATATATATATATATATATATATATATATATATTTATTTATTGAAAAAAATGATTAAATATTATTTAAATATTTAAATTTGACTAAATTCTTTTCTAAAGTTTAATTTTAAAATTTATATTTTTAAATAAAATATTTTTGAAATTACATTTTATCTTAAAAAATAAATTTAATTATTATATTTAAATAAAAAAAATTAAAATCAAACTAAACACAATAAGATAATGGAATGGTGTGAGTAATCGATATATTTATCCAATTTAATTCAATTATACTTTTATAGATATAAGTATACTTTTTAATCCACTTCATTCGAACTAAGTTCATAAATTTCATATTCCATAAACTAACTGTGAGCCTCTGACACCGGCATATGAGTTTTTTTTATTTAATTTTTTTAAGAACAATAATATTTTTAATAATTAAAAATATATACTTATAATAATAACAACACTATCAATAAAAATAATAATGATAACAATAATAACAAACCAAATATTAATAATAATAATAATATTTATACTACAAATATCGATGAATGTTAATACTAATACTAATATTAATAAACAATAATTTATAATTATATATATATATATAAATAATAAAATATAATCTCGTAATAAATAAAAGTAAAATGTGTGTGAAATTATAATCATAATAATATTAATAATAATGTTAATAATAATAATAATAATAATATTAATAATAATGTTAATAATAATAATAATATTAATAATAATAATAATAATAATGTTAACAATAATATTAATGTTAATAATAATTATTATAATAATAATAATTAAACTAATTTTAAAAATAATAATAATAATAATAATAATGTTAATAATAATAAAAATAATAATATTAATAAGAATAATAATGTTAATAATAATAATAACAATAATAATAATTTTAATAAAAATAATAACAATAATGTAAATATTAATGTTAATAATAATAATAATGAAAATAATAATAATAATAATATTAATGTTAGTATTAATAATGATAATAATAATAATACAATAATATCTAACAATAATAATAGTAATATTAATAATAATAATAATAATAATAATAATAGTATTGCAATAATATCCTATAATAATAATAATAATAATAATAATAATAATAATAATAATAATAATAATAATAATAATAATAGTATTGCAATAATATCCTATAATAATAATAATAATAATAATAATAATAATAATAATAATAATAATAATAATAATAATAATAATAATAATACGATTACAATAATATCCTACGATAAAAATAACAATAATAATAATAATTATAATGTTAATAATAATAATAATATCATTATAATAAGAATAATAATCATAATACATTTACAATAATATTAATAATAATACCATTATAATAATAAATTGTAATAATAATAATAATAAGAATAATAATAATAATACCATTATTATAATAATAATAATACATTTCAATAATATCCTATGATAACAATAATAATAATAACAATAATAATAATAATATCATTACAATAATATCCTATGACAAAAATAACAATAACAACAACAATAATAATAATAATAATACTATTGCAATAATATTCTATGATAAAAAAATAACAATAATAATAATAATAGTAATAATAATAATACCATTACAATAATATCCTATAATAAAAATAACAATAATAATAATAATAATAATAATAATAATAATAATAATAATACCATTACAATAATATCCTATGATAAAATAATAACATTAATATTAATAATAATAATAATAATAATAATAATAATAATAATAATAATACAACTACATATATAATGAGATAAACATATTTGGTGTCCTCTTTAATTTTTTTACCATCTTATCCTCTTAATTATTATATTTTATATTAAAATAATTATTTATAATAAAAATTATTTTTCAGTTATATTATTTTACTACTTTTAGTAATTACTTTCTTGAATTCAAATAATTACTCATATTAAATATAAATTAACAACAACAAAAAAAAGTCTACAAGTAATTAAAATATGATATCTTGTAAACAATAGTAAAATAAGTTTCTAAACATAATAATAATAATAATAATAATATCACTTATAATAATATCTCATAACAATAAAAACAACAACAACAACAACAACAATAATAATAATAATAATAATAATAATAATAATACAACAACTACTACATAATAGAAACACAATTTTGGTGTCTTCTTACAATTTTATTCTCTTAATTATTATTTTTTAAATTTTAATAATTATTCATAATAAAAAAATTATATTTCAATTTTATTATTTTACTAATTTGAGTAACTACTTTAAATTCAAGTATTTACTCAGATGTAAAAATAAATCAATACAAAAACAAATAAAAAGTGTAAGTAATTGAAATATAATCCCATAAGAAATAAAAGTAAAATATATGTCTAACTATAATAATAATAATAGTACTACTATAACATTGTCCTGCGATAAAAAATAATAATACAACAATTACATATATAAAAATATAAAGAGATATACATTTTTTGTGTCCTCTCTTGTTTTATTTTACAATTTTATCCTCTTAATTATTATATTTTAATTTTAAATGATTATTCATAATAAAAAAAATATTTCAGTTTTATTATTTACTAATTTTAGTAATTATTTTTTTGAATTCAAATAATTTTTCATATGTAAAGATAAATCAACAACAAAACAAATAGAATGTGCAAATAATTAAAATATGATCATGTGTAATAAACAAAAGTAAAATGTGTGTTTAACTATAATAATAATCATAATAATATCCCGTGATAATAATAATAATAATATTCCATGATAAAATAATAATAATAATAATACAACAACTTCATATATAAAGAGATAAACATATTTGGTGTCTTATTTTGTTTTTACAATTTTATCATCTTAATTATAATATTTTAAATTAAAATAATTATTCATAATAAAAAAATTATTTTTAGTTTTATTATTTCACCAATTTTAGTAACTACTTTTTTAAATTTGAATAATTAATTAGATGTAAAGATAAATCAATAACAAAACAAATAAAAAGTTCAAGTAATTGAAATAGGATTTCGTAGCAAATAAGAGTAAGATGTGTATAATCATTATGTTTATGTTTATGTATAATCATTGTATATAAGATAATAATTTTAGTTCTTGAATATGGAATATCTTTTTATGCATTTTTAGGTATATGTCTTGTAAGGTGACATGTTGATAATGTACTTTAGCTATAATCTTTGTTGTTATTTTTCTTGTTTTTTGATTAGGTAAACTAATTAGAATTATTTCGATAGAAGATGAATATCAATTATTATTAAAAAATAAAAAAAAAGTTATTTTGTTCAACAAAAAAAAATTCACTCATCAAAAATACGGACCAATCCACGAGACAGGACAGATCAGAAAAGTGAATCCGATATTAAACTGTGAGACAAGCCAACCCGACCTGCACTTTGCGGATCAAAGCATGGAATGTACCAAAATGAGCCGAACTGGCCACTTTATCATCCTAATATGAGTTATTCCATTCAGTATCATAAACTAACATTTATGTCAACATTTTGAACTATCTGCTTTTTAACTAAACCATTTTTTTTTATTTAATTTTGTTCCACCAACCACGTAAGTTTTTCACATCAGTCTCGCATTAAATCGCAATTAATTGTTCAAGCTTAGTCTATAGAAAGAAAAAAAGAGAAAAAATTTCACTAACAAATCAGCTATAAGGTTCACATTCATGTGTACGTCATTGATTATAACATCGTTCTAATCTAGCTTAACAGTTGTCATTAATTTATTGTTCTTTATATATTATATGCAAAACATGATTGTTTTGGTTCTTATTTTCATACATTATAGCTACTTACTTGAAGGATAGTATATAAATAAATAAATAATTAGATTAAGATGTAGAAGAAAATATAGATTAAACATGAATACTAAAGAAACATCGAAATTTCTGAAAATGAAAGACGTGAACTCAACAACATATATGCAATTTTTTTTTTTCTATTAGCAATGGAAGTTGAGAGGAGAAAATTATTGGTGCCAGCCTCGCATAGTTGACATCATCAAGTATGGAATTAACAAAGATATCTTGTTACGAAAGAAAATAGAGATATCTCGAGAGTTGATTTTATGAAAAAATGTTTCTTTTACATTAAAGTTATATAAAAAATGAATTAGAATTGAATTTAGTGGCATTTTATATTTTACATGATTTCAAAATTAGGATATATTTTATTTTATAATTTTTTATCCAAATATTTTAAAATTTAACTTTTGCATATATCAAATTTAATTAGATAATATTTAAACTTTGTAAAATTTTATTGGATAATGTTCTGACCCGACCAATGTTAAGAACAAAGGTAGAAGCCACCTGTTGAGACAAAGAGAATTGTTGTCTCTACAGACGGGGTCAATGTTAAGAACAACCACCGCATTTCAGAGGTATTGTTCGTTTTAGAGCATGAAGTTCTATCACTGTTTTGACCTCGACTTCTAAACGATGCGGAAGTTGTTGGGTGTACCGAATCAAATAAATATATTTTTTTTATGACAATTCCCACTTAAGTTAATAAACTGCTAAAGAAAATGTCACCACATAAGTCGTATACTAAGAGAACGACTTCAGTTTTATGCAGTTGTGTGAAACGCTCTTCATAACATTTTATTTTCGAAATTGAAATTCACATAAGGCCGCGACTTCTATAAAATAAAAGTTGAAGTTGTGTAATTTGAGTACGGCTTACTCCAAATTACGTAATTTATTTTAAACCTGTCCATTTTAGTAAAAAAACCATGAAGCATACATGTTTTTATCATTTATTATAAAGAGAAAAAAAAAAAACAAGTAACATTTCACATTGATTGTTAATTATAAAACTCCTCATATCCGAATGAGAGATGGTTAGAAATCTAAACAAGATTTAAAAATCTCTGATAAAAATAAAAATAAAATTGA
>Ga0214542_1013052_pt1 | contig 10250 bp, 6 predicted proteins | sample CNSS1metaG_FD_160096 | JGI IMG/M metagenome (GOLD analysis project Ga0214542, IMG submission 160096) | Root nodule microbial communities from cowpea collected in UCLA plant growth center, Los Angeles, California, USA - CNSS1 | ecosystem: Host-associated > Plants > Roots > Nodule | place: USA...
CCTTTCCTAAATACCCGTCCCATTTAAATTACTAAAATATCTATAATTTATTAGGTAATATATATATATATATATATATATATATATATAGATATAGAATATGCTATAATATAGTTTTGGAATATCCATAAAAAAAGAATGAAACTTCTTTTTATAGATCTACATCGTTGGAGTTGGGAAAGGTTATTGATAATGATGCGAATAGATTTTTAGAGTTTATGACAATGAAGAAAAATTCTAGAACTAAGTTTATGAAAACAAAGTTTGATTATTACTTGGAAGAAGATAATTTTTCAGTTACACAAAAATTTGATATCCTATCATGGTGGAAAAAAAATAGGTTAAAGTTTCCAACCCTTCAAGCAATTGCAAGGGATGTTTTAGCTATTCCAATAACAATTGTGGTGGTCAAATATTAACTTCTCATTGTAGTCGACTTCATCATATTATTATAGAGGCTTTGATGTGTACAAGAAGTTAGATATGGAACTCAAACCATCTAAGTAAGTTACTCAAATTTATTAATATTTATTGTTAGTATTTTTTATGAATTCTAATTTAATATTCTACATTTGGTGTTTGTAGGTGTTAAAAAATTAAAAGAAAAAATATGTTCTCATAAGTGAAAATGAATCTGATGTGAAGGTACATTATATTCTAGTAATTAAAATTTTCAATTTCAATTATTATATTATATTTTTTTTTTCTATGTGTAGATGAATCGAATGCAAATGAAACCACTGATCGTTTGTAAAATGGTTAAATATGTTTTGGGTCCCTCACGTTTAAATGAAATTTGGAATTAGTCATTCTTCAAAAATTTTGACCAATTTAGCCCTTCATCTTTAGAAATGCGTGTATTTAGTCCTTTTAACCAAATTTTGATAAGTTTATTTGACGTTTCAAACGTGTTTTATGAAAATATTTGAATTAACATTAAAGCGAAAATGTGTCAAACGGTGTAAATAATTTAAATACTATCATGAAATGCGCTTAAAACGTCAGATAAACTTAACAAAATTTGGTTAAAAGGACTAAATCCACGTATTTCTAAAGATGAATGACTAAATTGGTCAAAAGTTTCGAAGATGGACTAATTTCAAATTTCACTGAAACTTGATGGACCAAAACATATTTAACCATTTGTAAATTTAATAAATATTTTGGTTATTATAAAATTTTAGTAATGTGTAATTGTTTAGTTTTTATATAATTATTTGAATTTTCTCTAGTTGATATTTGATACTTTAATTTGAGATTTATACTATTATAATATTTTTCTTAATATTTGACATCATGTAAAGAAAAAAGAGTATGTTATTTTAAAATTGAATATTTTGATAGTATCATGATTTCTTTGGTGTGATTTTTAAAATTTTTTATAAAAAAATTATTTAATTAATATTTGGAACAATAAAAAAAATGGATATAGATATGGGTATACTTCAAAAGTTATATATCGTTGGATTTGAGGATAAAGATGGAAATGAATTTTTATTATAAGAATGAGGATGAGATCATGATACCTATAATCATATTCGTTCCGCCCCATTTTCATCCCTATTTATATCTCAATTAAATATGCATCAAACTATCTAGATAATATCAATATGCGGGCTTAAAACGAAGATTTATTCTGGTATAATGTAACATTTAGGTTACCATGTTAAAACACACCAATTATTTATTACCACATAAAAAAAAATATTATTGAAAGTAACAAAATATACGGAAACTTACCCAAACTTATGCACAAAAAATATATAACAAACGTTCTCGAAAAAAAGTTAAACAAGTTTAAACATAGAAAGTTTATACCTACAGTTAAAAATAAATAAATAAATGATATAATATTATACCATTTATAATGAATTTAATTTTGAATCTCGAAAAAATCAACTTATTCCTAGAATAATTTTTTCTTTCCTAAAAATATGAAAAAAAAATTAAACTCTAAAAAATCAGCGTAATTAAATTTCTTGATTAAAAAATACAACAAAATTAAATTATAATCAACCTAAACATATATAATAATAATAATAACTAAATTTAGTACATATTTTAAAAATATTTTATACAGGAAATTTTTTTACCATAAAATATTGCATTATTTAAAATAAAAAAATAATTTATATAAAATTATAAGAAAATAGTTTAGTTATTCAACCACATTAATTTACACTTTTTTTAAATAACTTTATCATCAATTTTTTTTCCTACATTGACTAATTTGTTTTTTCATGTTTCAGGTCATTATTTAGATACATAATATCGCATGTTAAAATGAGTTTCCAGTTTAAAAAATTCTTGAAAATATCTACACATATTTTTTAAGTAATTAATTTTTATATATATTTGAAAAAGTCTTAATTTAATATTTCATAATTATTATTCATTGTGAAAAAGTCCTAATAAATTCAACAAAATGCTAAGGTGGTAGGTAGGGATGGCAAAAATACCCGTGTCCGCGGATATCCGCGGATAAAATCCGTGACGGATAGTTAATACCCGCGGGTAGCGGATAGCGGGTATTTTAATACCCGCTTATAAACGGGTTGGGTACGGGTATCATACTATCCGTACCCGCGGGTACCCGTTACCCGGAAAAAAATTAAAATTAAAATTAAAATTATATTTTATTAAGTTAAATTTAATTAAAATTAAAATTTGCAGTATATTTTATTATGTCAAATTTAATTATAATTAAAATTTAATTTAATTTAATTTAATTTTATATTTAATTTTTATAATTTTATATTAAACAATTTATAAAATATAAAATTTTTAAATATTTGCGGGTTTCGAGTATCCACGGATACCCGCGGGTTTTAAAGATATCCGCGGGTATTTTTTAAGCGGATACCCGATGAGTAAACGGGCAGGTAGCGGGCGAATTTTTTTTTTACGGGTCGAGTTGCGGGTATACACTATCCGTACTCGACCCGACCCGTTGCCATCTCTAGTGGTAGGTACCTTTAACATTTCCGTAAAATAGAAACATAAACCCAAGATAGAAATATTTTTCAAATTTTTAATACAAGTTTTCCAAAGCACTTCTAAGTTATAGAAAAACAGATGCATAGTTTTTCAACTACAAAAGGGATCAAAAACAAGTAAATAAGTCTTCATTCAGGTTGCTTAAGAGTCTTCAAAATCTTGCTATTTCTACTTTCCTTAGCTAAATCAAAAGAGTCATGCTTCTTTCTCTTTGAATGAGTAATCTCATCAGTGCAATCTTTTTCAGCACTCAAGTAATTTTACATCATCAAGAATGTGTATACCTTTGAAGGTGATGAGGACAGTAAAAAGCAGAAGTTGAAGCGTTCTTTGTTAGCATTGACCAATGGCACATCAAATTCCTTGCACACAATCAATGGAAAAAGTTTTTCTAGGTTGTGTTTGAGAATCTGAAGTGCCACATGATTTTTGTTTTTTCATGATTCTTGAATTGCTTAACATTAAACTTACAATTTTAGGAGCAGAAAGCCTTAGAAACTTTTCAATTATCAACTCATCATCTAATATTCTTTATACTGAATAAGAATACTGAAACTGTGAATTGCTCAACTTTTTTATCTCAACCTTAAAAAGCAAGATTTTTCCAATCAAGTCTTCGATATCTTTGGGAACACTTGTTGCATTGATGGCCTGCAAAATTTACTGATATCAACATAGAATTTGGATTCTCTATTAATTTTTTTTTCTGTATTGTTCATCTTCTCTAATTCAAAATACACTAATAAATACTAATTTTAATATTTTAAAATATATTAAAAAAAATAAAATACCAATTTATAATGTTCAACAGAACATAACAATAAGAATGTTGTGTGCTAAAATTGTACAAACCATCAACAGAAGGCAGTAGTTGTGCATGAAAAGCAGTTCCTAACCATGAATAAAATTGTATTACATGCCCTACATATATTTGCTTTTTTCACTTGGAGCACTGAAAATGTGGTTGTTGATGCAAATCTTGGGTTCTTATCACTTATGGTGAAGTTCTCATCTCGGTTGCAGAAAGAAGTTACATTCATATCTAAATAAAATAAGAATTTATTTTTATAATATTAATCTTTCACCGAAACCTACTTCAAATTAAGGTAAGGACATTTAAACTGGCAACCACAACACAAAAATGGATATACACATAACCAGAAGCAACCAATTACTGATATCAATGCTGGGCTGAATCAAACAAAACATGATGCAACAGATTATGACGTAGGTTCTACCACTTGAAACTGAGATGCAAGGACCGCGCGAACGCAGGTCCCCTTTGCAACAAATTATGATGTAGACTCTACCACTTGAGTAGACCTTAGAACAACATTACTTCGAAGTGCAATGAAAGTCACTGTCCTAGACCATGGACCTTCTTGATCATCCATTGATCCCGTCCAGGTAAGTATGTTGTTCAACCATACACACTTTTCTTTTGTAGCACAACTTTCATAATTCTCACCGCTCTCTCAGCGATGCGGGACTTGAAACTCTAATCTACTATCTTCAAAAACATAAATCTGATAACTTGACACCTCTGCCACCAGATACAGCAAATTGTTTGAAAATACTCAACTTGTAACAACAAACTTCAGAGAAAATTAACAATAATGTGCAAAGTGCAATCTTATCCTGGGTTTGCAAACTTAAAAACTTAAATATTTGAAAGAGAAACGACTGAATTTGTTATAAAACAATTAATTAATTAACATAGCACTATGTGAAATGAAAATATGAAACTTAAGAATAATGGCTTGCACTTGGTGCCATAGAATTTAGTTAAAAATTGATGACACATTAGGGAAGAAAAACTCGATTGCTTGGATATGAATTGGTCTCCTAGATCTATTTCATGCAAGATATTATCATGTAAATTGTTTTGTTTTGAAATATATGAATATGATAATTTTGAGATTTTAATCGTAAATTGTTATTGTTAAAATTGTTTTAAAAAGGTTGAATAGATGAGTTGTACTGTTTGTTTATGGAAGGAAGAAGTGTTCACGTTGTTAAAAAGTGATTTTGATTGAGTTGGAGAATTGGTAAAGTCTTGTTGAGTCTAGGAATATTTGATGAGTCATTTCATACATTGATTAGATAAGTATAACAGAAAAATATTAGAGGAGTTTAGGAATATATTGATTAGAAGAGTATAGCAGAAAACATTAGAGGAGTTTGTTGATGCATTGGTTAAATTAATTAGTCTAGCAATACACATTTAACAAGTCTTTTAGGTATTGATTAAACTAGTCTAATAATACATTAGTCAAGTATGTCCATACATAGATTAGACAGGTCTATTAATATACATTAAACAAACTTATTCATTCAGATAAATCTTGCAATATACATTAAACAAATTTAGTCATATACTAATTATATGAGTATAACAAATAACATTAGACGAGTCTAACAATACACATTATATGTGTTTGCCCATACATTGATTAGACAAATATAACAATCATACATTGATTAGAGAGTCTAAGAATGCACATTAGATGATTTTGTCCATACATTGATTACACGAGTCTAACAAGATAAGTTAAACAAGTTTGTTCATACACATATTAAACAAGTCTATTAATACAATTAGACAACTATTCTCTAGTTAGATGAGTCTTACAATACCATATACGGAATAGATATGTCTAACAATATACATTAGACAAATGTTTTTATATACTGATTAGACATCTAATAACATATATTAGACAAGTATGTCCATCTACTAATTAAAGAAGTTTAACAATATATATTACACCAGTAGTATGTCTGGCCATATATCGATTTGTCTTTTTTGCAAATATACTTAACATATTTTTGCATTTTCTGTCTTTTATTTTTAGAAAGTTTACTCTATATTGTTGTATATACTTTATCCTTTTTATTTTTACAAAATTCACTATGTACTTTTACAAACATGACATATTGACTTTCTAAATTTATAAATCATCTTTCACGCCGAAATCAAAACTTAATTATAAACTTGAAATATTTATTATTTCTTTCCTCAATGTAAAAATCTTTTTTAATAAACACAAATAAACACCAACATTGCATTTGGTGAAAAATATAAACAATATTTTTTAGAACAAGAGGTAGTTAAAGAAGCGTTATAAAAATACACATAAAACCATTGTATAAATTCCAAAAAGACCTTTCTGCCACTGTTAACACCAATCAAATTAACCTGTTTTTCCCAAATAACCTCGAAAAGTTCTAAATTTTTTATACAATTTTTGAAAAGCACTTCTAACTCATCTAAAAACAGATGCATAGTTTTTGAACTACAAAATGAATAAAAAACAAGTAAATGACTCTTCATTCAGTGTCCTTGAGAGTCTTCAAAATCTTGTTATTTCTACTTTCCATAGCTAAATCAAAAGAGTCATGTCTCTTTCTTTTTGAATGAGTAATCTCTTCAGTGCAATCTTTATCAGCACTCACACATGTGAAATCTTGCAGCAAATTCTGCTGCAAATGATGGTGAACTTAATTACTTCATTGAATACAAATTTTGCCAGAATTTGAAAACAAGAAGATTGGTTATGGAAATAAAGCCTCAAGTAACTTTACATGATCAAGAATGTGTATACCTTTGAAGGTGAGGTCAGTGTAGAGCAGAACTTGAATTTGTTAGCATTGACCAATGGCACATCAAATTCCTTGCACACAATCAATGGAAAAAAAGTTTATTTAGGTTGTTGTCTCGGAATCTGAAGTGCCACATAATTTTGTTTTTTCATAATTCTTGAATTGCTTAACATCAAACTTACAATTTTAAGAGCAGAAAGCTTTAGAAACTTTTCGATTATCAACTCATCATCTGATATTCTTTTTACTGCATAAGAAGACTGAAACTGTGAATTGTTCAACTTTTTTATCTCAACCTTAAAAAGCAAGATTTTTCCAATCAAGTCTTTGATTTCTCTGGGAACACTTGTTGCGTTGATGGCCTGCAAAATTTACTGATGTCAACATAGAATGTAGATTTTCTGTTGGATTTTTTCTGTGTTGTCCCTCTATTATGTCTTCAAAATAAACTAATAGATACTGATTTCGGTGTTTTAAAATATATTAAAAAGGTTATTAAAATACCAATATTAGTATATTTTAATGCTCAGCAGAAAACAACACCAAAAGACCTAGTAGAGAATTTGAACTAGTCAACATATTATAAGAATGAAGTATGTTTTGCAACCAAAACCATTATTTGGCAGAAATGGTCCAGATAAACCTTGTTATGTTTCTTTATCATATCTGCACATTTGATCTTCAATAAGGAAGAAACTTCATGATCAAAGACGACAAATGATGCAGAATCTGTGTCATCACTGACCCTTAGTTTGATTCGGTACCTTCAGAAGAAAACACAAACAGATCTTGTCAAAGCTAACTTATCTGCAATACAAAACTGTCTCAAGTTATGAAAGCTATACCTTGGGAAAGTAGTAACAACATGGAGATTGCAATTAGCACAGAAATACATATTGGAGTCTGGGAACACAGACTTATTACATTTGCAAGCTGTGTACCACCAGTTATCAGATTCTTCTATGTCTTTGATGGTGGCCAAAGTTATGCAAAAACAATCCTAAGAAAACTTTCTGTTAGCATGTATGTGTTTTTGATGGTTCAAACATGATAAGCAGTGAACAAAACTTGATAATAATAGACTTCTTAAAATATTCTTGTACACACCTCCTTCAAGTCTTTCAACTCTTCAATTGTTTTTCTTGGTGTTAAGAACAGGAAATCTTGCTCCATGTTGTACTTGGGAGAAGCATTAGGTTGGCTAAGCATTGTAGAAACAGCTTCACTATTTTGAGTGATTCTGTCAACAGTGTAAATTAAATTAAAACAACTCTTATGTTTCATATTCTCATGTGAAAAAGAGTACTGTTGTTACCTTTGCATAAGTTTTATAGACTCTGGAACATTCTCCCTAAACAATAGTTTAGTTCCATGCATCATACTTTGCAATGATACTTTACCTGAGAAGTAAAATTGAGATATATGAATATGTTAAAATGTTACACTTTCTGTTTCGTTAAAGTTAGTTAAGGAAGAAAGAATCAAACCTCTAAAAGTCTTTACTCTTGCAAATTGTATAACAACAGGGCTAGCCACTTCACCAGAGCCAAGAAAGGAATTCAATTCATCCACATAATTTTCAAAGAGAGCACAGTCCATCTTCAGTCTTTGGCCATTTAATCATAAGAAATATGTTATTAGTAATAGCTTGGAAAATATAAGTTAAAAGTCTCACATTGAGTAAAACTAACAAAGTTGAGTATTATATAAAAAAACTGGACTCACAAATTTTAAATCTTAATATTTTATGTTGGAAATGTTGTTAGGTTTTTTATATGGGTAACTCATACTTCAGTCGTGGTGCAGTTTATCCTTCACTTTAAACACTAAGATGAAGACAAGGAGAATATGATTTTTACCCCCCACTCTCGATCTCAATAACTATCATTCTGATTTTTCTCTCTTGTCTGATATATTCTCTTTTACTTACAACACCTGTGAATAATCCAATAACATCTGCAGAAGAAATAAAATTGCATATATATCACATTTTGCAAACATGCTAAACTTTTTGTAGAAGAAAGGCAGTACCAATACAAATGAAACAAGTTAAAGATGAAAAAACAGATACCAACTAAATAAGACATGTCATATTCTTTTTCCAACATATCGTTAAATGGAACAAAAGAATATGGTGAATGTGTAATGGATGGCTCTTTCAACTCTTCCACAACTGTGTTAATCTCAAAGTTTAGCTTGAAATCATGCTTAGTTGTTCTATAATCTCCATCATTTGATCCAACTGTAAAAAAGCCCATGCAGTAGATGTTTCCTTCCTTTAACATACTAATAAACTTGTAGATCAAGGCCCTTCTCATTGATGCATGAATCTTACAACCCTATAAAACAAAATGGAGCAATAAGTAAATGTACACATTCAGAAACTCCTTCAGTAAATCCTTAAAATAAAAAACAACCTTATCATCCATGAGAACCATTTCAACAGAAAATGGTTGTCTACTATTCGGTAAACCTGGTATGGTCCACATTCTTATTATTTTCACCTGAATCCTCCATGTCTTTTTCTCTGCTGTAATGCTTGCAACTGAGTCATAAACACACTCCATGGTATCTACAATGAATGGTCCAAAACTATAGTGATATGATTAAATCCATATACTGTAATCTGATGGTAATACAACTTGTAGAATTCATGAAAACATTAGAGGCCATTTGCTTAAAGCCTTAGAGAAAGAAGCATCTTGTAGAATTATTTGTGAAATTTTTAGTGGAGCAGATAAAAGCCATATTCTCAGTTGGTAAGAGAATACACATGTATGCGTATCTTTTGAAGGGGTTATATATATATATATATATATATATATATATATATATATATATATATATATATATATATATTACTAGATTATAGATTGCCTGCTTTAATTTTTTCCTTTCTCTTTCACTTTAATACATTCTTACTCTGTTTTAGTCACTAGTTTTTTTCTTGTGTATTTGAACATATAATTATAATATTTTAGTGTTCATCTTTTATTTTAATTTGTATTATGTATCTTTATCGTATAATATTAGTAAAATATATATTAGTCTTCAAATAAATCATAATATATATATAACCCATCCTCAATTCCCATCCTTCCTTTACATTGGTTTCGGCATCTAGGAGGCAATCTTTTCAAAACATCTCCAACAATGTCCTTAAGTAATTCAGCATCCGTCCTAGCATATGAAAAGTGAAACAAAGAATTACATCAGTGATATGTTGTTAGTCTAACAAATTCAAAACAAAAGCATAACTACACAAATGATCATACTAAGCAAAGTATCATGAAAGTTGAACACATATTGTTCCAAGGAAAAATGAACCCACAACCTCTTCCACCCTCCTTTTAAAACTCACCAAACCAATTTTATAACTTCTAAATGTTAAGAGGAGTGAGGAAAGTTGAACACACAACTTATTTCGCTCTTCTTCTTATCAACGAGCCAACCTTATATCTCCAGCAATGCTTAATCTAGAATGGCATTAGGTAAACTTAATCCAACACAAAAAATATTGTCTGACTAATTTGCACACTCTCAATTCATTTTGTTACCTATAATTTTGAGAGCTCCATCCAGCTAAGTTGGCTGCTTGAGTGAGAGCAGTTTTCCATTTTATGCAGTTGGGTTCTCCTTCATGTTTTACA
>Ga0214542_1013054_pt1 | contig 10247 bp, 8 predicted proteins | sample CNSS1metaG_FD_160096 | JGI IMG/M metagenome (GOLD analysis project Ga0214542, IMG submission 160096) | Root nodule microbial communities from cowpea collected in UCLA plant growth center, Los Angeles, California, USA - CNSS1 | ecosystem: Host-associated > Plants > Roots > Nodule | place: USA...
TATATATATATATATATATATATATAAATTGTTCAAGATTTCACATAAAACATTTTGGCCAATACTTAAAGGGAATTGGTGTATTACAGTTTAAAAATTTTCATCTTTTGGTAACACTTTTTTAATTTTTTGTACCCTTTTCACCATTTACAATTTAAATGACTCATGTTATATAAACAAATTGTTCAACAATTCAAATGAACCACGTTGGGCAATAATCAGACGAGATTGGTGTTTTCAAATTTGAAAATTTTCATCTTTTGGTAAAGCTTTTATCATTTTTTTACCCTTTTCACCGTTTACAATTTAAATAACGCATATTTTACATATGAAATTTGTTCATAAAATCAACAGAACCACTTTGGTCGTTACTTAAAGGGAATTGGTGTTTTTAAATTTGAAAATTTTTATCTTTTGGTAACACTTTTTTAGTTTTTTTACCCTTTTAACCGTTTACAATTTAAATGACTCATGTTGTACATAAAAATTGTTCAACATTTCAAAAGAAACACGTTGACCAATACTCAGATGAAGTTGATGTTTTCAAATTTCAAAATTTTCATCTTTTGGTAATGCTTTTTTCATTTTATTTTATCCTTTCCACCTTTCAAATTTAAATAACTCATATTTTATATATGAAATTTGTTCAAAATTGCAACAGAACCACTTTGGCCGTTACTCAAAGGGAATTAATGTTTTTAAATTTGAAAAATTAAATCTTTTGGTAAATCTTTTTAATTTTTTTTACCATTTTCACCGTTGACAATTTAAATAACTTATTTTATATAATTTTTTTTCAAAATTGCAACAGTACCACTTGGCCTTTACTCAAAGGGAATTGGTTTGTTTAAATTTGAAAATTTTCATCTTTTGGTAACACTTTTAAAGTTTTTTCACCCTTTTAACCGTTTACAATTTAAAAGACTCATATGTTATATATAAAAATTGGTCAACATTTTATAAGAAATATGTTGGGCAATACTCAGAGGAGATTGGTGATTTCAAATTTGAAAAATTTCATCTTTGGGTAAAGCTTTTTTCATTTTTTTTATCCTTATTACCGTTTACAATTTAAATAACTTGTATTTTTTATATGAAATTTGTTTAAAATTGCAACAAAACCACTTTGGTCATTACTCAAAGCCAATAAGTGTTTTTAAATTTGAAAATTTTCATTTTTTGGTAAACTTTTTTTCATTTTTTTTATCGTTTATAATTTAAATAGTTCATATTATATAAATAAAAATTGTTCAACATTTCAAATAAAACATTTAGGCCAATAATTAAAGGGAATTGGTGTATTACAATTTGACAATTTTCATCTTTTGGTAACACTTTTTTAATTTTTTTACTCTTTTCAACGTTTACAATTTAATGACTCATGATATATAAAATTTTTTCAACATTTCAAAAGAAACTCGTGGGAGAATACTCAAAGGGGATTGGTGTTTTCAAATTTGAAAAATTTCATCTTTTGGTGAAGCTTTTTTCATTTGTTACCCTTTTCACCGTTTACAATTTAAATAAGACATATTTTATATATAAAATATAAACAGAACCAGTTTGGTTGTTACTCAAAGGAAATTTGTGTTTTTAAAATTTAAAATTTTAATCTTTTGGTAACACTTTTTTAGTTTTTTTTTACCCTTTTAACGTTTACAATTTAAAAGACTCATGTTTTATATAAAAATTGGTCAATATTTCACAAGAAAAACCTCGGGAAATACTCAGAGGAGATTGGTGTTTTCAAATTTGAAAAATTTCATCTTTTCAAATTTTAAATAACTCATATTTTATATATGAAATTTGTTTAAAAATTTCAATAGAACCACTTTGGCCGTTATTAAAACTGAATCGGTGTTTTTAAATTTGAAAAATTTCACCTTTTGGTAACACTTTTTTAATTTTTTTATCCCTCTCACCATTTACAATTGAAATGATTCATATTTTATATATAAAAATTATTCAACATTTCAAATAAAACATGTTGGCTAATAGTCCAAGGCGATTGGTTTTTTTAAATTTAAAAAATTTCAACTTTTGGTCACGCTTATTTCTTTTTTTTATCATTTTCACCGTTTACAATTTTAATAATTCATATTTTTTATAGGAAAATTGTTCAAATTTTCAAAAAAAGACATTGGGCAATACTTAAACAGAACTGATGTATTACAATTTGAAAATTTTCATCTTTTAGTAACCTTTTTTTTTAATTTTTTTTACCTTTTCACCATTTAGAAGTTAAATGACTCATATGTTATATATAAAAATTGTTCAACATTTCAAAAGAAACACGTTGCGCAATACTTAGAGGGGATTGCTGATTTTAAATTTGAAAATTTTCATCTTTTGCTAGTGCTGCTTTCATTTTTTACCGTTTTCACGCTTTAAAATTTAAATACTTCATATTTTATATATGACAATGGTTCAAAATTTAAAAAGAAACACTTTGGCATGTACTCAATGGGAATTGGTGCATTAAAATTCTAAAATTTTCATCCTTTTGTAACACTTTTTTTAATTTTTTACCGCTTTCACCATTTACAATTTAAATGATTCATATTTTATATATAAAAATTGTTTAATATTTCAAATAAAACATATTGGCCAATACTCCAAGGCGATTGGCTTTTTAAATTTAAAAAATTTTATGTTTTGGTAACGCTTATTTCTTCTTTTTTTTACCATTTTCACCGTTTTCAATTTAAATAATTCATATTTTTTATAAGAAAATTGTTCAAATTTTCAAAAAAAAGACATTCGACAATAATCAGAGGGAACTATTGTATTACAATTTGAAAATTTTCATCTTTTAGTAACACTTTTAATTTTTTTTACCCTTTTCAGCGCTTACAATTTAAACGAAACTAGTTGGGCAATACCTAGAGGGGATTGTATTTTTTTAAACTTGAAAATTTTCATCTTTTGGTAACCCTTTTTTCATTCTTTTTTATTTGACACCTAAAATATTTTTACACCCATTGAACACCTAAAATATTTTGACACCCAATTGACACCTAAAATATTTTTACACCCATTTGACATCTAAGATATTTTTGCACCCATTTGACATCTAAAATATTTTTAGACCCATTTGAGACCTAAAATATTTTTACACCAATTTGATAGCTAAATTTTTTTTACACCTAATTGAGACCTAAAATATTTGTACCTTAACTTCACACCAAAAATATTTTTACTCCCATTTGAATCCTAAAATTTTTTTACACTCATTTGAGACGTAAAATATTTTTACACTTGTTGGACACCTAAAATTATTTTATACCCATTTGACAACTAAAATATTATTACAACCATCTGACACCTAAAATATTCTTACACCCATTTTACACCTACAATATTTTTACTCCATTTGAAACCTAAATTTTTTTTACATGCATTTGAGACCTAAAATATTTTTACACCCATTGGAGACCTAAAATATTTTTCCACCCATTTGACACCTATTATCTTTTTACTCCCATTCGACACCTATTAACTTTTTACTCCTATTTGACACCTAAAATAATTGTACACCCATTTGACACCTAAAATATTTTTAAAACCGTTTGACATTTAAACTTTTTTTACTCCTAATTGACTCCTAATTTTTTTTTCATCCATTTGACATCTAAGTATTTTTTACTCCCATTTGACACGTAAAATTTTTTTAGACCCATTTGACACCGAATAAACTTTTATACCCATTTCTGATACTTAGTCATTGTTTTCTCCGATTTGACACCTAAAATGTTTTTACACCAATTTGACAACTAAACTTTTTTTAAACCTATTTGAGATGTGAAATATTTGTACGCTAATTTCAAACCTAAAATATTTGTACACTCATTTGACACCAAAAATATTTTTAAAACCCATTTCACACCTAAGATATTTTTCCACCCATTTGACACCTAAAATATTTTTACACCCATTTGACACCTAAAATTTTTTTACACCCATTTGACACCTAAAATATTTTTACACCCATTTTACTTCCATTTGACAACTAAAATTGTTTTACACCTAATTGAGACGTAAAATATGTTGTACACTAATTTCATAACTAAAATATTTTCACACCCATTTGATACCTAAAATATTTTTACACCCATTTTACTTCCACTGGACAACTAAAATTGTTTTACACCTTATTAAGACGTAAAATATTTTTACACCCGTTGGACACCTAAAATAATCTTTTACCCATTTGAAAAATAAAATATTATTACACCCATTTGACACCTAAAATATTTTGACACCCATTTGACACCTAAAATATTTTTACACCCATTTGACATCTAAAATATTTTTGCACAATTTGACAACTAAAATATTTTTAGACCCATTTGAGACCTAAAATATTTTTACACCAATTTGATAGCTAAATTTTTTTTACACCTAATTGAGACCTAAAATATTTGTACCTTAACTTCACACCAAAAATATTTTTACTCCCATTTGAATCCTAAAATTTTTTTACACTCATTTGAGACGTAAAATATTTTTACACTTGTTGGACACCTAAAATTATTTTATACCCATTTGACAACTAAAATATTATTACAACCATCTGACACCTAAAATATTCTTACACCCATTTTACACCTACAATATTTTTACTCCATTTGAAACCTAAATTTTTTTACATGCATTTGGGACCTAAAATATTTTTACACCCATTGGAGACCTAAAATATTTTTCCACCCATTTGACACCTATTATCTTTTTACTCCCATTCGACACCTATTAACTTTTTACTCCCATTTGACACCTAAAATAATTGTACACCCATTTGACAACCATTTGACATCTAAACTTTTTTTATTCCCAATTGACTCCTAAATTTTTTTTCATCCATTTGACATCTAAGTATTTTTTACTCCCATTTGACAATTAAAATTTTTTTACACCCATTTGACACCGAATAAATTTTTATACCCATTTCTGATACTTAGTCATTCTTTTCTCCGATTTGACACCTAAAATGTATTTACACCAATTTGACAGCTTAACTTTTTTTAAACCTAATTGAGATGTGAAATATTTGTACGCTAATTTGACACCTAAAATATTTTTAAAACCCATTTGACACCTAAAATATTTTTACACCCATTTGACACCTAAATTTTTTTTACACCCATTTGACACCTAAAATATTTTTACACCCATTTTACTTCGATTTGACAACTAAAATTGTTTTACATCTAATTGAGACGTAAAATATGTTGTACACTAATTTCACAACTAAAATATTTTCACACCCATTTGATACCTAAAATATTTTTACACCCATTTTACTTCCATTGGACAACTAAAATTGTTTTACACCTAATTAAGACGTAAAATATTTTTACACCCGTTGGACACCTAAAATAATTTTATACCCATTTGACAAATAAAATATTATTACACCCATTTGACACCTAAAATATTTTTACACCCATTGAACACCTAAAACATTTTGACACCCATTTGACACCTAAAATATTTTTACACCCATTTGACATCTAAGATATTTTTGCACCCATTTACAACTAAAATATTTTTAGACCCATTTGAGACCTAAAATATTTTTACACCAATTTGATAGCTAAATTTTTTTACACCTAATTGAGACCTAAAATATTTGTACGTTAACTTCACACCAAAAATATTTTTACTCCCATTTGAATCCTAAAATGTTTTTACACTCATTTGAGACATAAAATATTTTTACACTTGTTGGACACCTAAAATTATTTTATACCCATTTGACAACTAAAATATTATTACAACCATCTGACACCTAAAATATTCTTACACCCATTTTACACCTACAATATTTTTACTCCATTTGAAACCTAAATTTTTTTACATGCATTTGGGACCTAAAATATTTTTACACCCATTGGAGACCTAAAATATTTTTCCACCCATTTGACACCTATTATCTTTTTACTCCCATTCGACACCTATTAACTTTTTACTCCCATTTGACACCTAAAATAATTGTACACCCATTTGACACCTAAAATATTTTTAAAACCATTTGACATCTAAACTTTTTTTACTCCCAATTAACTCCTAAAGTTTTTTCATCCATTTGACATCTAAGTTTTTTTTACTCCCATTTGACACCTAAAATTTTTTTACACCCATTTGACACCGAATAAATTTTTATACCCATTTCTGATACTTAGTCATTCTTTTCTCCGATTTGACACCTAAAATGTTTTTACACCAATTTGACAGCTAAACTTTTTTTAAACCTAATTGAGATGTGAAATATTTGTACGCTAATTTCATACCTAAAATATTTGTACACTCATTTGACACCTAAAATATTTTTAAAACCCATTTGACACCTAAGATATTTTTCCACCCATTTGACACCTAAAATATTTTTACACCCATTTCACACCTAAAATTTTTTTACACCCATTTGACACCTAAAATATTTTTACACCCATTTGACATCTAAAATATTTTTACACCCATTTTACTTCCATTTGACAACTAAAATTGTTTTACACCTAATTGAGACGTAAAATATTTTGTACATTGTTCCTGCAGAGAACAAATAAGATAAGTTAGGCACAAGCGTTACCTTACCATGTAGTCCGCTATCTCTTCGATTGACCTCCTTCTGGTTGGTACATATCAGCTTGAACCTAGGAGGGGTTACCTGCAGAAGAATCTCTGAAGCTCAAGTAAGTCAAAGTTCTCCGAGAGTCAAATCAGTGATTAATGAATGCGTACCTTTAAATGATGGGCTCCACGTGTATTTATAGAGCATTAATGACGTTTGACCATTTCATGGGCTGGGCCTTGACTTGGGCTCTAGGTGGGGCTTGTGAGTGGGCCAGGCCCCAAACCCAAGCCCTTAAGGTTTATTGGATGTGGACGTTTCCATTATGTTGAGTTCATTAAAGTGGTCGGCCCAGGTTCTAAACTTAGCGGATATGCTGGAGTAGTCGGTCTAGGCCGGCTATTTGTCTTGATGGCTTACGTTGGTGTAGGTTGTCCCTTTAGAAGTTTATTTCAAGACCGGTATAGGTTATGCTAAGCCGGCCTAGGCTGTATACTTGGCTGCCTTGATATGCACTGTTTACTTATTTGGTCTAGTTTGGTTAGGTGTGATACATACACTAATTTCACAACTAAAATATTTTCACACCCATTTAACACCTAAAATATTTTTACACCCATTTTACTTCCATTGGACAACTAAAATTGGTTTACACCTAATTAAGACGCTGTTAGCTCCAAGGGTGTCAGTAGGGGCATTGTTTCTTTGGAGAGGGTCAGCGCTATCGACCAGGTATGCCACGGGCAGGAAGGGGCTACCGAAAAGTTTTTCTACATGTACATGTGTCACTTCTCTCAACTTCATGTACGATTACCGCTAGACGATTTTACTATGGGCGTGTTGCAGGCGTTGAATGTGGCACCCACACAGCTGCATCCGAACAGTTGGGCTTATTTGCAGGCCTTCCACATCCTGTGCCAGTCTTTATACTTATAGCCTACTCCTTACACTTCCTTGTATTTTTACGATACTGGACCTCGACGGCCGCTTACTTGGCTATCCTTGATAAATCGCCCTAGCATCAGCAGACTGGATGCCTTCTCCCAGTCTTTCAAGCATTTCAAGGATGGGTACTTCAAAGTCGTTGTCAAGGAAGGGGGTAAATCTCACTTTTTCAATGCGGATGGGAGTACCAAGTTTCCCTTTAGCTGGACCAGCAATCCTTCTCGATATAAAGACATGGGAATGGAGGAGTTGTCGGCTAGTGATAAGGAGGTGGTGGGGATGTTGTTGAAGTTTGTCGATAAGTTGCCCACTAAGGGCCTAGTTAGGGTTTATAATTCGGTGCATCCGATAATAGATATTGAAGGTATCTGTTTATTACTTAAGCTGTGTTAATAATGCTAAGTTATTGCAAGGCATATGGCGCAATCTGGCAAGAAGAATCTGGCGCTCTTTCAATCATTGAGGAAGGAAATGGCCACTAAGGCCAAGGCAGCTGGGAAAGCTGATGTTCCCAACCTGCAGGAATCGGTGGTAGAGGTGCACGTACATGGCAGAACGAAAAGGAAGGCTGAGCTTCCGCCTCGACCCGGGAAGGGCAAAGATGTGAAGAAAATAAGGGCGGCTCTTCTTGGAACGGCTAGCGGGACGGGGTTGGCTAGTGGGGAGAAGGGGCCTGAGGCCGGGTTGATCGAACTGCCGGAGATATCCGTTAGGAAGGATATCTCGATCACCCTCCCGAATACCATTCTTAATTCTATTGATAATATGGACGCGGATCATATTGTGAGAACAATGGTCGAGTTTGGGAGCAAGGCCTTAGTTCTGAGCCGGCGTGTAGGGTCTCTTTACAGGAGGGAAACGAAGGAGGTGGGGGAGTTGCAGGGTAAGGTGGATAAGCTGGAGGACGAGAAGGCGGCTTTAGAAAAGGAGAAAGAAGGCTGGGAAGCGAAGAGGAAAAGGCTGGCAACATGGAAGGTGCGTTGCTTGGATTCTAAGGATAAACTGAACAAGCGTATAGGGGAGTTGGAGAAGGACTATGAGGACTTGAGGGACAAGTATGATGGGGTTGTTGGGGAACTTGATGATCTGAAGAACAACATTATCCAGGAGCATATCAATGGTTTTCAGAAGGGGTTGCGGCAGGCGGCCTTCTTCCATCTAGATGTGGATGTTTCGGATTCAAGGTTCGATGTGGATAAGGACATAGTTGATGGAAAGTTGGTGAAGGAGGATGAGGGGGATGCTGAGGAGGTGGAGGAGAAGGCAGCAGAGGAGGAGAGGAAAGTGGATGATGCTGCAGAGGTTGCCCATGATTCAGCAGAATAGGACATTGATTTCTTAATGTTGTAAAAGTATTATTGAGCCTATGTATGTATTAACTGGTACAATATGTTCGTTGCGTTGGTACATTTATTTGCGTTTATGCTTAATTCGACTAGTTTCTGTATGTTATTGTGTATATCAGATTTTGATGATTTGTGATGTATGTTATGTATGGCGTAAGCGATTGTATGTTAAGGGTGTTCGACCCAGGCCGCTTACTTGGGGTAAGAGTGGGGAACTTAAACGAATTAACCAACGAGTAAAGGGTGTTCGACCCAGGCCGCTTACTTGGGGTAAGGGTGGGGAACTTAAACGAATTAATCAACGAGTAAAGGGTGTTCGACCCAGGCCGCTTACTTGGGGTAAGGGTGGGGAACTTAAATGAATTAACCAACGAGGAAAGGGTGTTCGACCAAGGCCGCTTACTTGGGGTAAGGGTGGGGAGCTTAAACAAATTAACCAACGAGTAAAGGGTGTTCGACCTAGGCCGCTTACTTGGGGTAAGGGTGGGGAACTTAAACAAATTAACCAACGAGTAAAGGGTGTTCGACCCAAGCCGCTTACTTGGGGTAAGGGTGGGAAACTTAAACAAATTAACCAATGAGTAAAGGGTGTTCGACCCAGGCCGCTTAATTGGGGTAAGGGTGGGGAACTTAAACAAATTAATGAACGAGTAAAGGGTGTTCGACCCAGGCCGCTTACTTGGGGTAAGGGTGGGGAACTTAGACAAATTAACCATGAGTAACAACATAAAGTCATAAAGTAGGGAACCCTTCTTTTATTTATCGAATGGGAGTGCCTCGTTAAAACCTCCTTGGCCAAAACCCTCCTTAGGGAAAAAATACCAAGTGAGGAAAAAGAGTACACCTGGGGTTACAAGTATTGGTTCAATTACAATACACATTTAGCTGAAGTAGAACTTGAGGTGGGATACATTCCATGTGTTGGGAATCTCTTCCCCAGATAACTGTTCTGGGCGATAAGCTTCTCCTCCTGCAACTTCTCGTATGCGGTACGGGCCGTCCCAATTGGCGGAGAACATGCCATCCTTCTTTCTAGCACTGCTGGCCATTCTCCATACTAGGTCCCCGACGATAAATGATCGTGGGTGTAGATTTGCATTATATTTCCTGGCAGCTTGTTGTTTGGCAGCTAGATTGCGTATTTGGGATTTTTCTATGAGTTCGGGTAGGAGGTCGAGATGTAAGGCCATGTTTTGGTGGTTGTGGGTTGGGTCGTATAATTCCTTCGTGTAGCTCTTTGATGATATATTGGGCTTGCTCTGCCGTAACACATTTAAGTAGGGGTTGGCCGTATCCGCATTTGTAGAGGTCATCGCCTACCAAAGTGTACATGGCGGCCTTAGCCAGCCAAGTTTTGTCCGCGTCGAGGGGGGGGGGGGCGGAGG
>Ga0214542_1013056_pt1 | contig 10245 bp, 11 predicted proteins | sample CNSS1metaG_FD_160096 | JGI IMG/M metagenome (GOLD analysis project Ga0214542, IMG submission 160096) | Root nodule microbial communities from cowpea collected in UCLA plant growth center, Los Angeles, California, USA - CNSS1 | ecosystem: Host-associated > Plants > Roots > Nodule | place: USA...
AAAAATCAAACCTTTTACAAATGATCTTCATGAAGGTCATCAAGAATCTCAGAGCAAAAAATAAACCAAAAGAAAATAAGATATGAGAATAAAATATCCATCGAACAACAAATCTGAGAAAAAAAAACTCAATCAAACCAATATCGACAACAAAGAAAAGTATATCTGAAAGCTAAATATTCATCAAAGAAAATAACAGAACAAAAATAGGTTGATCTAACAGAAAAATAACCATCAAACACAAAAATGATAGAAAAAAATAGATCTGAGAAGATGGTAGAAGAACGTAAAAAAAAAATAAGAATTTGTTACCTTCTTTTATTTGTGAAGGTCATGAAGAAGTCAGAACAAAAAATAACCCAAAAGAAAAGTAGATATGAGTAAAAACTATCCATCGAACAACAGATATGAGAAAAAAAGCTTGATCCAACCAATGTCGGCAACAAAGAAAAGTAAATATGTAAGCAAAAGATTCATCAAACAAAATATTAGAACAAAAATAAGTAGATCTAAGAGAAAAATAACCATCAAACACAAAAATGATCGAAAAAAAAGTAGATCTGAGAAGATGGTAGATGAACAAAAACAAATGGGAACTTGTTACCTGTTTCTTATTCGTGAAGGTGATGAAGAAGCTCTAAGACAAAAAACAGCGATCCAACATCTCGTCAAAAATAGATATGAGAAGATGGTAAAAAAACGAAAATAATGAAAATGAGAAGTTGTTACCTTTGTTGTATTTGTAAAGGTGTTGAAAAATCTCACAGCAAAAGATCAACCAAAAGAAAAGAACATATGAAAACAAAATATACATCGAACACCAAATTTGAGAAAAAAACCTCGATCCAACCAATCTCGTCATATAACAAAAGTAGATCTGAAAGCAAAACATTCATCAAACAAAAAATATAACAAAAATAAGTAGCTCTTAGAGAAAAATATCCACCAAACACAAAAAATGATAGAAAAAAAAGTAGATCTGAGAGATGGTAGAAGAACGAAAACAAATGGAAATGAGATGTTACCTTTTTCTTGTCGGTCACGATGGTCATGAATCTGAGAGTAAACAACTGAGAGGAAAAGATCCATGCAATAGAGATGAAGAGAGAAGACGGAGAGTGATGGAGTAAGAGAGAAAATGAAAAGTTGGAGAGAATGAGATGAAGAGAGGAAGAGAGAAGACAGAGAGATGAAGAGAGAGAAAAATCGGAAGAGAGAAAAGTAGATGAAGAAGTTTGAATATTTGTGAGTGAAAAGAGAGAGAAGAAGATGAAGAGGTTGGGAGGAAAGAGAATGATTGGGTTAGTGGGATACAAAGGTGAGACGAAAAGAGAGAGATATTATTTTCTTTTTGATTTATTTTTTGAAGTTCCAAAATTATGAGAGTTTGACACGTCAGCCTTTTTACTTTTTGTAGTAAGAAATATTTGAATTGTAGTAGTTCAAAAATAGTATTTTATTCAAAAACTTGTCATTTGTTAGTTCTCATTTGTATATAGATATAGATTACATTATACATTGAATGTGCGTTACTCTTCCATGCAGAGACTTTATCCTCGGTAATAAAAAAAATCATTACTTTGCCCTTTTCGAACACCAAATTGCTTTATGGCCAAGATCAAACCAAAGGAATAGGGATGGGGAATAGTGAAATAATAAGGTTGTCACAAATTTTAAATTGTGGAGTTATGTCCATACCATTTAAATATCTAGGAATGGATGTGGGACCAAGGAAAAAACCTTTTTGGCAACTAGTGGTTAATAAAATCAAAAGCATACTAACAAAATGGAAAGGTAGGCACTTGTCTTTTGCTAGAAGAGTATGTCTAATTAAATCAGTTTTAACAGTGTTACCCTTGTACTACATGTCCTTGTTCAAGATGCCATCCTCTGTGTGTGAAGAGATTAGGAAAATACAAAGGAAATTCTTATGGGGATGGGGAGTGGAGGGCAGAAAAATAGCTTGGGTTCAATGGGAAAAATTGTACCAAAATAAGAAAGAGGGTGGATTGGGGATTCAAGATATAAAGGTGTTTAATATAGCTTTATTAGGTAAATGGAAGTGGAGATTAGTAACAAAAAAAATAGGGTTGTAGAAGGATATATTAGAATCAAAGTATAGATCCTAGAAAAGCCTAAATAGTACCCAAAGTCCTAATAATGAATCTTGGGGGTGGAAAGATCTAAGAAAAAGTTGAGACCTTAGAAAGTTGGTTTGATAATAATGTGCAATGGAAAATTGGTTCAGGAACTAGGATAAAATTTTGGGAAGATAAATGGCTTGATGATAAGTCACTCATGCCACTACAAAAAACTTATTATTTAGTGGAAGGTTTTTTTTCGATCTAGGGGGGTTTTCACCCTCCACAAATTAATTTGCGAGGATTTTCTAAAACTATAATTAGAGTCGCCACAAGCTATTCATGGAGGTTTTGGATGACCCCTGGTATCTGAGTTATATTGCGGAGGTTGTTTTGTGGAGGGTTTTAACTTCCTTTATTGGTGACTATTATTTTGTGGAGGTTTGAAACCTCCTCTATTTTTAATTATCCACCAGCATTTATAATTTATTAATTTAATGAAATTAATTTTATAATAAAAATAAATAAAATATATAAATTCGTAAATTACACAAAATTTAACCAAAATTAATTTTATTAATGATTTGATAAAGTATCAACAATTATAATGTAAATATAAAAAAAAATACATAATGTTGAAAAAATAAAATATATCATAAGAGACTTGTATACAAAGTAAAATCAGTGAAATTTAAGTGTCTTTTGTCTTTTGCTTTCAGTGTATCAAGTGATGGCAGCAACCTCAACTCAAACTCATTTTCAGTTTCTGCTTTCAGGTCAATAAGTGGTAATTTTTCTATTCCTAATTGCTTAACTTGCCCAATGTCTTCATAAAAAACCTGAATTCAGATCCATCAATCATGGAGACAAAAGAATTTAATCAAGATAATGTAGTTGGGAAGAGAACAAGATTTCAAACCAAAAAACTATCAAGTGTAGCTAGTCGAAATAGATTAAGGTTTGGATAAATTTATCCATAAGCACTTAAAGGAAAATGAACAAGGTAAAAGGGAATAGATTACTCCCAAAAGTTAATATTAGTCCATACATATGTTTATTTGTGATGTTTCTTTCAATTAGTTTTGTAAAAGTTATTTTTAACTCATGCATAAACTGATTTTAATTTATGGAAGAAGATTATTTCATTTTACCTTCTAATTTTCTTCTCCTACAAAGGATTGTGGAGAAATTTATCCAGAAAGAGCCTAATAAACCTTCAGGGAGAGAAGATAAAGTAACAACTATAATTAAGATTAAAAAAGGAATCTAACATGAATTTTCTAAGAAATAATTACATAAGAAACCTACCACTCTTCAGTCACATTGTTTGTGACCGCGCTAGTTCAAGACGTCGATGGCACTCAACATCCTGTATACTTCGTCAGCCGTACCTTACAGGATCTAGAAACCAGGTACCAAATGGTGGAGAAGCCATCCCTATCCCTCGTGCACGCAACACGATGCCTACGCCCCTACTTCCAAAACCATAACATCATCGTCAAAACCGATTATCCCATTCAGAAAATACTCCAAAAGCCAGACCTTGTCGGTCGTATGTCGTCTTGGGCCGTGGAACTATCTGAGTTCAACATCCAGTACGAACCCCACGACCCCATCAAAGCTCAATGCCTCCTCGACTTCGTCAATGACCCGCAACACACCCCCGCCGAAGACCAGTGGACACTCTACGTTGATGGTTCTTCCAATCCGAAAGGAGCAAGGGTTGGTATTGTCCTTGAAGGCCCCAACGACATCCTGATCGAAAAATCCCTCCATTTCGCCTTCAAGACCTGCAACAATCAAGCTGAATATGAAGCCATTCTCGCCGGGTTATCCCTTGCACGCGACGTTGGCGTCAAAACACTCACGTGCAAAACCGATTCTAAACTCATAGTGGGCCATCTAAACGACGAATTTCAGATAAAAGACCCTACCCTCTTGCAATATTATCACCTAGTCCGCAATGTCATTCAATCCGCCTTTGAACAAGTACACATCCAACACATCCCCAGAACCAAAAATGTTAGGGCTGACATATTATCCAAATTGGCTAGTACTAAGCTCAAGAGCCGGCACAGATCCCTCTTACAAAAAACACTATCCACACCGTCCACATCAAACACTTGCCTTAACCTAACCCAGAACCAAACCGATAATTGGACAACCCCCTACATCCAGTACCTCCAAACCGGTAACCCCCCACCTGATGCTAACAAGAGTTGGCTGGCTAAAGCCACTAGGTACACGATGATAGGAGATGACTTATACAAGCGAGGGTACAACCAGCAACTCCTCAAATACGTCACAGCTGAACAAGCCTAGTACATAATAAAAGAATTGCACGAAGGCATATGCAGATATCACTCTAGTGCATGAACCATGACCACCAGAATCCTCTGCGTCGACTACTTTTGGCCAACCATGGAGGCAGATTGCCACACCTTTGTCAAAAAGTGCATACCCTGCCAGAAGCATGGTAACCTCATCCATCAAAAGCAAGAACAGCTCCACTTTATACTCTCCCCATGGCCCTTCGCAAAGTGGGGAATGGACATTCTCGGTCCCTTTTCCCCAAGAAAAGGCTAAGTGAAATTCCTTAGCCATCGACTACTTCACTAAATGGATAGAGGTCAAACCATTAGCCACCATTATAGCTCAACAAGTCCAGTAGTTCGGTCTGGAAAGATATTATATGCCAATATGGCGTCCCACATACAATCATAACCAACAATGACCGATAGTTCATAGACAAGGAACTCGCTAAGTTCTACACCGGCCACGACATCAAACGTGTAACCAACTATGTCGAATATCCGCAGACCAATAGACAGGCTGAAGCAGCCAATAAAGTCATACTAGTATAATTGCGCAAACGGCTGGATAGCATACATCAATCGACGAGGAGCCTACTGAGGAGATCGTAGATTGAGGGAAGGTATCATTTGTATCCGACATCTCTTATTTGTTCTCTGCAGGAACAATAATAATAATAATAATAATAATAATAATAGTAATATAATATTAATAATAATATAATAATAGAAATAATTATAGTTAATAATAATTATTATATTTATTGTTAGAATTGATAATAATAATAATAATAATAATAATAGAATAAATATACTAAATAAAGGTCGCATAATTAAAGTAAAAGTAGAGTGTGAGGCATATAGTATAAAGGATTTTACAGTCATCCAAATATACCGAAAAGAAAAGCAAAGGCATTACACAATGCCATGAACAAGAACACTAAGTGTAACAGTTTTGCAAAAAGATTGCTCTTAGAGCAAGAAATTACAAAGGCATCGGTGCCTTAAGGCTGCTCAAGAAAGCCACAACTAACACCTCCAAACTAGATAGTAGTGTCACCACCATCTGAACTACCACGAGGGGTTTCTAGATCTGCCTACACCAAATAATTTGTGATCATTGCAAATAGGAAAAACCCAAGAAGCATACAAACATAAGCAAACAGAAAGGGTAAGTTAGTGTAAAATAATTTTAGCATTATTAAATAGTTCTCCAAACAGGCAACGCAGTAGGCATTCAACAAGTGATAGCAAACAAACAGGACACTATGACTCAATTATCCGAATACATATAATAAGATCGGATTCACTGGATGCTTGCACTTATGGTGGCCTCTACTGCTCTGTAGAGCCTTTGCCAATGGGTTTCACTCTACCACACACAAGGTTAGCCTTCAAACATCTAAGGCCATTATCCTGCCAAAGACTAGGGCCTCGTGCTACTCTAACCACTTAAATCAGTCTGCTCTACGTGAGACTAACTGATTCTTTAGAGTTTCGGGATGCAATCCTTACTTGAATCCTTATCTAATTATATACACTACACAACACCATGAGATCTCCCCACGAGACTCATGGAATTACGTTTATCTCACACTAGATTCATGTTCCTCATACCATAACCACAACTTTTATCTCAAGCATTATAATTTCATGCCACTACTCAACCAACCAACCAATCCATATTTCATTTCATGCCAAACACAACATATAACAGCCTCATTTCATCCTAATAAACATATGCAACATCATGCTTCAAGCTTTTACAGTAAATCATTAGATCATGTAACCCAAACATCTAAAACACATAAGAGAATAGTTTTGGAGCACGTCCCTGCACCAATCTCGCTTAAGCTAGGAGCCCTCGCTAAGGCGAGAGATTTTCTTGCCCAAGCTACAAGCTCTCGCTTAGGCGAGACTGCAAACAAAGAGCACTGGAAGGCTCTACGAGTTCTCGCTTGGACGGCACCTTCTCGCCTGAGCGAGATTCCTCATCGCTCAAAGATGAGGTCTCCCGCTTGAGTGACAACTCAACCAGAGAACCCACCAAGTTCCACGAATTCTCGCTTAAGCAAGACCCCCTCGCCTGAGCGAGATGATTCATCGCTCAAAACAAAGGCTCTCCGCCTAAGCGAGAGCTCAAGCAGAAACCAATGTGAGCTTCTGCTATTCTCGCCTAGGCGAGACGAGCTCGCTTGGGCAAAAATAACAGTTCTCCCCCATTGTCCCATGCATGCAAAAACCAGAAAACAGTCTAACCAAACAATCCAGTTCAGTCTCATACCAGCACATGTATGTTCCACTCATTTTATGCATAAAATAGAAGCAAAAATTGGCAACATACTTCAAAAACGTGAAAAACCTAGCTTCCCTTACCTTTGAGTGAAACTTAGTTTAAAAAGAAGAAACACATAGTGGGAGGGGCACCAATACCAGGAAGCTTACAAAGCTGAAATAGTACATAGGGGGACGAAAATGAGACCAAGATAGGGATTAAGGTAAAACTAGAGCTTAAGAATTGAAAATGGGAAGGAATAGAGGTTAAAAGGTTACTTACTTGGAGAAAACTTCGACTAGCTCATAGGGGAAGCTTGCACAAACCGTAGTAGAGCTCTGTTGGAGAAAAATAAAGAGTGTGAGTGAGTTGTTTGAGAAGTGGGAGGCAGAATGTGAAGTGAAAGGATAGCTGGGGGGTTCTGGAGAACTTGGGGGCTGCCATTGGGCCTATCTAAGAGGTCAGGCCCAAAACGTTATTAGAGCAATAATAAAAAGAAAAGGGGTCTCACAATAATAATAATACTGATAATAACAATAATTTTTCTTTACTTTTTTTCTCATATCAATAATATATAATAATACAATTAATATATTACATATTAATAATACTAATAACAGTAATAACTTGACTATTAATAATGTTAATAATACTAATAGTAATAATACTAATAATAGTAATAACTTGACTATTAATAATGTTAATAATACTAATAATAATAATATATAATAGTAACATATAATAATAATAATAATAATAATTATTATTATTATACTAATATTGATTATAATTTTACTACTATCACTATAAATAATATTTATCATAATAATATTATTAATAATTATATATATTAATACTTATAAAAATATTGCAAATAATAATATTATTTATAATTAATATTATAGTTGAAATCACAAGTAAATGAAAAAGTGAAAACAAATTGACTTTTGTAAAATTTGTATAGAGGTCCTTTTGTACAAGAATTTTAAAATGACAAAAAAATTAATTTTAATGATACATGTCAATAAAAAAATAAGTAGTATAGTAACTTTTATAGTATCTTCTTTTCTTAATTCGTAATAGATTATAATTCTTCTATTTTATATACTTTTGTTCATTGTGATATTTGATAAATAATTTAAACATATCCATAATTTAAAAACATTATTCGAAAATTTCCATTCTATAAGTGACGCTTAACTATAATTAAATATTGATATTTTTAAAATCTTTATTTTTTATATAATGCTAAACATTAACTTATATATTTTAAATATTTATTATTTTAATTTAAAACATCTTTATATATTTATATGGATTGTTTTATACTCTCTTTTCTATAGGAAAATGAGAGCAGAAAAAAAAGTGTATGAATTAAAATTAAAAAAAAAATCTAATTATGAAATAAATATTTTATAAAAGTAAAAATTATTACTATAATAAACACTTTAAATTGAATATAGTTAAATAATAAATTATAAATGATCATAAAAAATTCACATACCAATTTGAAAAGAAATTAACCACTAATCCCATTAAGAATGGTAAAAGTTTAAAATCAAAATACAAATGCTTCGTGCTATTTTGATTTTCAAAATATAAAATTCAATGAAACACATGAAACCCCAAGCTTCGACGCATATATTACCATAAATTTTCTTACTAAAGACACATCATTGACCAGGCAAGACGATTATAATCTATTATCACAAGATCGACATAGTAGTTCCATTTACGGGAAAAAAAAAAACAAAAAAAAAAAACTAAGAGAAGAAGAGTTAAGTGGTATAATATATACTTGTCTCTGAAAGCTCCACAACACCTCAACTGCCTTTCTATTTTGTCAAGCATGTCACTTGCAGAAATCTGAACTAGAGTTTGCTTCCTAATTCAATGGTTCAACTTGTCAACAATTTCAACCTTAGATTGAGGCCTCAAACTCCACCTTTTGCAATCTCATTCTGTGCACTCTCAACCTGATCACAAATTCTTGATAACCTGATCACTAAATAGATTACGTTTATAGGCAGTTGACATAAGTTTTCTAGTTATAGTTGTTAGTCAGGTTACATCTCTTTCTACTTAAGAGCATAATAACCTTAAGTGTCATTATTTGATTGTGACTCTTTCCACTTATCTTTGTCATAGAACAATTGATATCACCTGCGACAAGGGAAGCATAATGATTAACATGGCAAGGGGATACATAAAAAATTCGGAGAAAAAAGAGAAGGTAAAAAATAAAAACCAAATAGATTTGGAAATCATGACACATCAACAAAGTATATAAAAAGAAAAAAAAACACAACGCATAATATAAAAGACTTTTCAAATAATGATCCAAGCATTTTAGTTATAACCAATGATATGCAACAATTTGACATTTTCCCAGATATGAGTCTGAAGTATTCTATACTCCCTATGGGAATTTGATACTATTTATATGCCGAGTAAACAAACAATAACATAGCACATACGTTCCTTTTCATCACAACATCTTTCTCTTTCAATTCTAAATATATAATCATTTTCCAACAACAGGCGGGAACAAGAAAGAATTAAAACACTGGTGTTGTGAAGGTGAATGTATGAAGATGGTAGAAAACGACTTTGAGATAGTCAATGCTTGCATGAAAAATTATAAAAATTCGTTCGTTCAAGAACTCTTATCTCCTCAAAGTTAAGTTGAAAAAATGCTTAGAGAAGCTCCAGGGAAGTTAGGTGCATATAACCATTTCTAACAGCTAACTGAACATACATCTTTCTCTTGTTTCAATTCAAGGCATCTAATGAGTACATGTGAAATGTCACAATTTAGATCATTTTATGAAGAAATCATTTAATGTTGACTCGCTTACATTACACTATATTAATTTCTCTGCAAGAAGTTTCATTGAAGAAAATTGAAAGACCTTTCCATTATGAAGCAACAGAAAAAGAACACAAAGAGGCAAACCTTCGTAAATTGGTTTCATTGTTAGATCTTCGAAGTATGACAAATCCAAGATGCACAAAATCAGTCAATGTATCTCAAAGGCATTTTCCCAATAAATAATACCCACCATTCACCCACAAAATATGAAAAATATGTAAAACAGATACAGCAGGATCTCCACTATCATTTATTTTTCTTTAGATTTGAAGGTAAAACAGAAGTTTTAGGCAGTCTGCACCAACCACATGAAACATCAAGCACTATTCCTCCTACGGGCCATCTCCCGTGCCATTTCCCTAAGTTCATCCGGTGATGGTGGCCTTTCTGCCTCTGGTGGATATTCAATGTATGACCTCTGTAACATGATAACAATAAAATATGATTTGGAATAAAGATACTAGATTATAGTTAAAACAATTTCTAAATTGCATTCATGCTGATGAATAAATTCAAAGCCATCAAGATAAGACAATTGATCTTTGGAGACATTTATTTAGTCTCAAAGTGATTTAAATCATGGTAGTTGAATCGTGAATCGTATCGTGTATCGGAGAGCTGATTTATCGTATCGTGAATCGTTTCGTATCGTGAATCGTACGATTCATAAACATTTTGAAAGTTATCTTTTTTTAATTTTTTAGA
>Ga0214542_1013059_pt1 | contig 10242 bp, 5 predicted proteins | sample CNSS1metaG_FD_160096 | JGI IMG/M metagenome (GOLD analysis project Ga0214542, IMG submission 160096) | Root nodule microbial communities from cowpea collected in UCLA plant growth center, Los Angeles, California, USA - CNSS1 | ecosystem: Host-associated > Plants > Roots > Nodule | place: USA...
ATGCCTTTTACTTTATGCTTTATGCCTTTGCTTTACTCTCTCCTCCACATCATTTATGCTCCCCAATCACCATGCACCACCTAACATTGCTTTCTTACTCCTAATTAACCTACAAAGCAAATAAACATAGATTAGCATGTTGGCTTAAGTCAAGTCAACTATAGTTAACAAGTCAAACCTAGTCAAAGGGCAACAAGTCAACTAAAGTTGATTCAACTAAGTCAACTTTGGGAATCAAAAGTAACAAATACAAATGAAAAGGATGAAGGATTGGTGAACTTCCTTTCTAAACATGCTTAGTCTTCTAAAGCATGTGCCTCCATCCTTGGTTGGGGTCAATCCTTCATCAGTATGTAACCTATGGAGACAACAACAAAGGAAGAATCCTTGGAAATGGAGTTATAGGCAATGGATCCTCTTTCAACATCAAGAATGTGCTGCTGGATGAAGGACTCAAACACAATTTGATAAGTATAAGTCAACTATGTGATAAAGGCTTTAAAGTCATGTTTGAACCAAATAGTTGTTTGATATATGATGCACATGGTAGTATTGTTTTGATAGGCAAGAGAGTCAATAATATATATCTACTTGACTTGCATCACGCATCATTTAGCATCCATTGTTTACTTACAAAAGAGGATGATACTTGGTTATGGCATAGAAGACTTTGTCACATACACATGCAACATTTCAATCGGTTGAATAGAAAATAGCTGGTTGAAGGACTACCAAAACACAAGTTTGAGAAGGATAGAGTGTGTGAAGCAGGTCAAAAAGGAAAACAAACTAAGGTCTCTTTTAAATCCAAAAATTTTGTTTCAACTGAAAGACCTTTAGAGATGCTTCACATGGATCTATTTGGTCCATCTCGAACCATGAGTATGGATGGCAATCTTTATGCATTAGTCATTGTTGATGATTTCTCTAGGTACACATGGACTTTGTTCTTAGCTGCCAAAAATGACACTTTTCATGCTTTCAAAAGACTTGCCAAAATGCTTGAAAATGAAAAGTGTTCCAAAATAGTGTGTATTCGAAGTGATTATGGTGGGGAATTTCAAAATGAAAAGTTTGAACACTTTTGTGAAAAGCATGGTATCAACCATAATTTTTCTGCACCAAGAACCCCACAACAAAATGGTGTTGTTGAGAGGAAAAACATATCACTTGAGGAATTAGCTAGAACTATGTTGAATGAAAACTCACTACCTAAGTACTTTTGGGCTGATGTAGTCAACACTTCTTGCTATGTCTTAAATAGAGTGTTGATTAGGGAAATTTTGAAGAAAACCCCTTATGAGCTTTTCAAAGGGAGAAGGCCTGTTTTAAGTCACCTAAAAGTATTTGGATGTAAGTGCTTCATCTTAAATAATGGCAAAGAAAGTATTGGCAAATTTGATGCAAAAGCGGATGAAGGTGTTTTTCTAAACTATGCTACACAAAGTCATGCATATAGAGTCTATAATAAGAGATTGATGATTGTTGAAGAGTGTATGCATGTTGTATTTGATGACACTAACCCAAAATTGCAAGATCAAGTATCAAAGAATGCAGATGAAGAAGATCTACTGCAGGAACAGATTTCTGCTGCAGAAAAGTCCATTACTGTAGGAAATCAGTCAGTTGAAAAGGAAAAACAATCGACTAAAAAAGTTGCAGACAACAAATTGCCAAAGGATTGGATCCAACCTAGAGGTTTATCAAAGGACAACATCATAGGTGATATCAAACAGGGAGTATCTACTAGACGTAGGATTGTATTTTGTGAACATGTTACATTTGTATCTCAAATTGAACCTAAGAATGTGAATGATGCTTTGAATGATAGTAATTGGATTGTGGCTATGCAAGATGAACTCAATCAATTCACAAGAAATGATGTGTGGCTTCTAGTGCCTAAAACTAATGATATGAATATAATTGGAACCAAATGGGATTTTAGAAAAAAAATGGATGAAGATGGTAATATAGTAAGAAACAAAGCTAGATTAGTTGCTAAAGGTTATAATTAAGAAGAAGGCATTGATTTTGATGAAACTTATGCACCTGTAGCTAGGCTAGAAGTTGTGAGATTACTCTTAGCATATGCTTGCATGTGTAACTTTAAGTTGCATCAAATGGATGTGAAAAGTGCATTGTTGAATGGTTTTCTAAATGAAGAAGTGTATGTATCACAACCTCCTGGATTTGAGGATCATCTCTATCCTTACCATGTTTTCAAATTGAAAAAGGCCTTATATGGTTTGAAACAAGCACCAAGGCAATGGTATGACAGGCTAAGCAATTTTCTCTTATCAAAAGGTTATGCTAGAGGTGTAGTGGATAAAACACTCTACATTAGAAAACATGAAAATGATGTTATACTTGTTCAAGTGTATGTTGATGATCATCTTTGGTTCAAATAACAACACATTGTCTGAAGAGTTTGTTGCAGCTATGCAGGGAGAATTTAAGATGTCCATGATGGGTGAGCTTACCTACTTTCTAGGGTTGCAAGTCAAGCAACTCAAGCATGGAACATTTTTAAATCAATCAAAATACTGTTTTGACTTGTTGAAAAAGTTCAAAATGGAGGATTGCAAGGAAGTTGCCACTCCAATTGCAACAAACTATCTTATGGATGCAGATGAGGTTGGCCGACCAGTGGAATCAACCAAATATAGAAGGTTGATTGGGTCTTTGCTCTATCTTACAACAAGTAGGCTAGATATTCAGTTTGGAGTATGCTTTTGTGCTAGATTTCAAGAAAATCCAAAGGAATCACACTTTAAGGCTGCAAAAAGGATTCTAAAGTACCGTAAAGGAATAACCAATGTTGGTTTATGGTATCCATGTGATTCTAACATATCTCTTAATGGCTTTTCAGATTCAGACTATGCAGGGTGCAAATTGGATAGGAAAAGCACAAGTGGTACTTGTCATTTGCTTGGATCAAGTCTAATCTCATGGAATAGCAAAAAGCAAGCTTGTGTGGCACTTTCCACAGCTGAAGCTGAATATATTGCTGCTGGACATGGCTGTGCACAAATCATATGGTTGAAACATCAAATTTTGGACTATGGTGTAAGGCTAAGCAAGGTACCTTTGTATTGTGATAACACTAGTGCAATCAACTTAACCAAGAATCCAATACAACATTCTAAAACCAAGCATATAGAGATTAGGCATCATTTCATTCGTGATCATATTCAAAAGGGAGATTGTGAAATCAAATTTGTTAAAACTGAAAATCAATTGGCGGATTTGTATACAAATCCATTAGCTAAGGATAGGTTTAATAAGCTAAGAACGGAACTAGGCATTTTAGACATCAATAATGTTGTTTGATGTGTTTGTAGTATGTTAATCTTATGTACTCATGCATTGATTTCATAAAAATCTGCTGTTGTATGCAACAGTTAAAAAATGTCATAGTCAACCTGTTGATTTTGCATTTCAACGTGTTGATTTCACTTAAATATGCCTCTGTTTGCCAAATTCATGATATATCAACCTGTTATTTCTGTATTTCAACATGTTTATTTCACTTAAACTGCCATTGGATGATGAAAAATTGATCTGCTATGATTTTTAATCTGTTGTTTTCATAATTCAGTATGTTGATTTCATTAAAACTGAATCTGGAAAAATGAAGATTCAATTTCACGATTTTCAATCGATTAATTTTCAAAATCAGTCAGCTGATTTCACTTAACCAGATTCTATTTTAAATCTCTAATGCTCTGATGTTGTTTTAGTCGTCTGATTCTGTTTTTCAACATGTTGATTGTACTTAAACTGTACTTTTACTCACGAATTGAATTGTTAAGCTGGCTCGGTCAAAGAAAGCATCTTTTTGTCAGGTACTATCTGCTCTTAACTTCCCATTTCATCAGCCATGTGTTACTTTTATTGAATTATTTGACTAAAAGCATTCTAGTGTACAATTCCAATGTGCATGCAGCTCACATGATCTGAACTGATTGATTCTCTCATAAAAACACATTGAAAACATCATAAATGCACGAGATACTGTTTTGGACTGCATTAAATTGATTTGGGTAACATAAAACGAATTAATTAGAAAAATCTGCATCATTTAATCAACTGTTTTTGAAAATCAATTTCTTGAATTATAAATACTGCACTTGTATTGCTGCATTTGCATCATACATCTTTTAGAAACAGCCATACCAACACTCATCATGCCTCGTCGTTCCCTAAGAGCTACCCAATCTGATGATGAGCACTCCACTCCTCCTACTCCAAGGTCTCCAAATCATGAAAGCCATGGGAGAATTGAAGCATGGTTTGAGAACGTGCACTCTGCCATGTGCCAATCTGTTATTGCACAATCAAACTGGTCAACAGGTCAATTGGTCAAAGTAGTAGTCAACTCTGGTCAATATTGTAAAAATGGTTAAACAAGAGGGGCAAAATTGGAAATTGGACTGAAATTAAGTTGCTAATTAATTAAATACAGATAAAATATTTCAGCAACAGAACAGATAAAGTCCAAGCCATTCTTACTTTCTAGTTTTGGCAGATACCATCATCACCACATCTCTCATTCTTCCTTTCTTTTTATTTTCTTTCCTTCATCGTATTATCATGTATTCCATCAAAGCCATGGAGGGCTATGTTTTTAGGGTTGATTCCACTGTAATTTCTTAACTGGATTTTGAGGTTAGATGAATTAATTTATTTGTTCTTCTGATTATTGTTGTAGTTTTTGTTTATCTATGTCCTTTGCTTCTTAATTGAATAGAAAATAATGATTTAAAATCTACAAGCATGCTAATCATATGAGTTAAAAGGTTTTTAAATTCAATTGAGACTTTACTTTGATTTTATTTAGAAACTTTCATTTGATTAAATAAGTTTTTGCCAATAATTGAGACTGTACTTTGATTATTGGTAATCACTTTAACTAAAATTAGTGAAGACTTTACTTTGATTAATTAAGTTTTCTATTTTGTGAGGAAACAAAAAGGAATAAACATGATTAGGCATAGTAAAATTTAGTTGAGACTCTACTTTGGTTGAATTTACTATGGATAATACTAAAGGAATAAACATGATTAGGGTTAGCTTAACCTTAACTAGTTTGTTCACTACTAACTTAGCAATACTAAAGTTGCTAAAGTTAAGTAATGGTAATTTCATCGCTTAACGACAACATTATCAGTTATATATAAAAAATTTTCAACATTTAAAAAGAAACATGTTAGGTAATACTTAAGGGGGATTGGTGTTTTTACATTTGAAAATTTTCATCTTTTGGTAATGTTTTTTTCATTTTGCTTACCGTTTTCACCGTTTACAATTTAAATAATTCATTTTATATATATAAAAATTGTTCAACATTTCAAATAAATCATTTTGGCCAATACTCAAAGGGAATTGTATTACTTTTTGGTTAAAATACCTATTTGGACCCAATTTTCATGAAGTTTTTAAAAATAAGTCCTAATTTTGGTTTTGTGTTCAAATAGCTCCCAATTTTCGTCAATTTTGTTCAATTGGGTCCTTTTTTGCTAACACCGTTTCAATCATTAACGGCCATCAACAATGACTGCCACGTGTCACTTCATGGTTTTTTTGAATTTTTATTTTTATTTTTATTTTTTTTAAATGTATACGTGTCAATCCTAGAGCGTGCCACGTGTCACTTCGTGGTTTTTTCAAATTTTTTAAAATTTTTTTCTAAATATCTTTTTAAATTTTTTTTTAAATGTCCACGTGTCAGCCTAGTAGCGTGTCACGTGTCAAAGTCAATGTTCTAAATTCAATTTGGTCCCTATATTTGTTATTTTTGTTCCATTAGGTCCCAATTTTTGTTAACATTAACCAATTTGGTCCCTCTCCAAATTAAAACCAAATTTAATTTTTATATTAAAATTCACATTTTCTATTAAATATTTTTATACAATATATTAAAATTCACATCATTATAACTTTGATATAAAAATTAAATTTGGTCATATCTTCGATAGGGACCAAATTGGTTAATGTTAAAAAAAATGAGGACCTAATTGAACAAAAATAACAAATATAGGGACCAAATTGAATATAGAACATTGACTTTGAAACGTGGCACACTACTGGGTTGACATGTGGACATTTAAAAAAAATTTTAAAAAATAAAATAAAAATTCAAAAAAACCATGAAGTGACACGTGGCACACTCTTGTGTTGACACATGTACATTTAAAAAAATATTAAAAAAAAATTAAAAAAACTTTTAAAATAATTAAAAATAAAAATAAAAAAAATTCAAAAAAACCACGAAGTGACACATGGCAGTCACTGTTCATGGCTGTTAATGATTTAAACGGTGTTAGCAAAAAAGGACCCAATTGAACAAAATTGACGAAAATTGGGACCTATTTTAACATAAAACCAAAATTAGGACTTATTTGAAAAAACTTGACGAAAATTGGGACCAAAAAGGTATTTTAACCTTACTTTTTTAATATTTCTTTTTACCATTTTTACCGTTTACAATTTAAATGACTCATATGTTATATATATATATATATATATATATATATATATATATATATATATATATATATATACATATATGTATATATATATATATACACATATATATATATGTATATATATATATATATGTATATATATATACATATATATATATATATATACATATATATATATAAATTGTTCAACATTTCAAAAGAAACACGTTCGGCGATACTCAGAGAGGATTGGTGTTTTTAAATTTATAAAATTTTATCATTTGGTAACACTTTTTCCATTTTTTTTTTACCTTTTCCACCATTTACAATTTAAATAACTCATATGTTATATATAAAAATTGATCAACATTTAAAAAGAAACATATTGGGCAATACTCTTAGGGAATTGGTGTTTTTAAATTTGAAAAATTTCATCGTTTGGTAATATTTTTTTAATTTTTTTCACCATTTTCACCGTTTATAATTTATATAATTCATATTTTGTATATAAAATTTGTTCATTATTTCAAAACAAAACCGTTGAGCAATACTCAAAGGGGATTAATGTTTTAAATTTTCAATTTTTCATCATTTGGTAATGCTTTTTTCATTTTTTTTATCGTTTAAACAATTTACAAATAAATAATTCATATTTTATAAATGAAATTTGTTCAAAATTTCAATAGAACCACTTTGGTCGTTACTCAATGGGAATTAGTGTTTTTAAATTTCAAAATTTTCATGTTTTGGCAACACGTTTTTTAATTTTTTTAACTATTTCATTGGTTACAATTTAAATTATTCATATTTTATATATAAAAATTGATTAACATTTTGAAAGAAACACATCTGGAAATATTTAAAGGGCATTGGTGTTTTTAAATTTGTAAATTTTCATCTTTTGGTAACACTTTTTTATGTTTTTTAACCCTTTTAACAATTTACAATGTAAATGATTCATATTGGGCAATACTCAGAGGGGATTACTGTTTTTAAATTTGAAAACTTTCATCTTTTGGTACTAATTTTTTCATTTTTTTTACCGTTTTCACCGTTTATAGTTTAAGTAATTCATATTTTGTATATGAAATTTGTTCAAAATTTCAACAGAATCACATTGGTCGTTACTCAAACGGGGTTGATGTTTTTAAATTTGAAAATTTTCATCTTTTAGAAACACTTTTTTAATTTTCTATTTACCATTTTCACCGTTTACAATTTAAATAACTCCTGTTATATTTAAAAATTGTTCAACATTTCTAAAGAAACACGTTGGGCAATACTCATAACGGATTGGTGTTTTTAAATTTAAACAATTTCATCTTTTGCTAATGTTTTTTTCAATTTTTGTTTATCGTTTTTACCATTTACGATTTAAACAATTCATATTTCAGATATAAAAATTGTTCAACATTTAAAAAAAAACACTTTGGGCAATACTCAGAGGGCACTTGTCTTTTCAAATTTGAAAATTTCATCTTTTGGTACAAATTTTTTCACTTTTTTAACTATTTTCAGAGTTTACAATTTAAATAATTCATATTTTATGTATAAAAATTGTACAACATTTCAAAAAAACACGTTAGGCAATACTCAGAGGGGATTGGTGTTTTTAAATTTTAAAGTTTTCATCTTTTGGTAACGCTTTTATAATTTTTTTACTGTTTTCACCGTTTACAGTTCAAATAATTCATATTTTGTATATGAAATTTGTTCAAAATTTCAACAGAACCACATTGGTCATTACTCAAACGGACTTGGTGTTTTTAAATTTGAAATTTTTCATCTTTTGGAAACATTTTTTTAATTTTTTTTACCATTTTCACCGCTTACAATATAAATGACTCTTGTTATATTTAAAAATTGTTCAACATTTCAAAAGAAACACGTTGGGCAATACTCGAAGGGGATTGGTGTTTTTAAATTTAAATAATTTCATCTTTTGGTAACGCTTTTTTCATTTTTTTTACCGTTTTAACCATAAAAAATTTAAATAATTCATATTCTATATATCAAAATTGTTTAACATTTCAAATAAAAAATTTTGCCAATACTCACAGGGAATTGGTGTATTACTATTTGAAAATTTTCATTGATTTGTAACACTTTTTAATTGTTTTGTTATCCTTTTCACCTTTTACAGTTTAAATGACTTATGTGTTATATATAAAAATTGTTCAACTTTTCAAAAGAAACACGGGCAAAACTCAAAGGGGATGGTGTTTTTAAATTTTAAAAATTTCATCTTTTGGTAACGTTTTTTTCATTTTTTTTATTGTTTCCATCGTTTACAATTTAAATAATTCATATTTTATTTATGAAGATTGTTCAAAACTTCAAAAGAAACACTTTGTCGTTACTCAAAGGGAATAAATGTATTACAATTTGAAAATTTTCATCTTTTGGTAATACTTTTTTAATTTTTTTAACCTTTTTCACCATTTACAATTTAAATAACTCATGTTATATATAAAAATTGTTCAACATTTCAAAAGAAACACGTTGTGCAATACTCCTAAGGGATTGGTGTTAACAAAATTGTAAATGGTGAAAAGGGTAAAAAAAATATATTAAAAAAGTGTTACCAAAAGAGGAAAATTTTAAAATTGTAATACACCTATTGCCCAACGTGTTTCGCTTGAAATGTTGAACAATTTTACTATAAAAAATATGAATTATTTAAATTGTAAATGGTGAAAATGGTAAAAAAATGAAAAAGGCGTACCAAAACATGAAATTTTCCAAATTTAAAATTATTCATGCGGAGAAAAAATAAGAGATGTCAGACACAAACATTACCTTACCTCAATCTGCAATCTCCTCAGTAAGCTTCCTTTTGGCTGGCATATGCTATCTGTGGGTATGTCGGTTTGGACCGGTTTGGACCCGAGAGGGGTTACCTGCGGAGAAGACTTCGATGCTCAAGCCAGCAAAGAACTCTTAGAAAGTCAAATCTCGTTATTAAGGGATTAATGAATGCGTACCTTTAATTGCTGGGGTCCATGCATAGTTATAGATTATTAATTATGTTTGGCCACGTCATGGGTTGGGCCCCTATTTGGGTCGTAGGTGGGCTTGGGCCTTAGCCTAGGTCCCTTAGTTTGATTATCGTGGGCCCTAGGGGTTTTGCTAGTAATGCTCCGAATTTGTCAAGTTCTCGCTTAGTTTTCTTAAGTTACTGGCTTAGACCGATTACTCTTTAGCGGCTTAGGCCGATTGCTCTCTCCTAGCTCGCATTTGAACTTGATCACTAACAACTTGGCTAGGAGTGAGGGGATGCAACACAAAAGTTTTTGAATGATGTTGGAGGGTGATCTCATTGGTGTGGCCATTGTGTAAGGTTTTATGATCAAATTTCCAAGGCCTCCCTAAGAGAATATGGCAAGCTTCCATTGGGATTACATCACATAAAACTTTATCTTTAAATTTCCCAATGGAGAATGATGTGACCCCAACAAGCCCAAGCTCAAGTGCATCAACAAGCCCAAGCCCACATCAAGGCCCAATCACTAGAAGCATGATGAGAAAGATTCACATGGGCCTCTCACAAGATGATCAAGTCAATCATGGGCTTTTTACATTATTCACATGGGCTAAAGAAATCTCTAAAATATGAGATTATGCATGAAGGAAGTAGTATAGATTTAAATTGGGCCATTGTTTAGGCCTTGTTTTTCTAGAATAATAAGTCAAACATTGTGTAGTTAAATTGATAAAATTGGGCTTGACTAAGCCCAATAGGAGATTTGGCCATGAGCTACCAAAGGTCAAAGGT
>Ga0214542_1013062_pt1 | contig 10242 bp, 5 predicted proteins | sample CNSS1metaG_FD_160096 | JGI IMG/M metagenome (GOLD analysis project Ga0214542, IMG submission 160096) | Root nodule microbial communities from cowpea collected in UCLA plant growth center, Los Angeles, California, USA - CNSS1 | ecosystem: Host-associated > Plants > Roots > Nodule | place: USA...
TATATATAAAAGATTTAGAATAGCATGAAATTTGTGTACACGTACTATAGCTTAAATAAAATATAGGCATATTATTGGTTAGGGATCCCATACAAAACAACAACAATATTAATAATTATAATAATAATATTGTTACTAAGAATAATAATAACAATAATACAAAATATTAACAATAATATTAATAATAAAAAAATAACAATAATATTAAATATTCAATAATATTAATAATAATAATATTAATTCAAATAATAATAATAACAATAATAGTACTATAATAGTGTAACAATATTGCGGATCATCGATCCAATAATAATAATAATAATAATAATAATAATAATAATAATAATAATAATAATAATAATACAATAAAAGTAATAATAATAACAATAATAATTTTATTATTATTACTAAGAATAATAATAATGCAAAATAATATTAATAATAATAATACAAAATATTTATTAATATTAATAAAAATAACAGTAATATTAATTTAAATAATAATAATAATAATAATAGAATAGTGTAGATATATTATTAATCATGAATCTCACACAATGTTCAAAATAATAATAACACTAATAATTATTATAGGAATAATATTAATAATAATTATTATTATAGTAATAATTATTATTATTATTAATACTAATTATATTAATAATAATAGTAATATATTATTAATTAGGTATAATAAAATAATATTGTTGTATAATTAAAAATTACAATTAAACTTTTTAGTATATATTAAATTAAAGGAAAATACGTATGCATATCAAAACTTTTCACATTATTTATTAGAAAAAATAATGTATAATTATCATAATAAATTAAAATTGTCACTCTTTCATACACTTAATAGTAACATCTATTTTATCATAATAAAAAGTAGTTTTAGTGAGATTTTAAAACATCGGCATAAATCTAATAGTGATTAGAATACTGGGGACAACTAATTATGATAAATCTAGGTTTTGTGCAATGATTCAATCTTCCTCACAAGTTTAATTGTACAATGAAGAAAATTAGAGTCTATTTTCCACGTACTTGTTGATATGGATAAGTTAGTCTATAAATCATGTTTAAATTAAAAAAAATATTGATTGTACACTATTTTTCTACAAAATTAAAATTTTGTACACACAAAATTGAGATTAACCTATAATGTTGTCATAAATATATTCCCAATTCTATCTTTATATTTCTAAAATATTAATTATTCTTTTATTTGTTTGAAGGATCAAAATCATTTCAAACTCCACCCCTCTCCCTATTTGACACCCACCTTTTCGTACATACACTATTTTGTTTAAATACTAAAAAATAAATAAAAAAAATAAAAAAATGAAAAACTGATTTTCTTTTTTACTTCTTGTTATGCATACGGTTGCTTGCCTCATTTAACACCTTTTTCGGATAATACAGAAACAAATTTTCAAAATTTAAAATAAAAAATCCAAATTTAAAAAGGATTTTTTAGAATTATGTTGTGAATGAAAATATGTAAAATCTAATCTTTATTAATAAAAAAATTAATTTTGAAAATAAAAATAATCATTTAAGAAAAAAGACATTCATTTTTTCACATTTAATTAAACTGTCTTCACACAAGCATTGTAGTAGGTGTTAAACGCTCACAAATTGCAACAACCTATTAATAAAATAACTTCCAAAATATGCAATTCAAAAGGTTTTTTTTTTATGAAAAAGAAAGAAAGAACTTTTGTATTTTGTATTGTACAATCTTAAAGTAATTTTTTGTATGGATTGTACAATTTTAAAATTCTTTTAATAGAAAAAACAACTTTTTAATTACATAGTAAAAAAAAAACTTCAAAATTACAAAGGTGAAAGTAGAAAAAGTTTTCATACTGCAATAATTTTTTAAAATCATGGTGCAAATTTTCATGTTCATATAGGTGTAAGAGAAAAAAAATAAGGGTGCAAAAAGAAATCTCCTACAAACTTTTGAAATCTAGTTTGCAATCTGATTTAATCATTTGAAAACATCAAACTATTTTTTTTAAATGAATTAAATAATAATTAAATTACTTAATTATATAACACTTCCATTTTTAAATTTATTTTATGCTATTAATTGTATTAAAATACGTAAAAATACAATTAATTTGAACACATCATTGCCTTTAAAATATTTCTCAAATAAAAATTCTACTAAATAAACTAAAAGATTTCTATTATTATTATTACAATGATTTTTTATATTTCAATTTATTTATAAAAATCAATTTTATTGATTAATTAAAATATGATTTAATAATTTTAATAAACTGCTAATTGTAGTTTTAAGCGGTCAGCTGCATAGTTAATATGATATGAGTTGTTGTAAGCCCAGTCCACCATATTTTCATCACTATATAGGTCTGAAAAAACGGCTATTGCTTTTTGGATTTCACCAAACCAAACCAATCATTTAAGTGATGTGAGTAACTTGTCTCAACTGCTTAAGATCATGAACCAAGGGTTTTTAATTCTTATAAAGGGGAGGAAATATGGAAACAATAATTCACAAATTATGATTAGGTTGATGTATTTTTGTTTTACTTGATAAAAAAATTTCATACATATTTATATTGTTTTATTTGTTAGACAATAATATAGATGGATAACCAATCAATTAGAGAGATATTTAATAAATTTTTACTTTTATTTCAAATAAAATAAAAATTTTATTTTATTAGTGTTGAACTACAACATCTTGCACCACAAATAATTAATGGTTGTTAATTTCTTTTTAAATAAATTATTTTATATCTATATATATATATATATAATATTTATGATAAATAAGTGGTTATTCCAGTGTTATCCTAATTCATCTTATTCAAAAAAATTACACAATTTTGTATTTGAGTCATATAAGTAGTATGCACCAACATTGACAATAAAAATGTCTACCTTATCCTTCCTTTCTCATATCCAATGATAACCATTATCTTTTAATATTGTCTCTTATTTTGGGATTATAAACCAAACTAATTATAATTTCAGCAATTCTCTAGCATATGAAGGTGTCCCCATAAATAACAATTGCAACAAAAAATTAAAAAAAATATGATAGGGAAAGATCCAGAAACCAAGAGCAAGCGCAACAATATGTAACTTTTGATAGCACTGTAAGAAGCTGAAGAAACTACCCGAACATGTTCATCCAAACAAAAATATAGAATATTAGAGAATATAAATCATATCTTATCTCAATAATTGATTTCTCGGTTATTCCCTGCACTTTCTTCTTTATTATCCTTAAAAACTTTCAAAAATGAAATATTATACTAGTGAATTAATAAAAGTGTATCGGTTGGGGTTCACTTACTGAAATCCACTCATATTTATAGATTATGTTTTTCCTTATTTATGTTCCCTCTTTATTATTTTGGCTAATGCTCATGTTCTAAATGGATCTGGGCCTATTCCAAATCCAAATTCGTAGTAAATTGACATTGAAGGTCTGTAATTTTCTAAATTTAGGATTAGTAGGTCCTTATGTGTATTGTCGTGCTCAATTAATTATACATCTATTTTTTATAAGAGGTAGTTGTACACGGTTTTTAGAATTAAGCAGATCACCTAGCTGTAGTACAAAACAAGAATATATCATGTTTACCCATCTTTATAATAGATTCATCAACAATAGGGTTTACATCAATTACAAAAATTGTCTAAATAATTAACTGATTCACAATAATACCAAATAAAAATTTAGAAAAATGATTTGTTGACAATAAGCTTTTTACAAATTTGACAATTTTTTCATAAATAAAATTAAATAAATTATTTTTTTATTTTTTAATAAAAATAAAATAATAAAATAATTTTTTTTTCTTAAAAACTAATTTGTTAAGATTTTATTCGTTAAAATATCATTATCGAAGTTTGTTCCTTCGTTGTTCATCATCACCCAACCAATTTTCAATTATATTACATACTAATAAAAAATCAAAATCAATCTCGTATTTATTGTTATATTCTTTATTTTTTTCCAACCTCTAAAAACCTTTTAGTATGAAATGTTCAGTTAAATCCTTGGTTACATTCTTTCCCAACCTTTAAGAGGTTTTTAGTATGAAATGTTCAGTTAAGTCCTCTAGACTCTCGTTTCCCAACAAAATCGAACAATTGCAGAGAGGGGAAACCTTCTATTGTCAAATTAAGCACGTTTTGCTGTCTTCGCCCTTGCCACGGATTTTAAGGCACGTTTTGCTGCCTTCGTCCTAGCCATGGACCTCAAGGAGAGCTTCATACTCTGCAAAAAAAAAAAATGTTTAGAATGCTGAAAGGAGAGAAAGGTTTACACATAAAAATGTTTATAAGATAAGTTCAGTTTAGGGAAAAGAAGGGGTTTCCTTCGAGGAAACAAATTATAAAAAGCTGTGATTAAAAGATTTTCATTTAAAAGCAAAAGAAGATGTAGAAGTACAAATAACTAGATTTGTTTTTTCTTTTCTATTAATGTAATTGTCAATGTGCCTGCTGGCTTCTAAACCACTGTGTCCCAACGCATTGTCCAAAATATCACCTCAAGATTGGCACAAACTCAGATGATGATTTCCAGTGTTGAAACACATGAATTATTGGAAGCAGAGATAAAAGAACTAAGTCCCAACGCATTGTCCAAAATATCACCTCAAGATTGGCACTGTAAGCAGGAAATGTCAATATCAGTGACCCTTTATCACCCTGTAGACCAAAAGCTACTACGAAATTTCTAGTCTCCTCAGCTTCATATCACTTATCAACAAATTATCAAGCTTTGTGTCTACACTCCACGAATGTAGATATGACAAGCTATATCGAAGTAAGTATTCTTGCAGGATGTTTTTCTCCACCAAAATACACCTTCTGGAAGTGCCTCTTTTTTATTTAATTGTGTTCCTGCGCACAGGTTATTATGATACATAAATATTGTTTTATTCAATAATTGAATCTCTTAGACGGGCACTCTACCATTTTGGGAACGTGTCTTCATATCTAATTACTGGATGAGGCATATAAGGTGTTATTTGCAGAAAAGACTCCAACAATCAAGTTGATGAGAACTTTAAAGTCAAATTTTAATTTTCAATACTAATAGATTGTGTATCTTTAATCATTAGGGTCCACCTGTATTTATAGAATATTAATCATAACTTACCTGACTTTATTGGCTGGGTCTTCTTTCAACTTCGTTGGGTCATCCTTTGAATTTGAACGTCTGTGTGTTTGATCCAAACCCAAGTGTTAGACTTATGATTTGACACCAAAAGTTCAACTGTTATTTCCTAAATTTTGAATAAACGAACTTTACTCATATGTAATATTTAAAATAGGCTACTTTAGTCGTTATGTTATTCTCTGTATATAACTAACAAATAATCTATTCAAAGTAATACTATGAATTGGCCACTAGGACCAAATATTTACGTATGTCGATCATATCCCCTAGTATAGTACATATTGGAATCTCATTGAAAAATGAGCAACAAAAACACCAAACTTTGCTTCAAAGTTTGGTTGGAATCACACATCCTCTGAACTTGCCATTCACTTTTAAGCCCATGTACTTACCGGCTCATAGGCATATGACACTTGGTGGCCACACGTCAAGCTATACAGCCCTTGAGGTTTGGCTAATTTTCTATTAACATACTCTTCCTTTTGTAAAAAGACTTTTTTTTACGTTTTTTACTTTTTTAATTTTTTTAATATATTATATATTAATTAAATTTAAAAAAATATAATTATATTTTTAAATGTTGTTTTAGTTTTTCTAAGATTTATATATTTTGCAATTTTTTTAATTTTTTTAATATACATTTTAAAAATAAAATAATATATATATATATATATATATATATATATGTGTGTGTGTGTGTTCATTTTATATTTTTATGATGTATTAAAATATGGTAATTGTATTAACCGGATTTCGAATATGATACTTGTGTGTGAGGGGTGTTGGTCAAAAAATAAAAATGTAATTTTAAGTTTTTGAAAAAAGTTTAGGATGTCGAAGAAAAATTGGAGGTGCAGGAAAAAAAATTGTCCAATAAATTGGTTGTAACAAAAGACAAACCTAGGGAAATGAAGGTAATATTCAAATAGAAGAGATACTCTAATGCATCACATTTCCTATCGAGGTGTATGAAGAATTATAAGTACGTTTTTTAACCCACCTCATGAGCATCTCAAATAGGGTCAAAACCACCACCAACTATCGCAATAGAACCACATACAGTTATCGCAGCACAACCTTCCTTACTGGTATCCTCCATTAGTAACAAAATCAAAATTCATCTTCCATTAACAAAAAATAGATAAAATGACACATAAGAATACAAGTTTCATACCTTTTCAATTTGCGGCTTGTGGTTTTTTCTGCTTTTGCTTCATACCTCACGATTTCCACCCTCTGCTTATTCTACAATTTGGTGTGATACTGAGTTGATTATTCTGTGGTTGAACTATATAGATGAAGTTGTGAAGTTGGACATTGAGAATGTGAAAATTTGTTTGAAATTGTGAGGTGTTGTGGATATGTTTTTACTTTGTGTTAATCTTTTGATTTTAGTGTATGATTGAGAGGGAGAGTTATGCTTCGGCAATCGGCCAAATTGGCATGGATTATGGCATGTTTTTACAACTAGTTGAGTTAAGAAAAGGTTTAGAAGTACCAATTTTAGTAATTGAACAAGTAAAAGTTTGAAAATTCAGTATTATGTTGTCATAGCGCTGAACGATGTGATTGGGGTGCTGAGCGCGCTAACCCCAAATTTTAAAATCATAAAGCAATTTCGTGACAGGATACTAAGTGACAATTTTAACCATTGAGCGCCACTTTTTCTGAGAGCTTCAGCACTGAGTGCCACCCTGCTATCACTGAGCGCCACCTTGTTATCGTTGAGTGCCAGTATTTTGTGTGTTCTATTTTTGTTATTTTTAACAATTTTTGGTTCTATGTTTCTATTATTATTATTATTATTGTTTATGGAATGGTTGATGGATTTATGGATGAATAGACATGCATATAATAATGTATGAAACTATGATATTGATGAGCATGTATGAAAATATATATTGGTTGTAATTGATCATGAAAATGATATTACTTAGTATGGATGGATACAAATGTGGGTGATGGTTTGGAAATAAGAACTCAATGTGGAATCATGTTTATAGAGAAATGTATGTGTTTGGCTTAATTTCAAGAATCTTAGTAGGGAGATTCTATGGTGGTATTTCTTTAGTGTATGCATTGATGTATGGATTCAAGCAAGGAGATATCTTGAACTCTAATAATCATTTACACTCATTTAGAGTAGAATGAGTTATGTGGTAAGAGTCACAAAAGGTCGTAGTCTGAATGCAATATAATGACCTTAGATACGAAGGGGATTAACTTTGTGAATGGTAGGGTGAATTTCATTGGCAATAGCTCTGCAAAGCACTAGAGCAGTGGCGGATCTTTACGAAAATTGTTGGGGGAGCCAAAATAATACATAAAAAATTTATATATTTAATTATTTTCACTAATAAAATAAAATTAAATACATAATTTAGTATAACAATAACTAAAAAAAATCACACATATCTAAAAAATTGTCATAAGAAAATTCAATAATAATCAAACCACACTTAAAATCCAGTTATAAAAAACACAAAGTACAATTTTTTTTTCTATTTTCATAAAATAAAAAATTAATATACAAGAGGCTGATTAAACTCATATTTTACTACAAGTGAGACAAGAGAGAATTACCTTCTTCTTTATTTCTTCAAGAATGAAAGAAAACCGCTGAAAGATGAGAGCAAAAATAATAGATCTTTTTCTCTTCAGAAACATAAGAAGATAGGTGAGAACAATTTGTGAGAAACTCAAGATATATAATGGAACCACAATTAAGATTCGGTTATAAAAAAAACACACAGTACAATATTTTTTCTTTTATTTTCATGAAATAAACAATTAATATAAAAGAGGATCATTAAATAAATTATTAAACTAATATTTCACTATCAATTGAGACCAAAGAATTATCTTCTTCTTTACTTCCATGAGAATGGAAGGAAGAGGACAGAGGATAAATAAGAGCAAAAGTAATATATCTTTTTCTCTTCAAAAACAAGAAAAAACAGGTGAAAATGAAATATGAGAACAATTTGTGAGAAACTCAAACCATAATAAATAAAAAAATAAAAAATATCTTGATAAATCTTTTTATTCTTTACTTTTTATTATGTTTAATTTTATATTTTATTATTAATTAATATTAATTATTATGTTTATAAAAGAAATAAAATATTTGATTTAATTATAATATATTTTTTAATATCTATAATATAAAAAAATTAAAATATATATAATATAAAAAAATATAAATATATATATATATATATATATATAATATAAAAAAAAATTCAAAACTTTGGGGGGGCCATTGCCCCTCCCTGCACCAACAATGCTCCGGCACTGCCCTAGAGGCCACCACAAGTGCAAATCTTCAGTAATTCTAACATTAAATGCATGTATCTCGATAATTGAGTGTAGAATAGTCTTTGATTTATGGTTTATATCTATATTATTGTTTGGAGTGCATTGAATTGTGATAAAACATGTTTTATTGATATATGATGTTTCTTTTGTAAATTAGCTTACCTTTCTTGTGTTGTGTGTCTTGTATGTGTTTGTCTTCTTTTTTTTTTTCCAATGATCACATTATGGTGTGAGTAGACGAATATGCAGACAGGTTTAGAGGTACATTTGGAGGATGATGAGCCAACAGATAGGAGTTGGAGAATGCTTTGAGAGAGCATGAGTGGTATATATTGGTATATAGGGCTTTTGTTGCTTCAGTGTTATTGTATAAATGTTACATTTTTATAGTCTTATATTTTGGTAGGTATGTATTAATATATTTTATACCCTAGATTATCTGTTTTAAGTATTATTATGAAATGTTTTATTTTATTAATTTTATGCTACTAAAATGGGATGTCACAATGACAAAAAAATTACCTACAAAAATAAATAAAAGTTATCTACAATAAAATTGTAAAATTTATTTATATTTAATTTTATAATTATAATAATATTAATTTATTATTATTTTTATAATAAAAAAGTAAATATACATGTTAAGTTTTCACTAGTAATAATAATAAAAATTGAAATATAAAATAATATTTCATTTAAAATTACAATACATTTATGTCAAATTTAAGAAATAATTTAAAAATAATCTCAATAATATATACATAAGTATAATATTAAAAAGTGGAAATTATAAATTATTTAAATTTTAAAGGGATAAAAATAATTAATGATTTCGGTTTCAATCTTTTGCTAAAATTAAGATTGATGTTGCTAACTTTGAAATCCAAATATATGTTAATAGAGTTTGAATTTGAAATTTCAAATCGACAAAAAAAATATGATAACAAAATTTGAATTTAAAATTTATAATAAAAAAAATTAAAAGAAAATGAAATCTTTCTAATGAATCCTTTTTTAAACATTTGATGTTTCTTAATAATATATTATAATACATAATATTTAAGGATGGTGAGAGTAGTAGAGGTTCTGTCACAAGGATGGTTCCATTATTCTTATGATTGTGAAAGGGATCAACCTTGTGTGTGGTAGCTCGATGGAACATGTTATATCACCACAAGTGCATAACTTCACTAGTCTAACACAAGTGCATGTAACCGGATAACATTGAGTCTAGAAGAGTTTGGTTTATAGTATGACATGAGTAGTGATTGTGTTGTATATTTTGAAATAAAAACTGATATGCATATGAAATGTTTTAAAGTGCTTTTGTATATTTTATTCAATTAGAAGCTTACTCTTGCACTTTGTATTTTGTGTTTTTTGTATTTTCTTTTACAATGATCACCTTATTGGTATGAGTAGATGAATATGTAAGTGTAGTGGTACCTCTTGTGGTTGAGGTGCCATTAGTTTGGGCGGTCGTGCGATATTAGATCATGTTAGGTATTGTTTGGTAAGAGAAGCATAGTATAGTAGAATAAGAATGTATATGCGTGATATTATTGTAGTCCTATATGATATGACAGTACTAATATACGATATACATTGGATTACCTGTTTGAATATTATATTGAAACGTCCTATTTTATTAGTTTTAAGTTGTTAAAATGAGATGTTACAATTTACAATAAAACTATACAATATTTATATTTAATTTTATAATTATAATTTATACTTTTATATATATA
>Ga0214542_1013066_pt1 | contig 10238 bp, 4 predicted proteins | sample CNSS1metaG_FD_160096 | JGI IMG/M metagenome (GOLD analysis project Ga0214542, IMG submission 160096) | Root nodule microbial communities from cowpea collected in UCLA plant growth center, Los Angeles, California, USA - CNSS1 | ecosystem: Host-associated > Plants > Roots > Nodule | place: USA...
GGATAGGGGTTAAGCACGTGGTATTCCTTGAGTTGTGGCTCGGAATAGCATCTCTTGAGTTGTGGCTCGGGATGGCGGATGAACACGAGAAACCTTTGAGTTGTGGCTCGGGTTGGCGAGTGTGGCATCTCTCCAGTTGGGAGGGTGTTAAAGGTCAGGTTTGGGGTTCGATACCCACTAGCAACAACCCACCTGCGATGAGGGAATCCCGGGGTGAGGGGTTGGGGTGTATTGGGCTGCAGACCTAACACAACCGGTTTGAGGGTGGCAGGTGGGATGCCTGGTAAGCCCAAGAGGATCTGGGGGTGTTACAACTAGCACTCTTTTATGATCTACAATTTGTTTAGAAACACAGTTTGTTGTTTAGGTAGCTTAGATATTAATTTCTAGTCATTGTAGCATAGTGTTAGCACTAGTGTTAGTTTTACTTGCTAGTTTTAGGTTCTAAGTAGTCAAATTTTAATTTTCTTGTTAATTTCGAATTTTGACTTGTTTTTTTATGTTTGTTTTAGCATTGAAAACTTGTATAGACAGTGGTTTAGTAGTTCAAATAATTAGATTAGTGCAGTTTTCATATTTGACAATTTTAGCCTATTCTAGTAACTAGTTTTAGGTTCTAGGTTGTCATATTTTGAGTTTTGGGTTGTTTTTATAATTTGAGTCTTTTATTAGGTATATTTTATCATTTTAAACTTGTTAGGATAATTGCTTTACAGTTCCTTAAGTTATTTTACTACATTTGCAAATTGTTGGCCATTCTAGTGGAATTTGTAAAGTTTGAATGGTGATTTTTAGAATTTTATGTAGGAATCAGTTTTTGATTAATACACATCTAAAGTTTTCTCTGCCATAGGAGTCATGCATAATTTCATCTAGATTATTGCTACATTCAATGAAAAAATAATCAAGTTAGGTGTTTAAGTAGACTAGAGATTCATAAACTAGCCACATAAGTTAATATCCACATCAGTTTTCATTTTCCTTTATATTCCTCACTTTTAGCGTAGTTTTCATCTTTCATATACTAATTACATTGTTTTTGCATCATTCCTCAACATTTCCTTTGCTGATTGGGTAGTCTTAGCTCATTTTGACCAATTAGTAGTTGATTTTTTGGGTTTTCACTAGGCAGATTTGAATTCCCTTCCTAATTCTATTTTCTGATGTCTTCTCCAAATTTCTCTTGGTAATTAGAAGCTGTCCAAGGGGTTTATAAAAGTTTTATGCAGTAGTTTACTTCAACTCTAATTTTGGTTAGTTTTAACATAATTTAGTGCTAATATTAGGTCTTAGGTACTTAGATTTTTAATTGTAGTTAGTTTTAGCAGTGTGAGGTGTTTTTGTAGTCATTTTTTGCCATTATAAATTGGTTAGGATAGTTAGATTACAGTTCCATAGGTTATCATATTACATGCATCTAGCAAAGGGTTGATTTGATAGACTAGTCTTGGTTTTAGGTAGTGATTTTTGGTAAATGTTTTAGGAGATAGTTTGTGAGTTAGGATTAAGTTTTCTTAAGTCATTTTAACCTTCTCTAGGTTGTTCCTTTATAGTTCTAGCCATGGTTTACCATAAGCTTCATTTTAGCCTAGTTTTAAGGTGTTTTTAGAGGTTTAAGGTAGTGAAAATTTGACTTTTAGGTGGGATTTCAGTTTTGAGTTGTTTCTTAGGTACCTTTAGTCATTTTAAATTTGTTGAGTAGGTCCTTGGTGTTGTTTTCACCAGTTTTGCATCATAGATTTAAGAATAGAGAAAAAAGGAAAAAAGTCAACTCTTAGTCAAGTTTTCAGCTTTTTAGCCAAGTTACTTTATTCTTTCTTTGTTTTTGTTAGTTTTTTTGTCCTTGGTTAACTATTTCTGCATAAAAATAGGCCACAAACCTTATGCACACTAATTGAACGAAAAAAAATAATCAAGTTAGGTTTTTAATTAGACTAGAGATTCATAAATCAACTAAGTTACTGCATTCTTTCTTTGTTTTTGTTAGTTTTTTTGTCCTTGGTTAAATTTTCTGCATAAAAATAGGCCACAAACCTTATGCACACTAATTGAATGAAAAAATAATCAAGTTAGGTTTTTAACTAGACTAGAGATTCGTAAATTAGCCATACAAGTTAGTCTCCACACTAATTTTCGTTTTCCTTGATATTCCTCACCTTTAGCTTAGTTTCATCTTCCATATACTAATTACATTGTTTTTGCAACATTCCTCAACATTTCCTTTGCTGATTCAGAAGTCTTAGTTCATTTTGACCAATTTGTAGTTGATCTTTTGGGTTTTCACTAGGTAGATTTGAATTCCTTTCCTAATTTTGTTTTCTGATGTCTTTTCCACATTTCTTTTGGTAATTAGAAGTTGTCCAAGAGGTTTTATAAAATTTTTATGCAATAGTTTACTTCAGCTTTAAATTTGGTTAGTTTTACATAGTTTAGTGCTAATATTAGGTCTTAGGAACCTATATTTTTAGTTGTTGTTAGTTTTAGCATTGTGAGGTGTTTTGTAGTCATTTTTTGCCATTATAAACTGGTTAGGATAGTTAGATCACAGTTCCATAGGTTATCATATTACAGCACTAGTTTTGCATTATCAACTCAACTTTTTAAAGGTTAAATTTGACGATTTTCAAAAAAATTATTGTGTTAGCTTTATAATAGTCTACAAAATATGCAAAACTATTTTGAAACATGCCATGAATGTTTTCTAGGTACTTTGTTGTCCTAATTTTATGACTAAATGCAAAATCAGAAACTGTTTGACAAAATGACTCAATGAAGAATATGGTTTCACCAAGTGTTTGATGAAATGATTGAATAAAGTAACATAAGAATTATGTCATGCAAATGACCTAAAATTTGCTTATATATGATAAACTTGACTAAGTGAATGCTAAAACTAAATTCAAAACTCAAAAATCACAAAATCACCTCTTAAACCCAACTTGGCTACAAACTAGTTAAGGTTTTAGGAGGAGGCATGCGTGAATCACTAACACCCTGCCCTCCACTAGCCCTTACAACCTATCTTGTCTTTATTTTCTCTTCATTCCTTTCTTTCGTTCTTCTCTTCAAACTCAAAAACTGTTGTCCCATGAATTGCTTTAACTCTTCATTAGTTTTAGCCTATTTTCTAGTTTCATGTAGTCAAATTTATCATTTTCAGTTTTCTTAAGAAATTTGAAGTGTAGTTAGTCTAGTTTGATGATTTTAAGGTTGTGTGAATGTTTACTTCTCTGTTAGATAGTGTTTGAAGTAGATAATACCCTTGCTTGTGGTTTCTACTTCAATTTTACTAATTCTAGTGTTCTAAATTTTAGTCATATAGCCAGATTTTGATTCCCTTGTGAATTTGAGATGGTAGTTCAATTTTTTATAGTCCTTTATCATTTAAAACCTACTTATATACTTGCATTTGTTTTATTCTCAGATTTATAATATTAGCACTAATTTTAGTTTTAGGTGCTAATTTTAGGTCCTAAGTAGTGAAATTATAATTTTCTCTTTAATTTCGAATTTTGACTTCATTTTTATCTTTCTTTTAAAATTCAAAAGTTGTCTAGATAGTGGTTAAGCAATTAAAATAAGTAGAATATTTTAGTTTTCATATTTTACAGTTTTAGCCTATTCTAGTCACTAGTTTTAGGTTCTAGGTTGCCATATTTTGAGTCTTTAGTTTTTTTTGTAAGTTGGGGTTTCTATTAGCTAGAGTTTATAATTTTAATATGTTTGGAATAAATTCTTTAAAGTTTCTTAGGTTAGTTATAGTTTCAAATTGTACGTCATTCTAGTGGACTTTGGAAGGTTTGAGTAGTGATATTTAGCATTTTGGTTTGGAATCAGGTTTTGAGTTATACTTTGGTTATTTTTAGTCAATTAGGACTTGAACACGTGTGTTTAAGTGTCTTTAACATTCTCCATCATCTTCCACTTGCATTTAAGTTTCAAATAAAAAAGTCAAAGTTTAGTCAACTTTGAGCATGTGCATATGTAATGCAAACTGATTCAGATTCAACATTTGCTTGATTTGGTGCTTTCCTCATGTTGAATCAACTCTGTACAAGTCCATTTTAACTTATGTCTACTTTCTAAATGGCTTCTTGATTTGTAGGTACATTGACTACCTTGTTTTCAGTTCCTTCTTCTTCGACTCAACCTCAACCCTTCTCTTTGTTGTTTTTGGTATGTATCCTTCATTCTAATTTGTTTTTGTTTTTTAAGTATATATACCCTCAAAGTATGATTATAGAAAATAAGAATTGCTTTATATAATCTCTACGTTGAACGTGATTTGAATATATAAATTGTAATTGGACTAAAAGAATCCTACAAGATAGGTGGAAAAATTGAAATCAAGTAAATTAGAGGTGTGCTAGAAATGAAAAAATTATTTGTGCACCCTCTATATTTGTCTTTTATATGCATGGGCTTAAGTAGTGATAGGTTTATTACTTAAGTCCCATGTTTGTTAATTGTCCCTTGTTGCATTTATGTAGTGCTACATAACATTTTCCAACTTTGGCTTGTCATAGGACATGGCCGTAGTTCCTATCCACCATAATTCCTTTTGTTGTTTTAATATATATGGTTATAGCAAATACCAATTGCCTTATATGTATTTGCTACCTTTATAATGATTTCTATATGTAAATTTATATAAGAGTAAAAGAATACTATAAAATAGGTTCAAAAATTGATATCAAGTAAATTAGAGGTGTGCTAGAATGAACAAATTATTCGTGCACCCTCTGTCTTTGCCTTCTACATGCATGGGCTTAAGTAGTAATAGGTTTATTACTTAAGTTCCATGTTCTTTGACTACCACAAAAGTAACAATGTCATTGTTTGCCTTGTCACAAAACATGGCCAAAGTTCCCAGCCACCGTCGTTGGGTGTATGACCGTTGTTACAGTGGTAGGAGAGGCTTGAAGGAAACTTTTGTGATAGGAGTTGAATAGTTTATCCAGACTGCTCGACAATATAAATGTTATGCTCTTGAGAGAAGGATTAGATGTCCCTACATTAAGTGCGAATGTACTCACATTTTGAAAGATGAGGAAGTTAAAGTTCATCCATACAAAAAAGGATTCATGCCATATTACTAGATTTGGACATTTCATGGTGAAGAAGTGCCCTCTGTTTATTCGGGTGAACATGAAAGACGTTTTACTAGTTCAAGCATGGTTGATCATACCTCTGAGATGAATCAAGCTATGTATATGCAAGAGATGTTGAATAATTCTCTTAGCCCACATGCTTCATTTGAAGAAGCAGACGATAGTCGTTTAGATGAGTCTCAAAATGAGTTCACTAAGAGATTTTACAATTTATTAGCAGAGGCCAATGAACCTATATTTGAAAGGGTAATAAGGTCAAAATTGTCATTATGCATTAGACTTTTGTCCTTCAAATCCAATTGGAACATTCCCAACCAAGCATTGGACAACATTGCAAAACTCATTTTAGATCTAACACCACCAAATAATTATTTGCCCAACAATTACTATGAAGCAAAGAGATTAGTTTCTAAGTTGAGATTGAAGTCTAAGAAGATTGATTGTTCTATGAACGACTGTATGCTTTTCTATGACAATGATAGTGGAAAAAATGATGCATCCTTACTCTAATGCAAATTTTGTGGACACCCTCGATATCGCACACTCCATGCAGGCCAGAGGAAAAAAAAACCAATTCCATTGAAGTCCATGTTCTACTTGCCTATAATTCCAAGATTACAAAGAATGTTTGCTTCAATGCAAACAACATAACATATGACAGGGCATGATGAGACCAAAATACAAGGCATGCTACGTCATCCATCTGATGGACAAGCTTGGAAGCACTTTGATCGAAAGCATTCTTCCTTCGCCAATGATCCCCGTAACGTTCGACTTAGTCTATGTTCAGATGGATTTAATCCGTACATCCAGGCATCGTCATCATCCTATTCTTGTTGGCCTATGATTGTTACTCCATACAATCTTCCACCTGAGATGTGTATGACTAAGCCTTATATGTTTTTACGTGTATAAGACTAGGCCCATCTAATCCAAAGGCATTGATAGATGTTTATCTAGAGCCTTTGATTGATGATTTGAATAAGTTATGGAGTGATATTTGGACGTATGATGTTTCAAGGAATCAAAATTTCCTAATGAGGGCAACTTTGATATGGACTATTAATGACTTCCCTGCATATGAGATGTTATCCGGTTGGAGTACACATGGTAGATTAGCGTGTCTGCATTGTATGAAGCATACTAAGTCATTTACATTGAATTATGGTTAGAAAAGTTGTTGGTTTGATTGTCATCGTCGATTCTTGCCAAGTAACCATCCATTTAGGAGAAACACTAGGGCATTTCGCAAAGGGAAGTTGAAATGAATGAGCCACCTCCGAGGTTGACCCCATCAAAACTTTGAAGAAGAGTCAAACATTTTCCAAAAGTGGCTGAAAGTGGTGTCACAAGGATCGATGGGTATGGAGGGTGGCATAATTGGAATAAAAAAAATTATCTTTCTGGATCTTCCATATTAGAAAGATAACTTGCTAAGACATAATCTTGATGTCATGCATATAGAAAATAATTACTTTGACAACATCGTCAACACAATGATGAATGTTGGTGGCAAGACAAAAGATAATGACAAAGCAAGAAGAGATATTGGTTTATATTGTTGGTGCAAAGACTTGCAGTTGAAGTCACAAGGCAATGGGAAGTGGCTCAAGCTGATAGAGGTCGTACCCCACCAAATTAAAACATATTAAATGCAGTACATGAAAGTGAACCAAGTCGTCTCCCAACGACCAATATTTTCATTTAAAGTGAAATTTCCAGATGAACACAACAATAAAATACAGGGGGGGGGGGGAATTGGAAGACAGATTCAGAATGCTAATCAACAAATTAAATTAAATGCTACAGTAATTAAAATCGTATTGACATCCTTGATTCAAACACAATTTCACTTATCATAGGCCACCAAATTAACACCATCCTGCCTTATCTCAATCCACTAGATAATAATTCACTAAGCGAAAATTACAATCTAGCTTCATTATGCAATTAAGCAATACACACATCCTTAAATTCATGACAGCTAAGCTACATACATTAAGCATGAACGTATCTTAACCAAAACATATGCAATTACTCTGTAAATTAAGCATTAACAGATTCACCACATGCATTCCACGAAATCAGAACAAAAACATGGTAGATTTCACAAAACAAGCACAACCTCAAAGCTTCATTGCATTCTTCATCAAGGAGTCAATACACGAATTTGGCTAGACATGGAAATGAGCAATTAAACAATTCAAAACTGGAATCAAAAAAATAGAACCAAGAACCCTAACTTATGAAATCTGAAAGCGCAATTTAAGAGCAAAAATAGAGATTTCAAAGCTTAAATGGAATGCCAAACGGTGTTATCATATATAAATGCGAAAACCCCGTTAATGGGTGCTGTTCCAGTTGTATAAAACCCACAAAACGAACTGCCCAAGCAAGAAAACGAATTCAAAACGTAAAACCCTCAATGGGTGCTGTCAAATATGCATAAAAACGGTAAAAATGAGCCAAAAACGTGAAAACCGCAAGGGGCACGTCCATGGAAGCTTGGAGAACGAAAATGGAGGTTTTGAAGAGAGGTTGAAGATGATGGAGCGGCTGGTCTCCTTTCATGCAGACCTAATTCATGGTCATATCACCCTTGCCACTCATATTTACAAAACTGCCACTCTAGGCCTTAAATGTTGACCCATTGACTTTGCTGACGTGGAAATGACATGGAAATGATGTGGCAATGATGTGGAAAGTCTCTTCAACTAAATATTAATGTCCAAGCTCCAAAATTGCTTCACCCAAATACCTAAAAATAATTAAAAACAAAAATTAGGCCAAATAATGTTAAATTAATCCAAATTCGGAACAATGGCCCAATAAAGCCCAATAAATGAAAAACACTCTAATGATGAACAATTAAGCACTAATCAACTGTCTAATGGGTGCACAAAGGCTAGTGGAATGAAAGAAAATAATGACTCATCAAAATCGACCACACTTACCCTTTTGCACTCCTGGGCAAAATTAAAGAGTAGAGCAAAGCAAGGACATCACAAACATAACAAGAGAGACAAAAAGACACAAGACAAACAGACACATGACAAACAGACTCGACACAAACAAATGGAAACACATCTAACACAGAAGGATTCAAAGCTACAAGGTATCCATGAACATCATCCAAGCAATTCAAAACATGTCAAGTACTCAGTTCAGCTCAAGGAGATAATTGAAAGCAACATAACCTCACGAAATATGCACCGTATCACTCAAATCTCTAGGCTACTGTTTACTCTCAAAGCACCCCTGAAAAACATACATCAAACAAACTCGGCAAGCCTCTAGAACTAACAACCAAACCAGAAACACATGCAAGTCAAGATCAGAAGGACTTTTCAAGGTTGTAATGGGGCTGAGGACAAGGTGTGGAACATATGGATAAGTAGCTAAGCAACCTAGGAAATAGAGGAGCAATGGGGAATAAGTCTCAATCAAGCATGAAAGTAATCCCAAACACCAACACTTCCAACTTCAGTTCTCACACAATGCTCAAATCCAAACTCCTTTTTATTTCTTTTCTTTGTTTTCTTTTCTTTTCTTTTCTTTCTGTTTTCTCTCTTTTTCTTTTTGTTTTTCTATACAAAGAACATGCAGAGAAACAACAATTTTGAAATCCCACCTGGGTATACAAATGAGCAATCCCAAGAACCTATAACAAGCATGCGCATAACCACACTTGTTGTGCGCGATCACACTTAATTGAGCACCCATTCCCAAAACAATTCCAAAGCTCCAAAATTTCCTAAGGTAGGAATAATCATGGTTTTTCGGGCTAAGGGCTTGTAATGCGCTGTAGAGCAATGAAAGGGTATGCAGGCTCAAAAAGGGGTATCAATAGAAACAGTTCAAGGTAGACCCATCTGGCTATAGGCTCACAGAACAAAATTGCCTAAATCATATCCCAACGTGCATGTGAATCAGAAAAGCATCAAAAAGAGTCAAGCCAAGGCCACTGTGCAAGCATTCAAGAGGCATATATCACACATTCAAAGAACAGAGAGTGGCTCAAATTCTCACATAGGGTAAAATAATTCCAAAAGCAACTTGACATGCAAAGAGAAAGCAAGGATATCAGTTCACAGAGTAACCAACAACTCATCCTCCAAGAGTGAAGTGAGTGTTCCGAACAGAAAGCAAAAACATAACACTAACTAACACAAATTAACAAAAATGAAACAAACAAACGAAAACAACAACAGACAGACAAACCTGGACAAGTGCAATAAAAGTAAAGAAGAGGGGAAAGAAAACTCCCTGAATCATGGTGAAACAGTAGTAGGGTCAAGCAGGGAAGTTTCCTCCACAACAGTATCCACCAAGGCAGGATTGCTGAGGAATGGCTTCAGACGATGCCCATTCACTTTGAAGCTCTTATCGGTGGACTGGATTTTGATTTCAACTACACCATAAGGATAAACATTAGTAACAACAAAAGGACCAATCCAGTTTGATCTCAACTTACCCCCCATGAGTCCAAGTCTGGAGTTATACAGTAAAACTTGCTGACCAACAACAAACTCCTTTCTAGCTATGGAGCCATCATGGAATTTCTTGGTCTTCTCCTTGTAGAACATAGAGTTCTGATATGCCTCCAGACAGATCTTATCTAATTCATTCAATTGCAGCTTCCTTTCCTCCCCAGCTTGATCAAGAGAGAAGTTGTATGACTTGACAGCCCAGTATGCTCGATGCTCTATCTCCACTGGAAGGTGGCATGGCTTACCAAAGACAACTCGATAAGGAAACATCCCTATAGGTGCCTTGTAAGCAGTCCTGTGAGCCCATAGAGCGTCCTCAAGTCTATTGCTCCAATCCTTCCTGTTGGGCTGCACTATCTTTTCCAAGATCCTCTTGATTTCTTTGTTTGAGATCTCGGCTTGCCCATTAGTTTGGGGGTGATATGGTGTAGAAAGTTTGTGCACGACCCCATACTTTTAAAGCAAAACCCCAATGAAGCTGTTGCAAAAACGGGTGCCCTGGTCATTAAAAATAGCTCGAGGAACTCCAAACCTGCAAAATATGTGAGACCTAACAAAGTCCACAACAACTCAAGCATCATTAGTTCTAGTGGCTTTGGCTTCCACCCATTTTGAAACATAATCAACAGCAAGCAAG